>PVMK01125520.1_pt1 | contig 20192 bp, 16 predicted proteins | sample 1853481 | NCBI WGS metagenome assembly PVMK01 (sample SAMN08533507, study PRJNA380276) | Marine sediment metagenome, whole genome shotgun sequencing project. | reverse complement strand
TTGCGCGTTGTTTCTCAAGAGGGGAATCGGATGCCCAAAGGGCGCATCCTGGCCGTGGACGATCAGCGTTACTTCCGCGAATTGCTGGAGGGAATGCTCACCGACGCCGGTTTCGAGGTGCAAACCGCCGCCGGAGCCGAGGAGGCACTTCTCGTCCTAGAGCACGCCAACTTCGATATTTTGTTGACGGACCTCGTGATGCCCCAGATGGACGGAAACGAACTCGTCCATCGCGTCAAGCAGCGCAACCCGGATCAAGACGTTGTCGTCGTGACGGGAGTGGTTGACGTCAATGCGGCTGTCGATGCCATGAAGCTCGGAGCCTCCGAGTATCTGCTCAAACCCTTTGATCGCGAGACACTGACGAGCACGCTGGAAGGCGTGTTGCAAAGCCGCCGCTTGAACAACGAACACGCCAAGCTCCTGAGTGAAAACATCGAATACATGGATGAACGCAGCCTGTTCCAGCGGGCGGCCGCGTTGTTCAGTTTTATGACCGTCGAACCGCTCGCCGAGCGGATCATCGACGGGCTGTGCGTCGAGACCGGCGCCCAGGGCGGAGTGCTCTGGGTAGCCACCAATCCGGAGAGCGACTCGCTGGAGCTGGTGTCGGCCCGTGGGTTGGTTCGGGTGGAGGGCGAGCAGGAGCTGGTGGCGTTAGCCGATCTGCCGACCGAACTCGCGGATTCGAGCGTGAAATCGGCGGCCCTGCACTGGGGCGGCCGCGAGGGAAGCGAGCGGGAGGCGCTCTATCTCGCCTTGCGCGACGAATCCCGGATGGTCGGCCTGATCCGGTTGACGGACAAACTCGGCGGAGACGATTTCGATCCGGTCGACCGATCCTGTGCGGAGAAATTCGCCGAATTTGCCCAGACCGCGCTCTGCAACGCGTTGCGCTATCGGACTCTGGAGCGGAAGTCGGTGGAGGATGAAGCAACGGGCGCCACCGATTTCGAATTCTTTTACAACGCCGTGCGCAATGAAATCGAGAAGGCCAATCGCCACGGGCGCAGTTTCTCGATCCTCGAGGTCGAGATCGGACCTCTCGACGGTCTGCGCGCCCAATTCGGGGATGTGGCGTTTCGCCAGTGGATCGCTAAAGCCGTCGCCCAATTGATGCGGCTCCAACGCTCATCGGACCTGCTTTCCGTCGATGGGCAGGGGAAGTTTCTCGTCCTGCTCCCGGAGACCGATGCGCTGGGAGCCGCCATCTTCAAACGGCGTGCATTCGACGAACTCCAGTCCAGCGAAGTGCTCGCGCTCCTCGGGCCCAGAAGCCGCGCCAAGATCCATGTCGCCGCCGCCAGCTACCCCTCGGACGGAACCCAACTCGAGTCGCTGCTCCGACTTCTGGATGAGCGCATCGAGAACGACGGATCGAGCCTGGTGCGCGAGTGGATTCTCGACGACACGCCGATCGCAACCTGCCTCGAGTCGTTGCTCGAGGGAGGGGTGGAAGAACGCTGCGAGACGGTTGCCCAGATTACCGAGTTCGTTCTCGCCGAATCCATCAGGCGATCGGCGACCCAATCGCTCTTGTTTGCCGCACCGGGCGAGATGCTCGGCGAGGCCGTTGGCTCTGGATTGGGCGCAGTGCGCGACGGTTCCGGACAGACCGCGATTTCGATCTTGGGCGAACCGCCCAAACAAGACGCAGGTAATTCCAAAAAAGACGCAGGTAATTCCACAAGAGAGGCAGGCAAGTCCGAGGGGGAGGCAGACGATTCCGAGGCTTCCATGGTGCGATGGGTGTCGGGGCGGGGGCTGGGCGAACTGCCGCTTTTCCTGGTCTATTTTGGCGAAGGGTCCGCTTACGCGCTGATCTGCGAAGATGCTCCGGAGCGCGATCGGACGCGGTTCTTCCAGACCGGCGATCGGAACTTGGTCGAACACCTGGCATTGCGGATTCAGCATGAACTGCGCGGATCGGGGAGCGATTGAGCGTGACGGTTCTCATCGCGGATGGGAGATTTTCAACGGGGCAAGCGCCTGGCGGCTGCGTGCGAGCAGCTCGGATTGGGCGCGAATGTGGCCACCCACGGAGCCGCAGCCCTCGAGATTGCGCTTTCGAAACCGCCCTCTGTGTTGATTGCACAGTTGGGCCTGCCGTTGATCGACGGTGCGCAGCTCGGCGAGATCCTGCAGGCGAACCCGCGTACCCGCAGCATCGGCGTGATCTATCTCGCCGACAATGCAGTCGAAGCCGAGCGAAAGTTGGTCGGCGGCGAGATCGTCGGACCGTCGATCGACTCCGAGTCGGTCGCGCGCCGTGTCCAGGCCCTGGTCGAAGATCGGACTCAGGGCGAAGCGGGGAGCGGGCCCCCAAGGGACGACGTCGGCGGAGTCGAGGGACAACTCTCCCAGCTCCCACTGGCGGATCTGCTGCAACTCTTCCACGTCAGCCAGAAGAACGGCAGCGTCGACATGCGGCGCGGCAGCGAAGCCGGGACCCGCTGAATCGGGGCGGATCCTGTTGCGAGCCGGCGAGATCGTCCACGCCGAGGTCGGATCGCTTGTGGCCGAAAAAGCGCTCTTCCGATTGTTGGCCTGGGATCGCGGCGAATTCAAATTTGCGCCCGGCGCTATAACCGAGGAGGCCACGCTCGACAAGCCGACGCGTGCGTTGTTGCAGGAGGGATTGCGACAGAATCAGGAGCTGGCGCTCCGCGCCGACAGCCTTCCGCCGGTTGATTCGAGCGTCCATCTGAAGATCCGTCGATCGTCGCTGCCGGTCGTCATCCACCCGCTGACCCAGGAAGTTCTGCTGGTGCTCGAGGCCTATTCGCGCGTAGGGGACGTGGTGGACCACTGCTCGTTTCCCGACTATCAGGTGTTGCGCACCCTGCACACCTTGATCGAGCGCGGGATGGTCGAGCTGCGCGACTCAGCCGATGAGGCCGAGAAGCCCGTCGCCGCCGAACGACTATTTTCGCAAGCACCCGGTGCGCGCCTTCGGGAGTGGATGGGCGTCGACGCGCTCGACGGGAATGGGCTCCGAGACGCGCGACTGCTGGTGGTGGCCGCAGACCCCGCGGGCTCGCGTGAGTTCAGCCGGCTGATCGGGAACCTCCCGGGTGCGACGATACGCGACAGTGCGGAATCCGATTCGATCGAGCGTCTCGGCGTGCTGGGTCGGCTCGCCGTAGACGACGAAGTCGGAATCGAATTCGTGGAGGTACCCGCCGATCCGCGATTTTCCGCACTCTGGCCACTCGCCGGGCACGGAGCCGTCGGGGCCCTGATGATTCTCAGCGGTCCCGTCGCTGCGGCGTTGGAGACGGTCCGCGCGGCTTTCGAAACGCTGCGCGCATTGCCGCGGGCGCGAATCTTCCACCTGCTATTGCTCGAGAAAGACGCGGCCGTGGAGGCCGACGCGCTGCGCGAAAACCTGTCCGTGTTCGACGACAGTTCGCTCTTCTTGATTCCGATCGGAAAAGGCGGCACCGCAGAAGTGCTACTCCGCGAAATGTTCGTCCGAATTCTTCCCTGAGGGCGGTGACTTCGCGCTTCCGTCGTCGAAAAACTCCAACGCTCTCAACGGGTTGACCCGTCTACCCACAACCACTACCATCCGGCCCCAATCGGAGCCGCGAATCGAAACGAAAGCAGCGCTCCCTCGGTCGGCCACATTACAAGCGAGCGAAACAGCATCGACATGAGCGATAGCCTCATCCGAGAAGGTCTGACGTTCGACGACATTCTCCTCGCGCCCGGTGCCAGCGATGTCCTCCCCGCGGACGTCGATCTCGGTTGCTCGCTGACCCGCGAGATTCCCCTGAACACCCCGCTCGTCTCAGCGGCGATGGATACCATCACCGAACACGAGACCGCGATCTGTATGGCGCAGAACGGCGGCATCGGCATGATCCACAAGAACCTGCCGGTTAGCTCCCAGGCCGGCGAAGTCGACAAGGTCAAGCGCAGCGAGTCGGGCATGATCGTCGACCCGATCACGATGCGACCCGAGCAGCGGATCTACCAGGCCCTCGAAGTCATGGCTCGCTACCGGATCTCGGGCGTGCCCGTTACCCGCGACGGCAAGGCGGTCGGGATCCTCACCAATCGCGATCTGCGCTTCGTGCGCGACACCCATCAGGAAATTCGAAGGTCATGACGCGGGAGAACCTGGTTACGGTTCCGCCCGGCACGACGATCGACCGCGCCAAGGAACTCCTGCACGAGTACCGGATCGAGAAGCTGCTCGTGGTCGACGATGGAGGCGTACTCTGCGGGCTGATCACCATCAAGGACATCGAGAAGAGCGAGCGTTTCCCCGACGCGTCCAAGGATTCACTCGGGCGACTCTTGTGCGGCGCCGCAGTGGGCATCGACGAAGAGCGTCTCGAGCGAACCCAAGCGCTGGTGGATGCCGGTGTGGATGTCGTCGTTGTCGACACCGCGCATGGGCACTCACGGGGCGTGCTCGATGCGGTGGAATCGTTGCATCGGACCTTTCCGGACCTGCCCCTGATCGGCGGCAATGTGGCGACAGCCGAGGCTTGTGAGGCGCTGATCAAGAGCGGCGTGTCGGCGGTGAAGGTTGGCGTCGGCCCCGGATCGATCTGCACGACCCGCGTCATCGCGGGTGTGGGGGTGCCTCAGTTCACCGCGGTTCTCGAGTGTGCGGCGGTCACCCAGAAGGCTGGCGTGCCCGTGATCTCCGATGGGGGCATCAAATTTTCGGGTGATGTCGTCAAGGCGCTCGCGGCCGGTGCATCCACCGTGATGATCGGAGCCTTGTTCGCGGGAACCGACGAGGCGCCCGGGGAGGTCGTTCTCTACCAGGGACGCTCCTACAAGGTCTACCGCGGGATGGGATCGCTCGGGGCGATGAGCGATGGAAGCGCGGATCGCTACTTCCAGGCGGATGTGCGGGATGGTTCGAAGCTGGTACCCGAGGGAATCGAAGGGCGAATTCCCTACCGAGGGAGCCTCACGAGCAACATCCACCAGCTCGTTGGCGGCTTGCGGTCGGGGATGGGCTATGTCGGAGCGCCGAATCTCAACGAGCTGCGGCGCCGCGCGCGGTTCATGCGAATCTCCTCGGCGGGTCTCCAGGAGAGTCACGTCCACGACGTGATCATCACGAAAGAAGCTCCGAACTATCGAATCGAGTAGCCTCGATCGTTCCCAGCCTCAAACCCGACCGACTTCCGTAGCCCCACCGGCGGAAGTGCCTTGGAGCGGAATAACGGCGAATGGCCCTCTGTCCCCGCGCAGCGTGATTTCATGGCTGATCGCATCGTCGTACTCGATTTTGGCGCGCAATACAGCCAGTTGATTGCGCGGCGAATTCGCGAGCAGGGCGTCTACTGCGAGATCCACCCCGGAACCGTCGACGCGGAAACCGTACGCGCCTGGAAGCCGGTTGGCATCGTGTTGTCTGGCGGGACCCTCGAGTGTGCTCGACGAAGGAGCGCCGCACTTCGATCCGGCGATCCTCGACATCGGCTGCCCGGTGCTCGGCATTTGTTACGGCCTTCAGCTCCTCGCTCATCACCTCGGCGGGCTCGTCGAAACAGCGGACGATCGGGAATATGGCCGCGCGCTGTTGAAGATCGAACGCGACGATCCGCTCTTCGCGGACCTCGAAGGTGGTGTCGAGCGCGTGGTCTGGATGAGCCATGGTGATCGGGTGCTCCGCCTGCCCGAGGGCTTCGAGACGCTCGCCACGAGTGACGGCTCGCCGTTCGCAGCCGTGCGCGATCGGGAACGCCCCCTCTGGGGTGTCCAATTTCACCCGGAGGTCGTTCACACGGACGGGGGTCGCGCGATGCTGGCGAACTTCGCCCTGGGGATCTGCCGTGCCCGCACCGGCTGGTCGATGGATTCCTTCATCGAAGACGCGATCGAACGGATACGCGACCAGGTCGGCGACGGCCGCGTCATCTGCGGGCTGTCAGGGCGGCGTAGATTCGAGCGTCGCCGCGACGTTGGTTCATCGCGCAATCGGCGACCAGTTGACCTGCATCTTCGTCGACAACGGTTTGTTGCGCGCCGACGACGAGGCCGAAGTCGAGCGACTCTTCGGCGGTCTGCTCGACCGCTCGCTCGTGACGGTGGCCGCGAAAGATCACTTCTTGAGTGAGCTCGCAGGGTGTCGTCGACCCCGAGCAGAAGCGCAAGATCATCGGGCGGGTCTTCATCGAGATATTCCAGGCAGAGGCCGATCGGCTCGGCGGCGCGGACTACCTCGTGCAGGGCACCCTCTACCCCGACGTGATCGAAAGCGTGTCGGTCAAAGGGCAGTCGGTCACGATCAAGACTCACCACAACGTCGGCGGATTGCCCGACGAGATGCGGCTCGAACTCGTCGAGCCGCTTCGCGAGCTCTTCAAAGACGAGGTGCGCGAAGTCGGCCGCAAGCTCGGACTCCCCGAGGCGGCCATCGGGCGGCACCCGTTTCCGGGTCCGGGCCTCGCGGTTCGCATCATCGCTGACGTGACCGACGAACGGCTCGAAGCGGTTCGCGCCGCAGACGCGATCGTGACCCAGGAGATCACCCGGGCTGGCCTGTATGACCAGATGTGGCAGGGCTTTGCGGTCTTCCTGCCGATCCAGACCGTGGGCGTGATGGGGGATGAACGCACCTACGAGAACGTCATCGCGGTTCGCTGCGTGACCTCGGTCGACGCGATGACCGCGGATTGGGCGCGGCTGCCGAACGAGGTGCTCGAGTCGATCTCCAGTCGGATCATCAACGAGGTCAAGGGGATCAATCGCGTCGTCTACGACATTTCGTCGAAGCCACCGGCTACCATCGAGTGGGAGTGACGGGCAGCAATCGGCGCAGTGTCGAGACGCGAAAATTCGCCTCCTGCGAGGAATAGCCGGGTGTCGAGTAGCCCCTTCGTTCATCTCCATCTGCACAGCCAGTACTCGCTGCTCGACGGTGCCATCAAGATCAATCCGTTGTTCGAGCGCGCCAAGGCATTGAACATGCCCGCGGTGGCGCTGACCGATCACGGCAATCTATTCGGTGCGGTGGAGTTCTACGAGTGCGCTCGGAGCGCCGGCATCAAGCCGATCATCGGCTGTGAGGTCTACCTGGCCTCCGAATCGCGTTTTTCGAAGGAGAAGCGTGAAAAGGATTCCAGCGGGTTCGACGCGATCAATCACCTGTTGCTGCTCGCGAGCAATCAGACCGGCTACCGCAATCTCGTCTACCTGGTCTCGAAGGCCTACCTCGAGGGCTTCTACTACCGGCCGCGGATCGATCTGGATCTGTTGCGGGAGCGCAGCGAGGGGTTGATCGCCACGTCGGGCTGCCTCTCTTCGATGATTTCGCGCGCGATCACCGGCGGGCAGGTGCAGGAGGCCTGGCGCCTCGTCGAGGAGTTTTCGGGCATCTTCCCGGACCGGTTCTACCTGGAGCTTCAGCGACACGGCATCGGCGACCAGGACGTGGTCAACGCTGAACTCGTAAAGATGTCGATCGATATGAGCCTTCCGCTGCTCGCGACCAACGATTGCCACTATCTGAGCCAGGGCGACCACGAACACCACGAGGCGCTGCTCTGCATTGGCACCGGTTCCGCGCTCGAAGATCCGAACCGGTTCAAGTTCGACGGGCAGGGCTTCTACCTCAAGTCCGGCGACGAAATGGCGGAGGTCTTCCACGACCACCCCTCGGCGCTTGCGAGCAGCCTCGAGATCGCCGAGCGCTGCGAACTCGACCTCGGTGTCGATACCGGTGAGTACCACCTGCCGGATTTTCAGGTCCCCACCGGAACCACCAAGGGCGAGGTGCTCGAAGCGGCGGCCTGGCGGGGGCTGCGCGAGCGGCTCGAGCTCGAGCCCGACGAGCCGCTGCCGCCGAAATACGCCGGCTACCAGAAGCGGCTCGAACACGAGCTCGGCGTGATCGGACCGATGGGGTTTGCGGGGTACTTCCTGATCGTGGCGGACTTCATCGATTTTGCGCGGCGCGAGGAGATCCCGGTCGGCCCTGGGCGCGGCTCGGCGGCGGGCAGTCTGGTGGCCTACAGCCTAGGAATAACCGGTGTTGATCCAATTGAGTACGACATTATCTTCGAGCGTTTTCTGAACCCAGAGAGAATCTCGATGCCCGACATCGATGTGGACTTCTGCATGCGGGGTCGGGATCGGGTCATCCAATACGTTTCCGAGAAATACAACGGCGACGGTGACGACGAGAAGCGGGTGGCGCAGATCATCACCTTCGGGAAGCTCCAGGCGCGCGCGGCGATCCGAGACGTGGGGCGGGTGCTCGGAATGCCCTACGGCGACGTCGACCGCATCGCGAAGATGGTGCCCGAAACCCTCGGGATCACGCTCAACGAGGCGATCGAACAGTCGGCCGATCTGCGTGCGCGCGCCGAAGCGGATGGACAGGTCGCCAAGTTGCTCGAGACCGCGCGCGGCCTCGAGGGCCTGACGCGACACGCGTCCACCCACGCGGCCGGTGTCGTGATCGGAGACCGACCGCTGATCGAGCAGGTCCCCCTGTATCGCGACCCGAAATCGGGCGACGTGATGACCCAGTTCGACATGCGCTGCGTGGAGAAGCTCGGGTTGATCAAGTTCGACTTCCTCGGGCTCAAGACCCTCACCACGATCGCGGATACGGAGCGCCGGATTCGGGAGACCCGCGACCCGGACTTTCGGATTGAAGACGTGGCGCTCGACGATCCGAAAACCTACGCGCTGCTGTCGAGTGGCGACACGGAGGGCGTGTTTCAGGTCGAGTCCGCCGGCATGACCGAACTCGTCGCGAAGCTGCGTCCCCAAAGCTTCAAGGAGTTGATTCCGATTGTCGCCCTCTATCGGCCCGGGCCGCTCGGGTCGGGCATGGTGGAGGATTTCATCAATCGCAAGAACGGCCTGACGCGGGTGGAGTATCTGCTCCCCGAACTCGAGGAGCTCACCGCGGAAACGCTGGGGGTGATCGTCTATCAGGACCAGGTGCTTCAGATCGCCAACCGCCTCGCGGGCTACAGCCTCGGCGAGGCCGACCTGCTCCGCCGCGCAATGGGCAAGAAGAAGCCCAAGGAGATGGAGCTGCAACGCGAGCGCTTCGTGTCCGGGGCCGTCGAACGAAACATCGACCGGAACAAAGCCGAACAAGTCTTCAAGCTGATGGCCGAATTCGCGGGGTATGGGTTCGCGAAGTCGCACTCCACCGCCTACGCGTTGATCACCTTCCAGACCGCCTATCTCAAGGCGAACCACGAGTGCGAATACCTCGCCGCGGTGATGACCACGGAATCGGGCAACCACGACAAGTTGAGTCGCTACATCACCTACACCCGCCAGCGCGGGATCGAGCTGCTGCCGCCGGACGTCAACGAGTCCGCGCGTGACTTCACGGTGGTGAGCGGGGGCATCCGGTTCGGGTTGGCGGGCGTGAAGAACGTGGGGGAGGGCGCGATCGATTCGATTCTCGAAGCGCGTGCGCGTGAGGGCAGTCGATTCAAGAGCCTGTTCGGCTTTGCGGATCGGATCGACGGCCGCCGGGTCAATCGCCGGGTGGTCGAAAGCCTGGTCAAATGCGGCGCGTTCGATTCGCTGCACGACAACCGGGCCGCGGTCTGGGCCGCCTTGGACAGCGCACTGGAGGCGGGCGCCGCCGCCCAGCGCGATCGCGAGATCGGCCAGGGAAGCCTTTTCGGTGGCGCAGCCGGCGGCGACGGCCTGGGACCGGAACTGCCCGACGCGCCCGAGTGGACCGATCGCCAGCGACTCGATCTCGAAAGACAGGTACTCGGCTTCTACGTCTCAGGCCATCCGCTCGCGGTGGCCGCCGAGCGCCTCGCGCGCTTCGCCGAGGTGACGTCCAGCGACACGGAAGGTTCGGATGGAAGGGATGTGCGGGTCGGTGGAATCCTTACGTCGCTGCGGGAGACCCGCACGCGTCGGGGCGCGCTGATGGCCTTCGGCACGCTCGAGGATCTTCACGGGAGTTTCGATCTCGTGATCTTCAGCGAGCCGTTCACGCAGTTCGGCAGCCTGATCAAAAGAGCCATCGAGGGCGACGGCGAAAGTGGACCGATCCCGCTGCTGGTTTCCGGAACACTCGAGGCGGGCGATTCACCGAAAATTCTGGTCCGGACTGTGCTCGAGTTGGAACGCGCGGAAGAAAAGCTCTCCAAGCAACTTCAGGTTACCGTTCGCGAAGACGAGGCGTCGCCCGATCGGCTGCGCGCGCTTCGCGACCTGCTCGAGAAAAACTCTGGTGAGTGCGCGATTGTCGTTCGGCTCGTGATTCCGGGTGAGAGCGAGACGATTCTTTCGCTAAACGGTGTACCCGGGGTCCGCGCCAGTGCGGCGCTACTGGCCGATGTCGATGGATTGTTCGGACGATGTGTGACGGAGTTGTCGATTTGAGCCGCTCCTGTGGTCTGCAGCGGATGTGTGCGGGGCTGCGGCGCCTGCCGGGGCGCGGCCTGCGGCTGGCGGTTCTGCTCGCACTCAGCGGAGTTTTCCAAGTGCCGATGGCGGCGGCCCGGGACGTGGTGCGGGTCGAATCCGTGGGTGTAGTGGCCGTGCGGCCGGATGTTCCTTCACCCCGCGAAGCCGCCGTTCGCATGGCCCTGCTCGAGGCGGTTGGGCAGGGTGCGGAAGGGCTGCTCGCGACTGGAACGGAAGAGGGATTCGACGAGGGGCCGGGTGACGCCGAGGACCTGGAATCCGGCGCGCTGGAGATCACCGAACTGGATCGCATCCTCGGAAACGAGCCGCTCGAATACGCGACGCGTTTCCAGGTCGTCGAGGATCGCGGTGAGGGGCCGGCGCTGTTCGGCTCCGACCTCGACGTCGAAACGGAATACGTGGTGATCGTGAGCGTGTTCGTCGATCGCGATCGGATCCGCGAGCGGCTGACGCGAGCGGGATTGGCGTTGACCCCCGCGGGGCAAGAACCCCAGATCCGAAGCCGCCTGATCCTTGAGAATCTCGGGGAGTACTGGGTTTATGCGGAGATCCGCAGGGTGTTGTTGGAAGAGCTGAAGGTGCGCTCCGCGATACCCCGCGAGTTTGCGCCCGGGCGCGGAGTCCTCGAACTAAACGCCGCGCAGTTGCCGAGCGAGTTCCTGGGTTCGCTTCAGCGGTCGGTTTCCGACCGAATGGACCTCGTCCCGCTGAGCGTCGAAGACGACGAGATGCGTCTCCGGGTGGAACTGCTCGATCCCCAGCCGCTGGACGAAAGATCCGAAGAGGACCGCCCGATTGACACCCGTAGCCCAAATCGGTATTGAATTCGCGTCCTTAGGGATCGCGATGGCACGTAGCTCAGTGGGAGAGCGCCGCCTTGACACGGCGGAGGTCGGCGGTTCGAAACCGCCCGTGCCAACCACCTCATTAGTGGGCCAGACGCGTCGACTAGCGGAGTCGGCGGTCCGGCACCTAGCCGCTCGGGATTGCAAACGCTGATGTTGCTCCAGCCTCGATGAGTGAACTCCAGATCCGATTGCCGGATGGCAACACGCTGGCGGTTCCCGTGGGTTCGACGGTCTTGGACGTTGCGCGGGCCATTGGACCGGGGCTCGCGCGAGCGGCCTTCGCGGGCCGCCTCGATGGGCGCCTGGTGGATTTGCGCACTCCGCTCGACGCCGACGCAGCGATCGAGATCGTCACCGGCAAAGATCCGCAGGCGGGCGAGGTGATCCGCCATTCCGCCGAGCACGTGATGGCGGATGCCGTGAAGCGTCTCTTCCCGAACGCGCAGATCGACGTCGGCCGGACGGATCACAGCGAGAAGTTCCAATACGATTTTTTGGTGGAGCATCCCTTCACGCCCGAAGATCTCGAAAACATCGAGAAGGAGATGTGGAAGATCCTCGCCGAGAAATCGGGGTTCGTGCGCGAAGTAATGGGTCGGGAGGAAGCGAAAGAATTCTTTGCGGCGCGAGGACGAAGAACTCAAGGTTTCGCGCATCGCGGACATCCCCGAAGACCAGGAGATCACGATCTTCCGCCACGGCGAGTTCGCCGACCTCTGTCGCGGGACCACACGTGCAGCGAACCGATCAAATCGGAGCCTTCAATATCATCGAGTCTGCGGGCGCCTATTGGCGCGGCGACGAGAACAATCCGATGCTTCAGCGGGTCTACGGGACGGCCTTTGCGACCGAGAAGGAGCTACACGAACACCTCGCCCGGATCGACGAGGCGAAAAGCCGCGACCACCGGCGTGTCGGAGCGGCGCTGGGTCTATTCTTCACCGATCGGATCTCGCCGGGGTCACCGTTCTACCTCCCCAAGGGCATGATCCTCTACAACGGCCTCGTGGATTTCGTTCGATCCCTTTACCCGAAGTACGGCTTCGTAGAAGTCATGACCCCGCAGCTGTTTCGGACGGAGCTCTTCAAGACTTCGGGCCACTACGATCTCTTCCGGGAAGACATGTTCTTGTTGGAGGGCGACGAAGACGAAGAACTCGGCCTGAAGCCGATGAATTGCCCCGGGCACTGTCACCTCTTTTCGACCCAGAAACACTCCTACCGGGAGCTGCCGATTCGCTTTGCTGAATTTTCCCGACTCCACCGCAACGAGCGCAGTGGGACCCTTACTGGCCTGTCGCGGGTTCGCTCGATGGCCCAGGACGACGCGCACATTTTTTGTACGCCCGAGCAGGTGAGCGCGGAACTCGATTCCTTCTTCGAATTGACGCAGGAGATCTACCAAGCGCTCGGGCTCGAGGCGCCTGAGGTCGCGGTCTCCACCCGCCCGGAAGAGTTCAGTGGGGACCCGGCCGAGTGGGACATTGCGGGACAGCAACTGGTGGAGGCCGTCAAACGGGCAGGTTACGCGTGCTCGATCAAGCCCGGCGAGGCGGCTAAGGAGCTACACGAACACCTCGCCCGGATCGACGAGGCGAAAAGCCGCGACCACCGGCGTGTCGGAGCGGCGCTGGGTCTATTCTTCACCGATCGGATCTCGCCGGGGTCACCGTTCTACCTCCCCAAGGGCATGATCCTCTACAACGGCCTCGTGGATTTCGTTCGATCCCTTTACCCGAAGTACGGCTTCGTAGAAGTCATGACCCCGCAGCTGTTTCGGACGGAGCTCTTCAAGACTTCGGGCCACTACGATCTCTTCCGGGAAGACATGTTCTTGTTGGAGGGCGACGAAGACGAAGAACTCGGCCTGAAGCCGATGAATTGCCCCGGGCACTGTCACCTCTTTTCGACCCAGAAACACTCCTACCGGGAGCTGCCGATTCGCTTTGCTGAATTTTCCCGACTCCACCGCAACGAGCGCAGTGGGACCCTTACTGGCCTGTCGCGGGTTCGCTCGATGGCCCAGGACGACGCGCACATTTTTTGTACGCCCGAGCAGGTGAGCGCGGAACTCGATTCCTTCTTCGAATTGACGCAGGAGATCTACCAAGCGCTCGGGCTCGAGGCGCCTGAGGTCGCGGTCTCCACCCGCCCGGAAGAGTTCAGTGGGGACCCGGCCGAGTGGGACATTGCGGGACAGCAACTGGTGGAGGCCGTCAAACGGGCAGGTTACGCGTGCTCGATCAAGCCCGGCGAGGCGGCTTTCTACGGCCCCAAGATCGAGTGCGACTTCCGCGACGTGATGGGCCGGGCTTGGACGCTTGCGACCCTCCAGGTGGACGTTTTGATGCCGGCGCGTTTTGGGCTGCGCTACGTGGGACGAGACGATAAGCTCCACCAGCCCGCGATGCTCCACCGCGCGATCTTGGGCTCGCTGGAGCGTTTTATCGCGCTCTATACGGAAATGACCGGCGGAGATTTTCCGTTCTGGTTGGCGCCGGTTCAGGTCGCTCTGCTACCGATTGGTGAGCGCCATCTGGCGTATGCGGAGCGGGTCCAGGCGGCGCTCGCGGGTGCCGGGATTCGGGTTTTTCTGGACACGCGCAATGAAAAGCTCGGGTACAAGATTCGCGAAGCCGAGATCCAGAAGGTTCCCCTGATGCTCGTGGTGGGCGATCAGGAATCGGCCGACGGAACAGTTACGCCGCGCCACCGGCGCGGGTCGAAGCAGTCGAACCAAGCCGTAGCGCTCGATGTGATGGTTGACGGCTGGCGATCCTGGGGATGTCGAAGCAGCGCCGCCGATGACGGGCGCTCCCGAGATTGCCGAAGCGGCAGAAGGCGAGAGCACCAACTAAACGGGCTCTTCGGAGGCTGTCAGAAGGCGAGTGTAAAAGGGGTTCAGCATGCCGAAGGTCAAGACCCATCGAGGTGCAGCCAAGCGGTTCAAGAAGACCGGCACCGGTAAGATCGTGAGGTCGCGCAAGAACAAGCAGCACATCCTCACGAAGAAGTCACCCAAGCGGAAGCGCCATCTGCGGAAGGACACCCTCGTCGATCCGGCCGACGAGAAGCGCGTGAAGCAGATGATCCCGTACCTCTAGCTAGCGGTCTTGCGACCCGACGGAATCGAACAAGGGAGAGTCACATGCCGCGAGTCAAACGAGGCGTCACTGCGCGCAAGCGACGCAATCGCATCCTCCATGAGGCCAAGGGCTATTACGGCGCACGGAGCAAGCTGTTCAAGACGGCTCGAGAAGCCGTTGAACATGGCTGGCGCTACGCGTATCGCGACCGCAAGCAGCGGAAGCGGATCTTCAGGGCACTCTGGATCACCCGAATCAATGCAGCGGCGCGCGAAAACGGCTTGTCGTACAGCCGACTGATCAACGGACTCAAGCTCGCGAACGTCGAGGTCGATCGCAAAATCCTCGCTCAACTCGCGGTGACGGATCCGCAGGCCTTCGGCGCGCTCGCGGACCTCGCAAAGTCGCAGTCCACCTAGCCGCCAGACCGTCAATGCCGGCCGGAGTCGACAACCTCGAGCGGCTGGAGGAAGAGGCGCGCCGCGAAATCGCCGCAGCCGAGAGCCTGCAGGCGCTCACGGAAGTTCGCGCCCGTTACCTCGGCAAGAAGGGCTCTGTGGCCGGGGTGCTGCGCGGCATCGGCGATCTCGCGGGCGAGGAGCGAGCCCGGGTCGGCGAACTCGCGAATTCCGCCAAGCAGCGGATCGAAGCGGCGGTCGCCGAGCGCCGCCGAGCGCTCGTGCGCAGCGACCGCGATCGTGCGCTCGACGCCGAACGCCTCGACACCACGCTGCCCGGCGCCGCAGAACCGCGCGCGGGCCGCTTGCACCCGGTTACGCGCGTTTTCCGGGACATGGTGGAGTTCTTTACTTCGATGGGGTTTTCGATCGAAGAGGGCCCGGAAGTCGAAACCGAGTATCACTGCTTCGAAGCGCTGAACATTCCCAAGGTGCACCCCGCCCGGGATGAGCAGGACACCTTCTACGTCGAAGGCGGAAACGTGCTTCGCACCCACACCTCGAATGTTCAGATTCGGGCCATGGTGGGCCGAACGCCGCCGTTTCGATTCATTGCGCCGGGCCGGGTTTACCGACACGACCTGAGCCCGCGCCACTACCCGATGTTCCACCAGATCGAGGGCTTCCTCGTCGACGAGGAAGTGACTTTCGGCGATCTCAAGGGCGTGCTTCACGCCTTCGGGCGCCACCTGATGGCGAACGAAATCGAGCTGCGTTTTCGCGCCAATCATTTTCCGTTCACCGAACCCTCCGCCGAGATGGACTACGCGTGCATGCTCTGTGAGCGCAAGGGTTGCGGGGTTTGCTCCAACAGCGGTTGGATCGAGTGGGGCGGTTGCGGGATGATCCATCCGCAAGTGCTCGAGAATTGTGGAATCGATTCCGATCGTTACCAGGGTTTCGCGTTCGGAATGGGCGTCGATCGCACGGCGCTGCTGCGTTACGGCATTCCCAACATTCGATTGCTATTCGAGGGTGATCTGCGCGTGTTGGAGCAGGTCTGATGCGGTGTTCTCTCGACTGGTTGGCAGAGTTCATCGATCTGCCTTCGAACGCAGACCTCGTCGAGCGGCTCACGCTCAGCGGATTCGAGGATGTCGAGGTGAGCACGACGGGGCCCGATCTCTCTGCGATTCGAGTGGGCCTGGTCCGCGAGTGCGCGCAACATCCCAATGCGGACCGACTCTCCGTCTGCAAGGTGGACCTCGGCGACGGCGAGCCCATCGAAGTGGTCTGCGGTGCGCCAAATGTCGCCGCGGATCAGAAGATCGCGTTCGCGGCGGTTGGCACGAAACTTCCCGACGGAACCGTTCTCAAGCGTGCCAAGATTCGCGGCGTCGCCTCGAGCGGAATGATTTGCTCGACTCAAGAACTCGAACTCGGTGACGACCGCGACGGCATTTTGGTACTGGATCCCGATGCCCCGGTGGGTGCTCCACTGCCCGAGGTGATCTCCACGGGCGACCGCGAGTTGGAGGTCGGCGTCACGCCGAACCGCGGCGATACGGCGTCGCTGATCGGATTGGCGCGGGAGATCCGAGCGCTCTTTGGCGGTGAACTGCGCGCGCCCGCAACGGATCCGACGGAGACCGGGCCGGCCGCAGCGGATGCGATCCGCGTCGAGATCGAAGCGCCCGACGATTGCCATCGCTATGTGGCGCGCATCGTGCGCGGAGTGCGTGTCGGCCCCTCGCCCGACTGGGTGGTCGCGAAGCTCGCTGCTTCGGGGATACGCTCGATCAACAATGTCGTCGATGTCACGAACTTGGTGTTGTTGGAGTTCGGGCAACCCCTCCACGCCTTCGATCTCGCAAAATTGCACGGCGAAATGGTCAAGGTGCGGCGCGCAGCGGCCGGCGAAAAGCTTGTCACCCTCGATGGCGAGGCCCGTGAACTCTCCGCAGAAGACCTGGTCATCGCGGACTCCGAGCGTGCGATCGCGCTGGCTGGAGTGATGGGGGGAGCGAACACGGAAGTCGGTGACGCGACCACCGACGTCCTGATCGAGAGTGCGCACTTTCACCCGAGTCGTGTTCGGCTGGCCGCAAAGCGCTACGGGCTGAAAACGGAGGCCTCGTATCGATTCGAACGCGGCGTGGATCGGCTCGGCGTTCAGCGAGCTGCCGATCGCGCGGCGCGCTTGATCGCCGAACTCGCGGGCGGGGAGGTCGCGGCGGGCAGCGCGGTGGCCCAGGGCGCGGCACCGAGCGTGACCGAAGAGATTCGCTTTCCGACCGATCGGGCGAATCGGTTGCTCGGAACAGCGCTTTCGAAGCCCGAGATGGCTGCCTTGCTCGAGCGGGTGGGCGTGCGCAGTGGGTCATCGGACGCGGACGAACTCGTCTGTGCGATCCCGTCTCACCGCACCGACCTGCACCTCCACCAAGACCTCACGGAAGAGGTGGCGCGCATCTACGGCTACGAGCGGATTCCAGTCACGGAGCCGGTGGGGGTCTTGCGAGGCGTCGAGCGGCCGCGGCTCTGGCAACTCGCGGAACACTCCCGGGACGCCCTCGTCGCCGCTGGCTTGATCGAATGTCAGACGCTGCCGTTCTTGAACGCAGAGTGGCTAGAGGCCCTCCAGCTGGCCGCCGATGACCCGCGGGGTCGCGCCGTGAAGCTCATAAGCCCCCTTCGCGAGGAGGAGCCGCTGCTTCGCACGACGCTGCTTCCCTCGATTCTCCGCCTCGTCCAGCAGAACCGCAGCCGGCAGGTGGGGCGGATCGAAGTTTTCGAGCTCGGGCGCCTGTTTCTCGCGGGCGGGCCCCCCTCGCGCTGGGGCTCGGACCTCCCGGAGGAGTCATTGAGCCTCGCGGCGGCGATCGCGGAGCGTGAGGATCGGGGGCTCTGGGAGGCGCCGACTTCGGTTCCGCTCTTCTTCAACCTCAAGGGCATCGCAAAAAAGCTTTTGAACCAGCTGGGTTATGTGGCATGGTTTCCGAGCGCGAGCCTTCCGCCCTATCTGCACCCGGGAGCCGCGGCGGCAATCGAGGTGGGGGGAGTCGTGGTCGGGTCGGTCGGAGAGCTGCACCCGGATGTCGCCTCGGCATTCGGACTGGACGTTGGATGCGCAGTGATGGAGTTGAACCTCGAGGTGCTCATGGCGTTACCCCAGCAGGAGGTTCGGTTCCAGGCGGTGTCGCGCCAACCGAGTGTCCGGCGCGATCTTGCGGTCGTCGTAGACCTCGACCAACCGGCGGGCGAAGTGCTCGAGGCGATTCGCAAGACCGGGGGGAAGGACTTGGTTTTGGTGGAGTTGTTCGATCGCTACGCGGGGAAGGGAATCGCCGAAGGGCGCACGAGCCTGGCGTTTCGGCTGGTCTTCCAGCGCTTCGATCGAACACTGAAGGACGAGGAAGTGACGAAGACGACCGATCGCATCGTCAAGATGTTGGCGCATCGGTTCAAGGGAGAGCTCCGCTAGCGAGAATTACGGGAGAACGCGTATGACAAAGGCTGACATCGTCGAACAGATCTACGAGCAGGTTGGATTCTCGAAAAAGGAGTCCGCTGAGCTGGTGGAGAAGGTTTTCGATGCCATCAAATCCACGCTCGCCAGCGGCGAGAAGGTGAAGATTGCGGGATTCGGGAATTTTGTCGTGCGCGGCAAGAACTCCCGCAAGGGCCGCAACCCACAGACCGGTCAAGAAATTCTTCTGGAGGCGCGCAAAGTTCTCACCTTCAAACCCAGTCTCGTGCTAAAGAATCTCTTGAACGAAGAGGCGACTCCGACGGGCGAAACCACTTCGAGCGGACCCGGCCACCTGGGATAGATGACAGGAAACAGGTCACAGGCGACAGGCGACAGGAGTAAAGAGACAGGAGGCAGCGGGTAGCGGGTAGGAGACAGGAAGCGAATTCGCACCGTGCCGAGCCGTTTTTCTGCGCGTCGCTTCTGAGGGGGGGGGCAGTTGGCCAACGAAACCAGGTCGCACCAGAAAAGCCAGAACGCGAAGGGCACTGCCGAGCGCGAAGAGGATGCCCAGGGCAAACGCTACTACCGAATCGGTGAGGTCAGTCGCATCACCGGCGTCAAACCCTACGTGCTCCGTTACTGGGAATCCGAATTTCGCTGGATGGCGCCGCAGAAATCGCGATCGAAACAACGGCTGTATCGCCGCCGCGACATCGACATGATCTTGCTGATCAAGAAGATGCTCTACGAACAGCGCTTCACGATCGCCGGCGCGCGCAAGAAGTTGCGAGAGTTCGGCGCCGATCGCGCCCTCGAATCGGGCAATCTCGCGATCGAAACCGATCACCGTTCTCGCTATCGAAAGATACGCTCCGAACTCGAATCAATCCGCGCAACGCTCTGAGCCCAGAGGAAGGTACGCGCCGAGTTCGAATCGATCCGCGCGAGGCCCTTAGCCCCGGGGAGCCGATCAGGCGTCCTCGCACCTCGGCAACTCGAAGCGAACTCCGGCAACCAGGCCGAGCCAGATCGGCCCCGTGCGGCTGAAGCGGATCGCTTTGACGGCGCCCTCCGATTCGATCTCGACCTCGGCCTCGGAGATTTCGATTCGGTCGTCCATCTCGCCGACACCGCGCACGTTGGGGATCGGTTCGAAACCCTTGCGCAGATAGACACCCGTTAGAGAAGCGGCGTCGATCGGCGGGGTGGTCGGGTCGTTGAGCGCCGGGTGCTCGACGTTGGTTTCCGGATCCTCGGGCTGACCGAGCACGTAGAGGTCCTCGTTGCCCCGGCGGAGCGCGCGGCCCGTCTGGAGTTCGAGGCGAAATTCGCGGCCACAGGGGCCGTGTAAACCGAGGTAGAGGGGATCGTCGGAAGCGGCCATCCGGCTCTCTCCGACCTTGAGTCTCACGCGGATTCGAATCAGCTTTCCGGCCAAGAAATATCCTCCCGGTGCCCCAAGCGCGATACGCTCGATGGACTTGACGGCCCGCCTTCCCGACGAACGGCCGAAAGGGTAGGCGGGGGGCGGCCAAAGGGTCAAGGCGAAGGAGCAGTTCGAGCCTCTAATCGCCCGACTGGCTAAAACCGCTCCTGAGGCCGACATTATCGAACGGCCGATCAGAACCCGTTGGGGGCGAAATGCCGGAGCGGTCCAGAGGGTGCTTCACCCGCGATCCGTTTGCGATCACGCCGGATCCAGGGGTCTATGTGCCGCGCGCGGCGACCGAGACCGCGCGCAAGGAACTGCTGCGTTCGGCGTGCAATCCCGTAAAGACCACCGCGCTGATCGGTCCTCCCGGGCTCGGCAAAACCCTTCTGCTTCATCTGCTCGCGGAAGAAGCTCCGGAAGACATGCAAACCGTCTACCTCCCCTACGCGGCCCTCCCGCCCGCGGAGCTCTGCGCCTGGGCGCTCGGACTGTTCGGTTCACCTGCCAGCGATGACCCGATTGGGGCCTTGCAGGCCCTCGGTCGGGATCTGCGCGAGCAGG
>PVMK01127967.1_pt1 | contig 20194 bp, 21 predicted proteins | sample 1853481 | NCBI WGS metagenome assembly PVMK01 (sample SAMN08533507, study PRJNA380276) | Marine sediment metagenome, whole genome shotgun sequencing project. | reverse complement strand
ATGTGTTGCCGGCGCCCTCGACCTTCATCATCGGTACAGACGGCATCATCAATTTCCAGTACACCAATCCGGATTACAAGGTGCGCTTGCACCCTGATGTATTACTCGCTGCGGCCCGGGCATACGTGAACGAGGCGAATTCGCGTTTGTACCGCGCATGGAAGGCGAGGATGAAAAAACAGCAGAAATAGGAACTGTCCCATCCTCATGTTTTTTTAAAGCTATCCATGGGATTTGCGGCATCACGACCGTCAGTCTATAATCACTGATATCCCTAACATGGATAGTTGAGGATTTAAAACATGGAAAAGTTTAACGTAATTTCAAATGCGGGATCAGAAGTTCGACTTCCCGACCGCCAGGAATACATCACTCAAAACACGAAAATACTGAACCGGAAAGCTCTGAAAATGCATGTATGGCACATGGTTTCATGGTTGCTGCGGAGTGCTGTGATTGCATACCTGTTTTACCTTGGCAGCCGGGTAGTAGACGGTCTGGCCGGTGAAGCCATCTTTTGGACTGCAGGCTTTTTGCTGCTGTACTTGCTCTTTTATATCTGGAAGGGCCATCAAGGCGTTCATCGCTTCAGAAGAGCCAAAATTTACTGGTTGCTGAACGATGCAGCCGGGCATGAAATTGGATCAGCCAGTTTGCGCCGGGAGCCGTCCGGAAAGGCTCATGGACCAGGACAGTCTCAAGACACGTCCAGTTCCAAAAGTTGGTTGGGAGACCACGCTTTGTCCTGAGCAAACAGGCACTGTAAGCACTCAGCTTTGAAGGTGAACGTGCCGTTCCTTGCCATCTGGTTGCGGGGGTGATTGCAGTGGTTTGCGATAAATTATATTTAAACAAGTATTTAAGTGGTGGGCAATACTGGGCTCGCACCAGTGACCTCTGCGATTTGACTGCAATTTTAGTACTCTTTTTATGTGGAGTCCTCAAGACGTCCCGCAGGTTATTCTATTTCACAGGAGAGTACTCCAGTCGGTATGGAATTGGTTGACCGGGCGCGATGGCGAAAAGGGACCGGCTGGGTCATCGAATGCGAGGCGGAACCCTTCATCTTTTACGAAAACACCCAGCAGGCCGCCGGCTCCGCTGAAAAAAGCGTCGGCCTCACCCTACCTGATCGAATTTCCCTTACTGCATTCGATCACTCGATGTTCGAGTCACGTTCGAGAGTTTCCTGAAAGCGTATTGAACTCTGGACTCTTCAAACATCGGCTCCAGTTGACCGCCTGAGACTTTGTGCTGCAGCATTTCGAGCGCTTTTATATCCATTCCGTTTGAAGCATTTGGCTTGGATTCCGGCATGGAAGGAGATTGCAACATTGCACTATTGGTGGCGTTGTTTGAGCCAGCCACCTGCATAGTGTCCGCAGCTGCCCGGAAATGGTCGCCACCGCCTGATGGCTGCTCGCCAGGGTCCAGAAACCAGTAGCGCCCATACATATCGGTGTCGGTTGCCAGAAAGAGGTAAAAGACTTCTCTCGTTTCACTAAATTCGACCAGCATTCCATAGAAATCTCCCTCAGCATCCGGAAAATAGCCGACCATTCCTTGATTACTTGGCTTCCCACGATCAATGACGGTCACGTATGTGATTTTATCTTCAACGGTTCTCGTATCACTGATGCCGTAGAGATCACCGAAAGTGCTGTTTGATGATCGGCGGATGATGTTCCAATCCCCCCCGCTGATCATGTCAACCTTGTCATCTTCTGCATAGCTGAATCTGATCAGCTCCAGATCGGTCACATCGAGGATATTGGAGGTGAGTGTCAGCGTAGCAATGGGTACAGCCTCTGAATCTCCGACAACCCACGTGAAGTCTCCTACGTCCGACGACACCGTGCCTCCATTGCTCAGGAAGAAAACATCACCCCGAAATTTCATCGGGAAAGTCGATAACAGGGATCCTTGCAGGGTAATGAAGGTGGATTCTTGATCGGAATATCCAAAGACCGCCCCAAAAAACTCTTGCTCCTGTACATCAGCAAAAAATCCCCAGCCGGAAAGCTCTTCAGGGTTCCAGTAAACGCCCTTGACGAAATCATGATCAATGGTTCTGCTGGAACTATCGTGGGAAGCGCTCCAGGTACCCTGGCAACCTGCCCCTCCTTCTACCGTTACCTCCCAGTTTCCTCCAGCCCCCGTGCTGGATGTGAAAAATCCCAAAAGCCTGATACGCACGCCCGGATCCAATGGGACAGAGAAGCCAAAGGAACTACCCGTCATTTGCCAGGGCGGGTCGAAAATCGTGGTGTAATCACCCGCAATTACGACCGAATTACATCTCAGGTTTCCAAAATGGTAGGTGATGCTTTCAAACTGAGATCCATTTGAACCAACAGTGAATTCAAACTTGCCAAAATCCGCCCTGCCATCCCACCTTCCTGGCTCCGCTGCGAATGCAGTTGTTGAATGTAAGCAGAATGCGGAGAATACCACCGCAATGAGTAAGGTAATTGAATGTTTTTTCGCCATGACGTTCTCCGTTGCCGTCCATGGCGGACAGTTCCCTGGATAGAGACCTGGCGGGGGATGAATTTCCCGCCAATCATCAGTATAGCTTGTTCTGGCGAATTTATCTTGGCAACACGAGGTTAACATAATTTAATCAATTTGAGCAGTCTGCGATGGCCGATTCGGGTCATTTGCGGCCGCTCAAAACTGTACCACGCCAACTTCCTCAACGGGTCGACATCCGAGGTAAGTCATTTTGTTAGACGTGTTCAGCTACCGGGCGCAAAGCGGAAGTTGATTGGTATCCATTTGTAGCGTTTCTAATCTCAGGAACCGGCCGACAGTAGCGGACCTTCGCTAGTGTAGTGTATCGAATAGAACATATATTTCAGCGTGACGAGAAGCGGTTAGCTGGTAGGCGCGTCTTGCAGTGAATGGCATGTCCTTTACAAAAGGCGCAACACCGCAGATGATCGCTTCTCGTCGCGCCCGCAGGGAGGCTACCAAATAAGCCAATACGGCGTTGCAGTCCTTGTCAATGGAGCAACCATTAACTGCGAACTGCGCCTTGTCTTGGCTTATTTGGTAGCCTCTGAAATATATGTTCTATTCGATACACTGCACTAGTTGTCCATTGTGAATTGGAACGTCACATATTATGGGCAGGGTACAGGAGGACCATGAATATCCGGAATGTGGGCGAGATCAGGAGCATTTTTAGCCGATGCCTCTTCTTCCACGCCGCCTTCGGGAACATATTTGTTGCACATCCAGTAATTAGATCGCCGAAAGTAGAACTCCCATCCCATCTCGCGACCCTGCAAATACGGAATATAGTAGAGCAACATCATTGCTTCGATATTTCGAGCCATGTGTAGAGGACCGGCGTCGACCGGATCCAAGCCCAGTGCGATAGCCATTGCAGCTGTTTTTTCCTTTGCGATTGCATGATCCGATGCGATTGGGACGGTGACCACCCCACCCGCCATCAAGGGGTCATCGATAATATTTGAACCTAAAGTTCCAAACGCCTTAACCACCATTGCGCCTGGGTTCCAACCCTGAATCATTTCCGCGCTGGAAGTATCAATTGTGACCATATAGTAGCCATCATCGGAAAGTTCCACTGGTGGCCAGGAGACGTCGATCATAACTTTGCCGCTCATATCACCGAGATTCTGCGTGATCGATTCCATCGCCGGCCACGGCAGAAGTAACATGACGACGTCGCCTTGTTGAGCAGCTTCCTTCTGCGTCGTCGCTGTAGATCCGTGGCCGGTCAATTGCAGAAGTGCTTTGACTTTGTCACTTTCCGGATTCCGAGATCCGTAGACAACCGGATAACCCAATTCAGCAAGGCGCGGCCCGAAGGAATTGCCGAAATCACCGGTACCAATAAGGGCTATCGTATCTTTGGGCAGTTGTTCCAACGATTCTGCGCCGTAAACTGATTGGCGAATTCCGACCAATGTGAGTAGCGAAATACAAATACAGGCAAGAATTCGATTCATTGTTTTTCCCCATTCTGACGAGTCGTAACAGACCAATTATAGACTGTGAGTGTGATGCTTGCGCTGCCAGCTGCGGTCCTTCGTGCTACGCAATCGAGGAATCTGGTATATATTCAAAGGGGGCAAGCGCGGAAGCACTGAACAATGATAGAACTGAGTGCAGTGAAATAATGGAGAAATTACTCGTGAAGATGTTTCGCCTCCCATTTGTTGCGTGCGCTTGCCTGTTCGCTCTCAGCGCAGCCTCCCTTTACGCACAGGAACTACCTCCCATCCGCGTCATCCGTGTGCCATCACAAATCCAATGAAAACGCGATCCATTAAGACCGTCAGCCTCGCAATGTGCGCGTTGATGCTCGTCGCCTTCTCAGGCCGGGATTACGAACACCTGCTCGGCACAAAGGCCCCGGCGTGGACCGTCTCGCACTGGATCAATACCGAGCCGATGGACTTGGCGGACCTGCGCGGCAAGGTCGTGCTGGTGCGGTGGTGGACGGGGCCGCATTGTCCCTTTTGCCGCGCCTCCGCCGCCGCCTTGAACGAATGGTATCAGACGTATAAGGATGACGGGCTGGTCGTCGTTGGACTCTATCACCATAAATCGCCATCGCCGCTGTATCTCGAGGACGTGGCGACGCTGGCCCAGAATATGGGCTTCAACTTCCCCATCGGCATCGATCCCGACTGGTCAACTCTGCGGCGCTGGTGGCTCGATCCGGTACCGGACGCTAAATTTACCAGCGTCAGCTTCCTGGTCGATCACCAGGGCATCATCCGCCACATCCACCCCGGCGGGGACTACGTGATGGGCGACGACGATCACACGGCGATGCAAGCTGCCATCGAGGAACAGCTTCAACGGGTTGAGGGGCAATAGGGGAGACGGGAATGCACAACTGCTAACTCGTGGACAATGTTTTTCTGAGGGGGTGTTTATCAATGACTGGACTCGTTATTGGAACACTTGATTAATGGCACAATAAACTGTGAATCACCCCGGGTATTCCGGAGACTCTTTTGTGTGAGTCAGGCCGGATCAATCTTGCAGCGCAAAGGAAAAGGCTACTGGCATGACTACCTGATTGATGATAACCCGAGTGACGCACTGGCCCAGATGCGTAGTTTGATTTCGTACCACCGTTGGATGCTACTTGCGAAGACCGGCGGCCCTACCCACAGCCGTCATTGGTGAACATCCGAAAACGGTTAAAAACAGGCCTTTAAGATGAAATTTAGAAGTGCTCTTCAGCCGCAACACGCGGGTTGCCAGGATGCTTCCCATACTCACATTGTGGCTCACCGCTGTGGTCTTCTGCTTGAATCCTACTGCTCCCGGATAAAAAACAGGGCCGGTAACTCGGTTGGAAAACCATCGATATCTGGTGGCGAATCCTGTAGCCCGTGAGTGAACAGTGGCTCTGCTTCGCGATCGTCGATATATAAAATCATTTTTGTCTGCTCAGCGGTAACCGGATCAATGAATACCATCCGATTGGCTATTACCTGTTCACCCTCAAGGGATGCGGTTGTTTTATCCACGCGGATGGACCGGAAGTTGAATTCACGCACTTCCGGTACTCCCTGGCAACTCGTGTTCGAATAATAGTCCATCGTGAAGTGCAGGGTGTCTGCACTGAAGGTGAAGCGTTCCGTTCCATGGGAGTCATTAAAGTCCAGGCTTACACACCCATCAAACACCCAGGTACCTGTCAGGTCGAACCAGGCATTTGTCCGGCTGATCACATTAGTCATCGCAGTAGTCTGTTCGCTGGCACAGAGCACATCAGGCCCGATCCGCTGTAATGCTATTTCCCCTGCAACTTCACCCCCAGAAGATTCATACGTCCAGGTGGCCGTGGTGCATGATGAGAACTCCAGCACCGACGTACCCCATTCATCGACAGTAACTTCAGAGGGAAGGTCGAATATCCCACCGCTGGTCTGGACAATAACAAGGTCGGCCCTGGCACCGCTAATATCACCCTGAGCGATAAACCATTCACGGCCGCCGCCGTCCTGAGGATAGGTGAACCAGTACGCCACCATCTGGTTGGTGGCTGGTATGACATCGAAAACAAACCCCTGGCCGTTGGTCGCCGGCTCAAACCAGCCACCACCTACCCCGTAGGTAATGACCATCGGCTGTTCCTGTGCTGCCACTGGCACTACCGGCAGCAGCAAAAAATCTGCAACCAGGAACCTTCCCAGCCAGCGTGGCGGAATACAAAAATTATGCATAAGAAAAAAGTATAGGTTGGATAAAAGCCCTTTTCCAGAAGTTTACGTTTTTTGAGCGACCTTTCATCTCATCGAGGCTGGCAGATTCCAGCGAAATCCTGGAATTGTTTCGCTCGAGATGGGAGCGGGAGGCGGGCCGTCACAACACTTTCAATGGCGCCTACCTGGAGATTGGCCATTTCCTGACGGGGCAGAACTTCAATTACAAAAAAGGAAAATTCGTGCGCCCCAATCTCGAGCAAGGCGCTCGCGCCTGGGAAATCGGCTTGCGCGCATCCTGGGTGGATCTGAACAACCGCGACGTGCGCGGCGGCGAGCAACTAAATTTCGGAGCGGCTCTCAACTATTACCGGCGACCCGATTTACGTTTCATGGTCAACCTGTTGCGGTTCAGGACGGATGCAGTGGCGGGCGATGATCGTGGCTGGATCTTGCAGGCACGTGTTCAGTTCAATCGCTAGCCCACATATTTCGTAGGACAGGATTCACTAGTCTGCGGCAGATTACTATTCATGCAATAATAATACCGCTTTAGATTCAATGTGGATTAACAATCCATCCACCGGGTGGTTATTTTTTTGCCCGGCTCACGGAAAGGGCTGTGCAGCACAATGCTTTTCGTTTGGCTTTGTGAGCCCAATCGCAGACTAAACTCTATCACCCATTACGAGTTAACTGATGCGTTATCGATGGCATGCTTTTCAAATTCTGTTCATTGCGGTTCTGATCTGCAATGCCGGTCTAGTGTCTGCACAACTGGGTGGCCACAACTCCAAAGGTGATTACGGACTTCAGTCCGGCTCGCAGGCGCCTCCGGGCTGGTACGCAGTCGCCTCCGGGCTGGTACGCAGTCGCCCCGATGTATTACCGCTACTCCGCCGACAAATTCCGTGACCGCAATGGCGCTGGCCGTGCTGGGCATACGGTTGGATTTGCATTGCAGTTCGCTGTTGTCATTATCATCGCGGGCGTGCTTTTTATGACAGCGAAGGGCGGTTACGTGGTGGCACGCGATTTTGCATCGACCTTGGTTGGGGCCGAAAACGGCCCCGAGTTCACCGATCAGTCTATTGTCACCATTCGCAGCGTGGCGAAAGGTGTGCTGGGTGTCGTGCTTGCCCTGGGCTATAAGCTATTCAGGGCATGGATCAGTCCTAATACGGCGCAAGCCGAGCCTGAAGCGAGCTTATGTTGAAGCAGTCTTCGTGACCGAATCGAGGTGAAAAATGAAGAGAATAATGGCCCAAAAGACAGAGAAAACTACGACCCGGTTCTTGCTCCCGGTAATCGTTTGCACATTTCTTTCATTCCTGACAGCCGCACACGCGCAGGAACAACCGAACATCGTTCTCGTCTTTTTGGACAACTTCGGCTGGGGGGAGCCCGGATTCAATGGCGGCGGAATAATTCGCGGCGCCGCCACGCCACGGCTCGATAAGTTGGCCGCCGAGGGGCTCCGCTTGACCAACTTCAATGTCGAGGTCCAGTGCACGCCTTCGCGTTCCGCCATCATGACCGGTCGATACGCGATCAGAAGCGGCAACGGAGTCGCGCCCTTGGGCGAAGGGGTATACGGACTTGTGCAATGGGAAGTCACCATGGCCGAAATGCTCTCGGATGCAGGCTACAGCACCGGCATGTTCGGGAAATGGCACCTGGGTCGCACGGACGGCAGGTTCCCAACCGACCAGGGCTTCGATGAATGGTATGGGATTCCGAACTCAACAGACGAATCAGCCTACACCGCGCTAGAAGGATTCGCGGAGAGTGGAGTCGAAGAAACTTTCGTAATGGAGGCACGCAAGGGCCAAATGCCAAACAAGGTGCGACCGTACAGGCTGGATTACCGTCCACTCATTGATGGTGACCTCACGGAGAAGGCAATCGACTTCATGAGACGCCAGGCGAAAGCTGACAAGCCGTTTTTCCTCTATCTTCCATATACGGCCACGCATTACCCCACGCGTCCGCATCCGGATTTTGTTGGCAAGACCGGGAAAGGAAACTGGGCGGACCTCCTGCTTCAGATTGACACGTACACTGGAAGATTACTCGACACAATCGACGAACTGGGCATTCGTAATAACACGATCTTCATCTTCACTGCCGATAACGGACCGGAGGCGCCGCCGCATGGAAACGTCACCACGACGGTCGAAACCGCAAGTCCGGGATCTGCCGGACCCTGGCGCGGTACCCTGTTTACTGGATTTGAGGGCGCTTTGAGGGTTCCTTTCGCAATTAGGTGGCCTGGCAATATCCCCGCTGGAACTGCCAGTGACGAGATTGTTCATGAAATGGATCTCTTTCCCACTTTGGCAAGAATTGCCGGAGGAAAGGTGCCCACAGACCGTGTCATTGATGGCATAGACATGACCAATTTCTTCCTGGGTAAGCAGAAAGAATCCGGGCGTCAGGGCGTCATTGTCTACATGGGTAACGATATTTACGGCGTTAAGTGGCGCAACTGGAAAGTAAACTTCAAGGAACTGGACTCGGTTCTCGGAGAGACAGTGCAATACGGAATGCCGCGGGTTTACAATCTTCTTACGGACCCGCAGGAACGCGAAAACGTTCTCTTTCCCAACACCTGGGTTCCGAAAGCAGCTTTAGGTCAGTTGGGAGAGCACGTGGCCTCCCTGCAGGCCAATCCGCCGATTAAGCCGGGAACGTTGGACCCATACCAACCAAAAGAGTAATCGAACCATTGGGAGCCTTCTGGCTTTCTTTATGCGTATGGCTGCTCCTGCCGAGTACCTTAAAGACATAACTTGAAATAGGCCTGCCCCGCTAGTACTGACATTTCTACAGTTATCTCCACCACGAATGGGCGGTTAGACGGTATACTGCAGGGCATTCCATCTGGGGCTGCCTGCCTGGAGATGGACTCGATTCCGATAACCCACAGGAGAAAGCCAAATGCCCGAGATCAGTATTCAGAAAGAGTGTGCCACTCTCGCGGATTTGATCGCTACTGAATCCTTCGGCGAACCGATCGGCGACTTGCCCAAGCAAACCGACAGCGGGTTCTTCGATGAGGGAAACCTGGTCGCTGGTACCTGGCAATGCGAGCCCGGAAAACTGCAACTCGACTTGGACATCACCGAGTTCTGTCACCTTTTGCAGGGCCATTGGGTTCTGACCTCAGAATCTGGAAAGGTGACCGAAATCAAAGCCGGTGACAGCTGGGTCTTTCCACGCGGCTGGAAAGGTGTGGCTGAAGTCATAGATACAGTACGCAAGGTGTATTTAGTCGTCACCTAGCGCGAGGTTACATTGTTTCAGCGTTGATTTCGTGGACACCTGACATTAGCTTGCCTTCACAGGTGCTTGTATAGATGCTTTGATCCAAATCCTTTAAAGCCACTCCTTCTTTTACTCAAAGATAGTAGTGTGTTGCGTTGACCGATTGAATCCGCAGTCGACAGCAGAGAAATACGACTCAAGTAAATCATGTCTGGTTACTGCCATTTGAAATTGATTAACAAACTCAAGGCCAATCGCGCCGAACCTGCAACTGCCTGATCCTTCCGGGGCCGTCAATCTGGCGGCCCTTTTCTATGCCTTAAATACAACTGGGTCTTTCATAAATTGTTTGGCAATGTCCCATAAAGATCGCATTTGAGTATCGGTTAACCTTCCCTTTCGGTGCGCGTCGGCGAGTTTATCCAGCACGACATGGCGTCTACTGTTTGTGTTCGGCGATATACCTACCGGCTCGCCACATTTTGTATGTTCAGACATGCATTCCTCCGCTATGAGACTTTAGGCTAAGAAAATGTTGGTTTGAAGACAATGACCTGAGACAATAAAAACCCCGGCGGGGGAGACCGGGCCACCGTGCAAGGGGAACACCGTTGTATCTATCCTGCCCAGTCCTGGGTGGCTTGTCTGGAGATCCACCCGTATTTGCGTAGTACGAGCGCCTGAGATTGATTGTGGGCGGGTTTCTTTTGGTGGGCTTGCCGGATTGTGTTGCCTGCAGAATACGGTTAACCATAGGCTGTTAATTTGCACCCAGATTTATACCAGCATTTGCATCGAATATTACACCGAGGTGAAATAATCAACTCATTGAGATCACAAGATATTTCAGCCCCAACACTGGGGCATTATTTAATGCAAATACCGGGGTTTAGTGGTGCAATTTGGGATGCAAATCAATACTCTCCACGCAATCCTCCGGGTTGTCGCCGGTTAACGCTGGCTCACTGGGGTTAGCCGCGTGAAATGAACCCTGTTGGAACTCATAGTGGAACTCATAATGCCTAATGTATCAGCAAAGGTAGTGCCTTGGCAGGGTATTATAATTGAAAATCAATGAGATAAACTGGTGGGCGATACTGGGCTCGAACCAGTGACCTCTGCAATGTGACTGCAGCGCTCTCCCAACTGAGCTAATCGCCCTGAACTGAATTATTCTTTCGTTGGACTCCGCAAATAAGCTGCTATCCAATGGTGATGCCGGGAGCGATAAGGTACTGGTTAATCCCCCGATCGTCAACCCGGATTACATTCTACATTCCCGTCTGGCACGATGATTGGATATCATTTATGTGCGTCTGGATAAAGTGGAGGGATATGATCATTGTCGAAGTCTAAGGTTGAGACCAGTTTAAAGTCATTGCCTGTCGTGGGTGAGCAGGAAAAGCTCAGCCGTTTGCGGCGGATGAAGCGCTTGCCGTTGCTGCTGTTGGCGCTGATGGTGATTTTATTCCTGTTTACTCTGCATCGGCCTGAGAGCTGGGCCGGGTGGTTAAATGCATTCGCCGAAGCGGGTATGGTGGGGGCGCTGGCGGATTGGTTCGCGGTGGTTGCACTTTTCCGGCACCCCCTGGGCATCCCGATTCCGCATACGGCTATTATTCCCCACCGCAAGAACGATATCGGCGAGAGCATGGCGTCTTTCGTAGCGGAGCATTTTCTCCATCCCGATGTGGTGCGGGCCAAGCTGCAATCAGTCAATCTGGCCAAAAACACCGCAATTTGGCTCCATACGCCACGCGGCCATGACCGGGTTCTTGAATTGGGTATCAGTCTCTTTCGCTGGATGCTGGGTGCATTGCACGAGGAACGTGTGCGGCATTTCATCAGCCGCCTGGGCAGCCGGCAATTGTCCGGGATTGACGTGACCCGCTTACTGGGACGAACCCTGGACTGGCTGGTCGAGGATGGCCGCCACCAGCAGGTTTTAACCCAATCCCTCAGGTATGCACTGGTGTTGCTGCACGATAACCGTGACATCATCCGCGGAAATGTGCAGCGGGAGAGCCCCTGGTGGCTGCCTGGTTTTGTAGATGACCGGATCGTCGTGCAGATGCTGGACCGGATCGAGACCCTGCTGCTCGAGATGTCACTGGATCCGGACCATCCGATGCGTGGTGATTTCAATGACTGGATGTTGCGCTGGACTCATGATCTGCAAAATTCGTCACAATACCAGCTCTGGGGAGAGCAACTGAAGCAGGAGTTGCTGGACAATGAAGAATTGCAGGGGTACCTGTTTCGCCTCTGGACCGACCTGGTATCCGGTCTTGAGAAGGATCTCGAAGACCCCGAATCAATGATCCGGCAGCAATTAAGCCAGTTGCTGACCGGGCTGGCTGAAGAAATGGAGCAGGACGAAGAAATGCAGTCCTGGGTCAACGGCTGGTTGGTGGAATCCGCTGTTTCCGTAGTGGACGAGAACCGCCGTGCGATCGCCAGCCTGATCAGTGACACGGTCAGGAGCTGGAATGCCGCTGACACCTCTTACCGGGTGGAGCTGGCCATAGGCCACGACTTGCAGTTTATCCGGCTAAACGGGACTTTGGGTGGGGGCCTGGTGGGCCTGGTGATTCACGCAGTTAAAATGTTGTGACGTGGTGTGATTGCCCGCGACCTCTTACATGGGTTCGAAGCGATTTTCGAAGCGGTTCTTCCGAACATGGGCAGGATCCCAGACCTTACCGTTCATCGCTATGTAGACACCCGGCGGCAAGGTTTGTACTGCGCCTACCGCGCAGCCAATGTTGAAAATTGCATCGGAATCCCTGAAACGGGCAGGGTTGAGCGCACCGGTGAGCACGATGGTCTTGTCCGGCACGTTTTGCAGGACGGTGGCTGTTGCCACCATTGAGTCTGTGCCATGGGTGATAAGAATATGGCGGACTTTGGATGCAGAGACCACATCGAGGATGAGTTGCCTGTCCTTGTCCTCCATGTGCAGGCTGTCTTTGCGCATCAGGGAACTGACTTCGAATTCAAAAGCGACGTGCATGGCATGCAGAATCTGGCTGATCTGCGGCTCACCAATCTGATAATCACTCTTGTCGTCAAAGTAGATTTTGTCGATGGTTCCGCCGGTGGTAATGATGAGTAATTTGGAGATCATGGATTTCCTGGAGCCTGTTAACCATGCGCTAAAACAGCGGTACGGGTGCAAAAAATTGATACTTACCGCCCTGGCTTATTTTCGCTGAGGCGGGCATCGCGTAGTATAGCGAATTCCAATCCCTATTTTTCATCAGTAAAAACGGTAAAAATTGCGCGTGAGCCAGGCCATTATCAAAATTGAACACAATGGTGGTTATAAAAACTACCTGGCGGGCCTGCTGGTGCTGTTGTTGTCCTTCGGAGTTTTAGCCCAGGAGGGAACACTTGATGCAGGCCCGGTTGAGGCGCCCAGCGTTCTGTTCGGGGAGTTGCCTGGTATGGAGCATCTCGCGGCGTCCCTTTCCCTTGAAGCCTCGCGCCTGGAGACACTGTTGACCATGGTCGTGCTTGACCACCTGCTGGAAGACCCTGCCGCCCCGGGGCAGATGGAAACCCGCTGGCAGGATGATCGTGCCTGGCTGGATCGCCTTGCTGCACGATTCCCCATCTTGCCTGTGCGCAGTTCCGCGATGGATCCCGCTTCCTGGTTTGTGTTGCTGGAGCTGGATCAGCACCAGATTACCCCGGCGTCCCTGGTTTCACCGCAGGGTCCGGACACAACAGTCCTGGTCCGGCAGTTATTCGACCGGGGCGATGAAAGGCTGGCTGCCTCCTTGTTGCCTGAAGTGCTCATGCGCATGGAATCGCGGTCAAATCGCATATGGCAGCGTCTGCTGCTCAAGGCGGCAGTTTATGATGAATGGCTGGCCCTGGCGGTCCGGATTGATACTGACCTGGCTAAATCCTGGGTGGTGGTGGAACTTTCACCTGCCGGGCAAGAGGAAAGCGGTGATCCCATCAGGCAGGCGCTGGGGAGTTTCCAGGCGCTGGCTGCATCAGTCATGTATGCCGGAGCTCCCGATAGGCTACGTTTGCAGCACTTGCGCTACACGCTGCTCAAAGCGATCCCGGAAATGGATGACGCGAGGGCCAGGCAGGCCGCTCAATTGCTGCGCCTGGCGACTGCCGTGGACGGCCTGCATGAAGGCAGGTACCTGTCGTTTGCTGAAACCCTGTTGTGGGTCGTGATGGAAATGCTGCTGACTGAGAAAACATTTGTTGCAACAGATGCAGCGATGGAGTCAGATGCAATAGCCGAACCAGATTCAATTCCGGAGACTGAACCAGAAAACGGGGCAGAGGCAATTGAAACCGCACAGGACGTGGTGGCTGTTGCCGAATTTCCGCAAGTACTGGCGGAACTGATACCACGGCTTTCAAAAACCTTCGCCAGGAGCTTTTCGGATACGGATCCGCGCATCAACGCGATCATCGCGGCTGCATTTGATATTGTCCAGAACCTGCAGATTGGTTCGCTCAATGCGGTAAAAAAGACTTATTTATACCGGGAGCTGGCCGATGCCGTAGCGCAGTTGGTGTTAGTGATCCCCGACATGAATTTTTATTTCGATCAGCCGGTCAGAAAACGGATTACCGAGGAAATCGATATCTGTACCAGCATAGTGGCGGACACCCGTTCTGACGGCGAGACTTCTTTGAGCCGCCAGCAGTTCGATCGCTGCCTTGAAAGCCTGGCGGACCTGTCGGAAAACATGGTGCGAAGGGCTGAACTGGCTGGCGATCCCGATGGCCCGTTTGGTGCGGACCAGTTACGGCGAGAGCTCCAGTTGACCCCGTGGCAGCGTATCAACTACGCGCTGGGGTACCTGCACGAACGGTTTACCACTGACTGCCAGTTACCTGAAGAACCCTTGGCCAATCCGCTGGAGTGGGCTGTACTGGCGACCTCGCTGGCGTGGTTTGCGGAGCAGTCACCGGTTTACTTCCAGACGCCCGCCAACGAAGCCCTGGTGGTGCGTATGAGGCAACAGGGCATGGAGCTGTTGCAGGCCATGGAACAGCAGGCCGGTTGTTTCAGTAGTACCGGCAAGGGAATCAATGATCCGCTCAGGCGGAGCCTGTTTGGCTATCGTCGTGCCCTGGAAGCCCTGGCGGTGGGTATCAACGAAGCTGAACTGCTTTTCCGGCAGGAAAGGCTTGCCCCGGGTGCTGATATTGTCCTAAGCGGGGATGCGCACCAGGAAACAGCCTATCGGACCGAAGGACTGATGATTGGGCCCTGCGAGGCCGGCCGGGTGTGTGAAATGAATGGTGAACTTGAATCCACGCGCGCGCTGATCGGCTTGTTTCCGGACCAATACCTGGTTGCGGACCAGGCGAATCTCGGGAAAATCGAGATCTGCTATGACAACATGAGTTGGGTGCAACGCCGTTCCGTACCCATCCGGCCGGATGATCCGAACGTGGCTGATTATTTCGGCCGATTGAGTTTCGACCTGATTGGCCGCTATGTCGAGGATGGTATTACGACAAATGTTTTTGGCTCGAATTTTATCAGTCCTGATGAGTACCATTACCTGTTTGCTGCGGCCATTGATGACGTGCTCAATGATAGTTGTCCAGCCGAGTGGATCGGCAGCAAAATCGTGACGAAGCTGAACAGTGATCATGACTTCAGGATCGTACCTGATCGCTTGACGTACCTGGCCAGCGCCAGGAGTCAGCCGTCGCAGATCATTACCTCCAACTGGAGCCGTGGTGCGGAGTGGCGAGACTGGTTCGTTACCGGTCTGGGGGTGACGCCAATTGAATATCGCAAGGATGAAAGGGTTCCTGAGCGTATCAATCAGCGTCTGAAGATGCTTTACCAGGCGGAGCAGGCGATGTTGTACAACGCATTGTTGAGGCGGCCCTCAAGGAATGGCCTTGACCCATCCGTTTCCCTTTATGAACAGGTGATCGAATTGGATACAGCCAAGACGCTGGTGCGTTTTCACATGAGCCTGTTTTATCCGGATTTATTAATGGATTCAGATGAAATCCGCGGCTTCCTTGAAGGCACTGGCGCCCTGGTTGACGGAGCCGTGCTCAGGAGATTCAAAGAAAGCAATGTGCCGGTTGAAGCTATTAATGACATTGCTGGATCACGCCTGAAAGAATTCACCACCCTGTGGATCCGCCAATCAAAACCGATGCGCAGATCCGGTTCCGTTGCCTTGAGTGTGGCGCATGCCATCACCCGCCTGAATGCGCTTTACCAGGCGTTTTTTGCCCTGCCGGCCAGCCCGCCTGAAAGTGAGGATACGATCCGGACTCCTGAGCAATAGCAGAGGTTTGGGCGTTCGCGGTTAGTCCGGAGCCATCGGCCGCAAGCGACCTCTTACAAGTGAGCTAGCGGCGCTCGCTGCTGAATCGCAGCATGCTGTAGATACAAAAGGTTACCAGTGCAGTCTGCAACAGTGCCGGCAGCCGCTGTGGTGGGTTACTCCACGCCTCCATGACGCCGACGACGAGATAAAACACCAACAGGTACCCGCCCCATGTCATGCTGCGAATGCTGCCCTTGAGGATGCCCTGGAGTGGAAGCAGCAGGGGTACGGTGGCTACCAGGGCAAGCCACCAGGATTCAGCGCCAAGGGGTGTTGGCAAAAGGGCGTGCCATACCGGTTGCAGGAAAAGCAGGGCGAGATACGCCAGTGCGACACCGGCGTGGTGGAAGCTGATGAAACTAGCCTGCATCTTCAGAACTTAGCTGCAGGGCCAGCCGGGCGACCCTTCTACCCAGCGCGCGGCTCAGGCTGATTTCATCCGCATCGAGTTCGCGTTCACCATCCCAGGCGGCGAAGTGGCTCGCTCCATACGGTGTGCCGCCACCGCGTGTCCTGATCAGGGCGGCTTCGCTGTAAGGCAGGCCGACCAGGAGCATACCGTGGTGAAGCAGCGGTAACATCATGCTCAGCAAGGTAGATTCCTGACCGCCATGCAGGCTGGCGGTTGAGGTGAACACAGCGGCCGGTTTGCCTTCAAGAGTGCCCGAATACCATTCCGCTGCGGTGCCGTCGATGAAGTACTTCAGGGCCGCGGACATGTTTCCGAATCGCGTGGGGCTCCCCAGGATCAAGCCCCCGCATTGGTGGAGGTCCTCCTTCCTGGCATAGGGTGGTCCGGTTTCCGGTACCGGTGGGCTATTTTGTTCCAGGCCGGCGCTGACCGGCGGAACCGTACGGACCCGCGCGACCGCACCGTCTATTTCTTCCACGCCCCGTGCAATGTGCCGCGCCATTTCTGCGGTGTGACCATGCAGGCTGTAGTAAAGAACCAGGATATCCATTCAGAGAATATCCAGTACCGATTCCGGCGGCCTGCCCATGGCGGCACGGTCGCCGGCCAGGACGATCGGCCGCTGGATCAGCCGTGGAGTCGCGATCATGGCGGTGATCAGTTCATCATCGGTCAGGGATTCATCATCCAGGCCCTGTTGCCTGAACTCCGCTTCCCCTGTGCGCATCAGCTCCCGCGGGCTCATGCCCAGCTTATCCAGGATAATGCGCAGTTCACCGGCGTCAGGCGGTGACTCGAGGTAAAGTACAATTTCAGGTTCAATGCCCTGTTCCTGCAGTAATGCAAGCGTTGCCCTGGACTTGGAGCAGCGCGGATTATGAAAGATTCTGATGGTCATGACTGTTCTCTTGGTTAGAATGGTGATTGTAGAGTGAATTTAAACATTTTATGCAGAGAATCAATCCCGGTAAACCATTGATGAATGATGAAACAGAACATGGCCTTGATCTGAAGGCAACCGGCATTCGGGCCAAACACCTTGCCAATTATGTCTGGAAACACTTCCAGGAAGATCGTTGCCTGGAAGAAGCGGCGTCTCTCAGTTACACCAGCCTGCTGGCCATGGTGCCTTTAATGGCTGTGATTTTTGGCGTGGTTGCGGCATTTCCGGTATTCGGCGATGTTTCCGCAAAGCTGCAGGCATTCATTTTTGCCAATTTTCTACCCGCGACAGGGGAGCAGATCGAGCCTTACCTCAATACCTTCCTGGATAGCATCAGCAGCCTGACGCTGCCGGGCACGATATTCCTGATCATCACGGCCTTGCTGCTGATGTTTCGCATCGAAGTGGCATTTAACCGCATCTGGCGGGTCGACCAGGCGCGCACGCTGCTTAACCGCATCGTGATGTACTGGGCAGTGCTGACCCTGGCTCCGATCCTGACCGGTGCGGCCGTTGCACTCAGTGCACAGAAAGTTTTATCGACGCTGGTAATTGATGAAGGCCTGGCTCCCGGGTGGAGTCACCTGGGTATCTTCTTCCTGTCGTGGATGGTTTTCACCATGTTCTTTGTGCTGGTGCCACACCGCCGGGTGCCGTTCCGTGACGCCGCTGTGGGCGCATTCCTCAGCGCGGTCCTGTTTGACGTGGCCAAACTGGGATTCGTAGCCTATGTGAGCAACGCGAATTACAGCGTCATCTACGGCGCATTGGCAACCATTCCGATTTTCCTCTTCTGGCTGTACATCGTCTGGCCCTGATCCTGTTCGGTGCTTCGCTTGCAGCGTCGTTAACGACTTTTTCGGACAAGATCAGCGCAGAAGGCGACTGGCCCGATAAATGGGCTTTCCAGCTGTCTTACCGCCTGGTGGGGCACTTGTGGAGCGCCCAGCACAAGGGTGAATCGCTTTCCAGACAGGAATTGATGGCGCTTGAGGAGCGGGCCAGTGAACAGCAGATCCTGCAGGTGATGCAGCAATTGCGGACGGCCCGTATCGTGACGCTCAGCCATGAGGAGCGCTGGATTCTGGCGAGGGATCTTGAAGAGGTGACGCTGGGCGTCCTTTATCACTGTGGAAACTACTACCTGCCCCTGGCGGAGGAAGAAGAGTTGCCTGTTGATTACCGCTGGGACCGCAGCTTTATCGCGGCCCTGGCCACGATCCACGACAAGGGTGAAGTCGTACTGAACCGTCCCCTGAGGGACATGTATGTGGAAAATGAAAGCGTGAATCTGAAGGAGAACACAGAATATGTGCAATAAAAACCGTAACCTGGGGAAATGGCTGACCGTATTGCTGATGTGGGTAACTCTTTCCGTCGGTGCCGCTTATGAAACCGATGAACCGGTTGATTTCACCCTGCCACGATTGGGCGGGGGCGAGGTTGCTCTGAGCGACTACCTTGGTGGCTGGGTGGTGGTGAATTACTGGGCGACCTGGTGCGCCCCCTGCCGTAAGGAGATGCCGGAACTGTCCCAGTTGCATGATGAAAGGGATGACATCACCGTGCTGGGCCTCGCATTCGAGGATACGGACGATGAGGCTTTTGAGACTTTTCTGGCAGAGTTTCACGCCAGCTACCCCATTTTGCGGGTTGATGTTTACCAGCCTCCCGAGCCGTTTGGTGCTCCCAAGGTATTACCCACGACGATTATCCTGGACACCCGGGGCAGGGTAGTGAAATCCTTTCTGGGACCGGTGACCCGTGAGGCAATTGAGCGATTTGTTGATTCGGCCGGTATGGATGAGGGGAACAGGGACCCATGAGCCAGGCCTGCCGGCGTTTCCTGGTTTCCGGCAAGGTGCAGGGAGTCTGGTTTCGCGAGTCTACCCGCCGTGAGGCCGCAAGGTTTGGATTAAACGGCAGTGTATCCAACCTTCCGGATGGAAGGGTCGAAGTGGTTGCGGTCGGTACTGCAAAAGACATCGATCAACTTACAGTATGGTTACGGCACGGCCCTGCTATGGCGCGCGTGGATGGGGTCGTTGAGGAAACCATAGATGACCCCGGTCTGTCCCGGTTTATAGTACTTTTCTGACTGGTGCGAAAGAGCGGCGGTGAATGGGGCAGGGGCCGTAGCGGGCGAGTCGCGCCAGGTGGTCTGCGGTAGGGTAGCCCTTGTGCCGGTCGAAACCGTAGTCGGGATAATCGACATGTAGTTTTTTCATCAGCCGGTCACGGGTCACTTTGGCCAGGATGGATGCGGCTGAAATAGCCGGTTCCAGGCTGTCACCCCGCACGATAGTGCGCACAGTACAATTCAGTTTTGGGGCCTGGTTGCCGTCAATCAGCGCCAGTGATGGTGGCGGAGCCAGTTGTTCAACCGCTTGTTTCATACCCAGCAGCGTGGCTTGCAGGATATTGATGCGATCAATTTCAGCCGCATCGATTTCGATCACGGTCCATGCCAGGCATCGTTCCGTGATTAAGGCAAAAAGCTCCTCGCGGCGCTTTTCATTGAGCTTTTTTGAGTCATCCAGCCCGTCAATGGGCCGGTCGGGGTTGAGCACCACCGCGGCGACAACCACCGGCCCGGCCAGTGGCCCACGGCCCGCCTCGTCAACACCGGCTACGATCATTGCATCAACCTTGTCACGGCTTCCGCGGCACGGGCGCTCGCGTTACGACGCAGTTGTTCGTGCAGTTGGGTGAAACGTATTTGCAATGCCTTGCGCCGGGGTGCGTCCTCAAGCCACTTCTGTACTTCTTCCGCCATGCGCGGGCCGCTGGCATCGTCTTGCAGTAACTCAGGAACCAGGGCTTCTCCGGCCAGGATATTGGGTAGCGAAAAAAACTTCGTCTGTACCAGCTTCAGAGATTTGGCCAGCCGGTAGGTTGAGGGCGCCAGGCGATAGCTGACCACCATGGGGCGGTTGATCAGCATGGTTTCCAGGGTGGCTGTGCCCGAAGCAACCATCACGACGTCCGCTGCGGCGATAACGCCGCGCGGGTCTCCATCCACCCGTTGTATGTTCTG
>PVMK01124385.1_pt1 | contig 20195 bp, 18 predicted proteins | sample 1853481 | NCBI WGS metagenome assembly PVMK01 (sample SAMN08533507, study PRJNA380276) | Marine sediment metagenome, whole genome shotgun sequencing project. | reverse complement strand
GTCGTGACGGCGACACGGCGAGCGGTCAGTACGCAGGACGTGCCGTACAACATTTCCGCGTACAGCGGCGAGACGCTCGAGCGGCACCAGATCGAAGACCTGAATCAGTTCGCGCGCTGGGTACCGGGTCTGACTGTCGTCGATCAGGGCCTGCGATCGGCGAACACCTTGACGGTTCGCGGGTTGAGCGGCTCAAGCATCGATGCATCCGAAGGCCTCGCCAACAATGGTGGCGATACCATGGCCACTTACCTCGGCGAGGTGCCGCTCTATGTCGATCTCCGGCTCGTCGATATCGAACGCGTCGCAGTATTGATGGGACCCCAGGGCACGCTGTACGGAGCCGGCACGCTCGCCGGTGCCCTTCGCTTTATCCCAGCGAAGCCGAGAACCGATGAGACGACAGTCGAGGTGCGCGGCAAGGCCTACGATATGAGTCAGAGCGATGATGTCGGCTACACCGGCGATGTCATATTCAATGTCCCGATCGTCAGTGATCGCATCGCTATCCGCGGCAACATCGGTATTTCCGAGATCCCCGGCTTCATCGATTACACCAACCTCGTCCAGGACCCCGGCGTGTCGAATCCCGAGCCTGATCGGACCAACCCGGCCGACGTGGCTGCTAATCTCGCGACCCAAAAAGACGCCGACGGCGGCAGGGTTATTAACGCGCGGGCGGCGCTACTGTGGAATATCGGCGAGTCGGGAGAATTGATGGTTTCGTATAACTACCAGGACATGGATGTCGACGGCAAGACCGCGAACAACAACTCCGCCTATAACACGGGCACTACGTCTCCGGCTATCGATTCCTGGAACCGAATGCCCGCGAAAACCAGCTCGCCGCCGCGACGCTGATCTGGAACTTCGACTTCGCGGAGTTGACGAGTACGCGCTTACTCGAAGTTTCGACGAAGACGGCCAGCGCGATCAGACCGACCTGCTGCTGAACCTCGCTACAGCTACCCGGACTTTCCTACGTTCGCCGCATTTACGAGAGACCTTCAGGAGGAAACCGCGCTCACGTTCGAATCGCGGCTGGTCTCTAACAACGACGGGCGACTGAACTGGATTGGCGGCGTGTTCTACAGGGACCTGAGCAATTCTCAGGACTCGAAGGAGTTTACTCCCGGGCTGGCGGACTTTTACTATGGCCCGGGAAATATGTGGCCGACCGGTGATCTCGAATATCACAATGTCGTTCATGAGACGATCAAGGAGGCCGCGATCTTCGGCGAAGTCGGTTACCAGTTTTTCGACCGCTGGCAGGCGACTCTCGGCACGCGCTTTTTCGATTACGAAGACACGGTCCATCAAATCACCGATTTACCGCTGATCGACAGTTTCGGTAGTTGGGAAAATCCTCCGCCGGCCGAAGACGATGGCGTGTTGTTCAAGTTCAACACGTCGCTGGATATCGATGACTTCATGCCGGCCACCGGCATGGCCTATCTGACCATCAGCGAAGGCTACCGGATCGGTGGCGTCAATGCGCTGGAAGCCTGCGATCCTGCAATAACGACCCAATTTGTTTGTGTCACGCCTGCAGAGCAGTTCTTCCAACCCGACGAGACGCTGAACTACGAGGTCGGCCTGAAAACCAGCTGGCTACAGCAACGGCTACAGACTGATTTCGCGTTCTACCTGATCGACTGGAAGAATGTGCAACTCGACAGTATCACCCTCAACGGTGACGCGCCGATTTTTGTTAATGCCAGTGATGCGCAGAGTATCGGCTTCGAGTTTAACGGACGTTTCCAGGTCAACGATCAGTGGGCGTTTTACGGCGCATACGCCTACAACGAAACCGAGTTGACCAAGGACGCGCCGAACAGCGTCGGCGTCCGCACCGACCCGGAGTTTGGTCAGGTGAATGGTCCGATTCTTCCGGCGGATGCGTTCGACGGCGACCGCTTGCCGGCTTCACCGCGGAATCAGGGCAGCTTCAATGTCAACTATACGCGGGATATTTTCCAGGACATGACCCTGGCCATCGATTACGGGTTCACATCGACGAGCAATGTCCTGACCAAAACCGGGCTGCGCGGCAGAGACCAGCTCACCGGGACGCAATCGATGACCGATACCAGCGGCGAGGCGCTCGGCGGTTTTACGCTGCATAATGTGGCGCTCACTTTCGCCAAGGACGAATGGTCCGCGATGCTGTACGCCAAGAACATGTTCGACAAGTTCGCCGTGACCGGCGTCCGCAGAGATGCGGATTATCTCGATAAACGCGGGCAGCCGCTGCCGCCCGCGGGGCAAGGCGCCGGTATCTACACCGGCGGCGAGGAATTTACGTTGCGGCAATATCATCACAACGTCATTCAGCCGCGCACTATCGGCGTCGATTTCCGGTATAACTTCGCTTTTGGGAGCTAAGCCCGGAAACAACTTTGTGCGGACGCGATCGCGTTAACGCATAGCCGCTTCGCCCCGCCAAACTATCGCCCGGGTCCCCGATGGGACCCGGGCTTTTTTGTCGCCGTCCCCATTCGCCGGCTGCGATGGCGCCCGCTACAATGGGTCGGGTTCTACGAACGTCAAGCCGGGTAAAATCGTCACTTTGACCAATACCGACATCACCGACCTGCGTGAGCAGGTTCAACATCACCTCGCGCGTCGAAACCTGGCAGGTGCGCAGCAGGCCTGTCTGAATGCGTTGACGACTGACCGGGACAATTCGGAAGCACATTACCTGCTCGGGATTGTTTCTGCGGAACTCGGCAAGTTCGTGAACGCGGCCGAGTTTATAGAGAAAGCAATCACGCTGGACGACAGCCAGGCGGATTACCACGCGCATCTCGCCCGCTGCCTGTCGTTATTGAACCGGGATACCGAAGCCCAGACCGCGGTTGACCGGGCCATCAAATTGGATCCGCCGGATCCACTGACACTGGATACGATCGGGGTGGTATGCAGCCGGCTCGGCGACCACGATCGTGCGATCGACGTGTTCCGCCGGGCTGCCGCCAAACAACCCACGAACCCGGGGTTCCAGTTCAATCTCGGATCCTCGCTCAAGTTTCTCGGCGCCTTCGACGAGGCGGAAGACGCCTACGAATCTGCGATCGCCGCCAATCCGAAACTATACAAAGTGCATTCGGCACTTTCGCACCTGCGCCGGCAGACCCCCGAGAGGAATCACATCGACCGGCTGGAAGGCCTGCTGAAAACGGTCGGTGAGAATGTGAATGGTGAATTGTATTTGCGCCATTCGCTGGCCAAGGAATACGACGATACGGGGCACCATGACAAGGCTTTTGAACACCTGGCTGCCGGCAACAGGCGACGGCGCAGGACTCTGAATTACGACATCGAATACGACCGGAAATTGTTCGAGTGTGTAGAAGCGCTGTTCAGTGAGGATGCGATTCGCAGTGCTCGACCCGGGCATGGGACGGAGGAGCCGATTTTCGTCGTGGGCATGCCGCGAACGGGGACGACGTTGACCGAAAGAATATTGACCAGCCATTCCTGCGTTTTTTCGGCCGGCGAACTTAAGAATTTCAGCCTGTCTCTGAAGCGCGCATCGGGTAGCCGATCGAACGTCGTCCTCGATACGGAGACGCTGCGACAAGGCATGGAAGTCGATTTCGAGTCGCTCGGTAAAAGCTATCTTGACAGCACCCGACCGGCAACCGGGCACACGCCGCACTTTACCGACAAGTTGCCTTTGAATTTTCTGTACATCGGGTTTATTCACCTGGCCCTCCCCGACGCGAAGATCATCTGCCTGCGGCGTAACCCGCTCGATACCTGTCTCAGCAATTTCCGGCAGTTGTTCGATGTGAATTTTTCCTATTACAACTATGCCTACGATATTATGGAGACGGGCAGGTATTACGTTCTTTTTCACCGCCTGATGGAACATTGGCAACGTGTCCTGCCAGGGAAAGATACTCGAGGTTCACTACGAGAATCTGGTCGCTGATCAGGAAACCGAGAGTCGCCGCATCGTCGAGCACTGCGGCCTGGAGTGGGAAGAGGCATGTCTGGCGTTCGAGAAAAACACGGCGGCGGTTGCCACGGCAAGCGCCGTGCAGGTCCGTGAGCCGATTTACACGACCGCGGTCGAGCGATGGCGGCGTTACGAGGCACAGTTGCAGCCGTTGCGCGATATGCTCGAATCGGAAAATATGCCCATCGACTGACTGGGCCGGCCAATAGCCTGATTTTGACGAGGAATTTCCGCGATGACGCCAACACAGTATTTTACTCACGGATACACGTTCACCCGCACCTGGGACGACTATTTTATTCTCGCCGTTCTGCTGTACATGGCCGTGCTGGGCGTATTGCTTTATATCGAACGGCCAAAACATGAGCCGGACCGGCACAGCCCGCCAATGGCCTGGATTCGCGCCGGGTTGTTCTTCGGCGGTGTGCTTATACTCAGTTGGTCGCTCGGTGTCTTCAAGACTGTAGTCCAGTCGCCTCTCGCAACCAGCGAGCAATTGGGCGACGTCCGGTGGATCGCGTTTACGGTGTTCTGTTTCGCCGTGGTCGTCTGGGCCTACGTCTATTGGTGGCCCTCGCGGAACGCTGACCCATGGCCGCAAGTTATATCTCGTGCCGACGTTGATCTATGGCTTCGCCTGGGGCTGTTGCGCAGGACTGCTATACCTGTCGCTTTACGCGATTCTCGAGCAGTTTCAGTTTCCGCGCCTGGTCAACGCAGTCGTGTTTGTCCTGCTGTTATCCGTATACAACATGAATTATCAGCTGGGGTGGTGGGACATACATGTATCGCCGCCACACAATATAAGGGCGACGAATGCCGGCAAGGTGCTCGGCGCGCACAATCCATTCTTGTTGTCGAGCCTCGCTTACCTGGTGATTTACGGCAACGTGGGCATTTACGTCATCCTGTGCGGCTGTGCGTTATGTGCATCGGCCATAGCGATGAAAATGCCCCCGTTCTGGGCCGAGGACGGTGTCAAGGTGTCGACTGACACCGCTTTGGGCGAGTAAGCGGACGGCGTTCGGCTGTGAACCCGGCCGTGCAAAATATTACGGCAGTCGGTCTGGCGCTCGGCTTTTTGCCCGTTGCCGCCGTGATCATCGTCATGTACCGCTGGTCGATGAACAGCCGGGACGCAATTTTTGCCGTCATTCGGATGCTGATTCAGCTCGTACTGATCGGCTACCTGCTCGGGTATATATTCGCAACCGATTCCGCCTGGATCGTGAGCCTGATTCTTATAGTCATGCTGGCGATCGCAAGCGCGATTGCGATGCGGCCCGATCAGCGATCGCTATCCGGGGCTTTATGTCCGCGTCTCGATTTCTATTGCAATCGGTGCATTACCCACGCTGGTTCTCGTCACACAGCTGGTCATCGACGTGCAGCCCTGGTACCAACCGCGCTACCTCATCCCGTTGGGCGGAATGATTTTTGCGAGCTCGATGAATGCGGTCAGTCTGTCGGCCGAACGATTCGAAGCCGAGCTCAAAAATGGCAAACAATACGCGGAGGCGCGAAAGAAGGCATTGCAGGCCGCCCTGATACCGTTGATCAATTCATTACTGGCCGTCGGCCTGGTTTCTCTGCCCGGAATGATGACCGGGCAAATTCTGTCCGGAGTCGATCCCCTGATCGCATCACGTTATCAGATCGTCGTGATGTGCATGATATTCGGCTCGTCCGGCATCGCCGCCGCATGCTATCTTATCGCTGCGGGACGTCGATCAAAAACCGTGACCGTCACGTGCGTCCGATCAGTTCATTTTTCAACGGAATTCGACATGAGTCTCATTGAGTTTGCAGCCGCAACGCTGGCCGTGATCCTCGGCTCCGTGGTCCAGGTCACGAGCGGCGTCGGCGGTGGGTTCGTCATCGTGCCGATGCTGGCATGGGTCGACCTGTCCCTCGTGCCTGCGCCCGTGATATTCGCAAGCCTTTCGCTATCGGGCCTGATGGCCTTCCGTGAGCGCCACGCGATAGACTGGGACCACGTCCCGAGTCACACTTATCGGCCTGATCCCCGGCTCGTTTTTTCGGCGCATACATTCTATCGAGTGTCCCCGCCAACAACCTGGGCATTGTTTTCGGTACCGTCATTCTGCTCGGAATACTGATTACCGGATCCGGAATCGAAAATGCGGCGGACGCGCACAACGGCCGCCGTGTCCGGGGCATTGTCCGGTGCAATGGGCACGAGCTCCGGTATAGGCGCACCACTACTTGCGCTGTTATATCAAAAAGAAAAGGGCCCCCGGGTCCGCGCAACACTGGCGGTGCTATACGCGGTGCATCCATCCTGATCCTGATCATTCTGTTCGGGTTCGATCAATTCTCCGCCGACGATATGCGATCCGGAGCTCTGTTAATACCGGGGTTTCTTATCGGTTATTGGGTCGCGAATCACTTCACGGCGCATATCGACCGTGCCGGAACACGTGTCGCCGTGCTTTGCGTATCGGGCGCTGCAGCTGTCGCATTGATTGTTCGGAGTCTCGGATAATGGCGATCAGGGCAGCCGGCTATACCCTGGAAGTTCTTCAATCCGGCCTGGCTATTGTAAAGCTGGACCCGGATGATTCCGTACCGCAATGGGTAAAGGGTGAATTCGTAGCGATTACGAAAACAGCCGCCGAGCTTTCCATCGTCTGCGCTGAAGAAGGGGATACCCGATGACGTAGTCGCCGAACGAGGCTGGACCGGATTTCGTCTGGCCGGTCCGCTCTCATTCGATCAAGTCGGCGTCATCGCGGCGATTACCACGCCGCTGGATGCCGCTGAAGTGCCGGTTTTCGTAGTGTCTACTTACGACACGGATTATCTGTTAATAAAATCAGATCACCTCGAGTCGGCCTCCGATGCCCTGAAAGCAAGCGGTCACCGCATCGTCACGAGTTCTTCCGCACTGGTCGGATGAATCGCAACGGTGTCATCGAAGTCCTTCTTCGTTGCACCCATTTGCAGGGCCACGGCAAATCCCTGCAACATTTCATCGGATCCAGGTCCAAATAGATGACACCCGACAATGGTTTCATCTGTTCCCGCGGTAATTAATTTCATTCGCGCCTTTTGCCGGTGTTCGGTAAAGCTGTTAAACATCGGTACGAATTCGGACGAATAAATTTTTATATCGCCGTTATATTTTTCCCGGGCATCATGTTCCGTCAATCCACAAGTACCCATCGGTGGATGGCTGAAAACCACGGTCGGGATATTCGAATAATCGAGATACCGGTTTTTCATGCCGCCGAAAATCCGATCTGCCAGCCGCCGGCCGGCCGCGATTGCGACCGGCGTTAATGCCGCTCTGCCCGTGACGTCACCGACGGCATAAATATTCGGTACATTGGTCGCCTGAAATTGATCGGTCGGAATGAATCCTGCGTCATCGGTATCGACAGATGCGGATTCCAGTCCGATATTCCGCGTCGCGGGCCGTCGCCCGACCGCCCATATGAGCGCATCGAACGGACCGTGGGTATGACCATTTTCGGTCGCCAGATTCACCCCGCCGCCACCGGCATCCGGTGCCACGGCTTTCGAGATCGATCGCCAATTGAACTCGATCCCGTCCGTCTCCATGGCCTCGATGACCGATCGCTGAAGCATTTCATCGAAGCTGCGCAATACGCTGTCGAAACGAGCGAACAAGCTGACGCCAGCGCCCAGGGCGCGCAACATTCCCGCGAGCTCGACAGCGACATAGCCGCTGCCAACCACGGCGACCCGGTTCGGAAGTTGTTCAAGTTCGAAGAACCCGTCGGACGTTATGCCGAGTCCCGCACCTGTCAGATTCGGCACAATGGGGCTGCCCCCAACCGCGACCAGGATGTGGTCTGCACTCAGACGTCGCTCACCGGCTATAACGACATTCTTTCCCTCCAGTCTTCCGGTGGCATCGATATATTCAATATTTTTTTCCGCAAGACTGCGCTCGTAGATTTCATTGAGCCGGCGCACATACGCGTCGCGCTTCTCTTTCAACAATGGCCAGTCGTGTCCCTGGGTAGTTAAATCAAATCCCGTATCCGCCCGCATCCGCCACCGAATGCGCCAGACTGGCCGCGTTCCACATGATCTTTTTTGGGACGCAGCCGACATTGACGCAGGTACCGCCAAGCGGGCCGTTTTCGAGCACTTTGACGCGAGCACCATACTCGGACGCGCGCTGGGCCGCCGCCAGACCCTCCACTGCCGCCGCCGACGACTACAAGGTCGGAGTGATCAGATCCAGACATCGTTGCTACCTTTTATCGAATTTCAGACACGTCTTCCGGCACCGATACTAAGACATCACGAGAGCCTGTGATAGGATTCCGGCTTCTCTAAAAGACAAAAAAGGCACCGCATATCAATCCACTGCTTGAATCGACAGGTCTGCCCAAATTCAGCGCCATACGCCCGGAGCACGTTGAGCCCGCATTATCGAAAGTGATCGACACGAACCGGAAACTACTCGGTCAGTTACTCGACGAGGCCGAGCAGACCGAGATGGATTTCGAAAGTGGGATACTGCCTTTGGAAAATCTCTCGGACCACCTGCATCGGGTCTGGGCACCTGTCAGTCATTTGCACGCCGTCACGAACAGCCCGGAATTGCGCAAGGCATACAACGAAAGCTTGCCTGTCCTTGCCGGATATGAAACGGAGATTGGCCAGGACGAACGTCTCTACCAACTCTACAAAAAAGTGGCGATCAGCCTGCCGGACGAAAGAGAAGACGGCGCCGTGCGCCTCGTGCAGCATGCCTTGCGCGGCTTCCGGTTATCCGGAGTCAATTTGCCGGCTGAAAAGAAGGAACGCTTCAAGGCCATTGTTGAAGAACTGAGCCAACTGCAGGCCGGATTTGAACAGAACGTGCTTGATTCGATGGCGGCATGGTCGCATCACGAGACCAGCGAGGATGCGCTGGCCGGAATCCCCGCCACGGTCCTGGAACAGGCGGGTTCAAATGCGCGGGAGGAGTCTCTTAAGGGCTCGTTATTTCGGTTGGACCAGCCTACCTACACTGCGATCATCACCCACGCGGAAAATCGAGATCTGAGATTTTTGTTTTTCAAGGCCTGGGTCACGCGCGCGTCGGCCGAAAATACCGGTGAGACCGCATTCGACAATACCCGTGTCATCGAACAGATTCTTGCCCTCAGGCACGAGTTGGCCGGGCTCGTTGAGTTTTCCAACTACGCTGATTATTCGCTGGCATCCAAGATGGCTGATTCGGTAGCGGAGGTACAAGCCTTCCTTGAGGATCTAGCTGATCATTCGCGCAAAACTGCGGAAGATGAATTAGCGACTCTTGAGCGATTTGCCGGTCAGTCACTGGCCGCATGGGATATTGCTTTTTACTCTGAAAAGCTTCGGCTGCAGAAATATTCCGTATCGGATGAGCAGCTGCGCCCGTATTTCCCGGTGGACTCCGTCTTGACCGGACTTTTCGCAGTTGTTGGAAAGTTGTATGGACTCAAGGTCCGGCAGGTCGAAGATGTAGACATCTGGCAACCGGACGTTCGCTATTATTCACTGGTCAACGAAACCGGTGACACGGTCGGGGGCTTTTTTGTCGATCTGTTTTCGCGGCCAAACAAGCGGTCGGGGGCGTGGATGGATGAATGCATGATTCGGAAAAATATTGATCAGAAACTGCAAAATCCCGAAGCACACCTAATTTGTAATTTCGCGGGACCGACTGAATCTTCGCCTTGCTTGCTGAACCACGACGACGTCGTGACGCTTTTTCATGAATTCGGGCATACGCTGCATCATTTGCTGACTCGGGTCGACTACCCCAGCGTATCCGGCATAAACGGCGTACCGTGGGATGCGGTCGAACTCCCAAGCCAGTTCATGGAAAATTTCGCCTGGCAACCGGAGGTCGTGACGATGATTTCCGGTCATTACCTGACGGGCGATCCGCTGCCGGCAGAACTGCTCGAAAAACTCAGGGCCTCGAGAATTTTTCAGGCCGGATTAAAGATGATCAGGCAACTCGAATTCTCCCTTTTCGACCTCCGGCTCCACGCAGAGTATGACCCGAAATCAGGCAGTAATTTATTGCCTTTGCTCGACGAGATTCGCTCGCAGGTTGGCGTTGTGGAGCAACCAGAATTTAGCCGTTTCGCGAATGCGTTTTCTCATATTTTCGGCGGAGGGTACGCGGCAGGTTATTACAGTTACAAATGGGCAGAAGTCCTGGCCGCCGATGCCTGGTCCGCATTCGAGGACCAGGGCATCTTCAGCACGGAGCTTGCGAGTAGATTTCGACAGGAAATTCTCGAAATCGGCGGTACACGAAGAATAGCGGATGCATTTAAAGCCTTTCGGGGCCGCGCTCCCGAGATTCAGCCACTTTTGCGGCAGGCCGGCATCACGAAGGGCGAGAGCACATAGGTGAAAATCGCGAGCTGGAACGTCAATTCCATTCGGGTTCGCTTGCCTCATGTGCTCGATTGGCTGGAGACACAGCAGCCCGATATTCTGGGTTTGCAGGAACTCAAAATGCCGACCGAATCAGTACCCTCAGATGAGATCAGCCAATGCGGTTATCACACCGCCGCGTTCGGGCAAAAAACATACAACGGTGTAGCGCTGTTATCGCGCCAGGAACCCGAGGAGGTCAGTCAGGGCCTGCCCAATTTTCCTGACGAGCAAAGCCGGGTCATCGCCGCGACTTATGGCGACCTTCGTGTCGTCAATCTTTATGTTCCGAACGGCCAAAGCCTGGAGTCGGATAAATTTCAATATAAGCTGGCCTGGCTGGATGCGTTACACGATTATCTCGCAAAAGAATCAGGCCGGTACCCGAATCTGGCCGTCATGGGTGATTTTAATATCGCGCCGGACGACCGGGATGTTCACGACCCTGAGGAGTGGCAAAACCGGGTGCTCGTCAGTGATGAGGAACGAGATCGGTTACAGGGTCTGCTAAGTGACGGATTGGCCGACTCCTTCAGATTGTTCGATCAGCCGGATGGGACTTTCAGCTGGTGGGACTATCGCGCGGCGGGCTTTCGCCGAAAGCGCGGACTTCGCATCGACCTGATTCTGGTTTCCCCGGCTTTGGCAACGAAGTGCACCGCCAGTGCAGTGGACACGGCACCGCGGAAACTGGAGCGGCCTTCGGATCACGCACCGGTGTTCGCTTTGTTCGATTGACGCGATATGATCGAGTAACGATGTTTATCGAAAAACTCATGTCTGGCCTTGCCCGGCAGAGGCCAGGTGATCGCCGCAACGATTACGACGTGACGAATTCCGTACAGGTCAGTTCGGTCGATGCCGTACGCGACGCCATCCAGACGCTTTTCGAAGCCAGCTATCCGAGTGCATCTTTCGATGCCGTCTGGATAGCCTTTCTCGACTTTGATCAACTGTTCGACGGTCGCCTGGCGAGCTATACGGGATGCGATACGGTATACCACGATAAGCAACACTCGCTGGACGTCACCCTGGCAACCGCACGCATCCTGGCCGGCTATGAGAAGAGCTGCCCCAAACGTGAGCGGATCGGGTCTGAACGTGCGACCATCGCGCTGATCGCGGCACTGTTCCACGACTCCGGTTACATCCGCCGTACCGATGAAACAGCACGCCTGAACGGCGCTGAATTTACCCTTTGGCACGTGTCTCGAAGTGCGGAGTTTTTAGCGGACTATTTCGTTCGGCTCGGATTATCGGATTTCTCCGATGTCGCCTCTCGCATTGTCCATTTCACCGGTTACGAACTCGACCTGGACGATATCGAGCTGGATGACCCCCGCGACCTGTTAATCGGGCACTTCCTTGGCACCGCAGATCTGATTGCACAGATGGCGGATCGTTGCTATCTCGAGAAGTGTCGCGACCGGCTGTATGCCGAATTCGTACTCGCCGGGGTCGCAATGAGCGATCGAAGACCAGGCCGGCAGAATGTACTTTATGGTTCCGGCGTTGATCTGTTAAAGAAAACGCCCGAGTTCGTCAGAAACTCAGCGCGGATTCGTCTCCATCAGAATTTCCGCCGTGCCTATCAACATATCAATGTGCTGTACGACGGTCGAAACCCATATATTGAATTCATCGATCACAATCTGAAATATCTCGGTCATGTCATCGGGAACAGCGATTGGTCGAGTCTGCGCCGTCATCCACCGTGTTTTACCGCACTGAGAAATCCGCTTCGATCGGTCAGTGCCCTGGTCAGCCGCTATCTGGCAAAGCGCGGGGCGCCGGCCGCTGCCTTGGCAACGCCATAAATTTAAGCGGGCGGTCAATCAAACGACTGCTATTCGACCGTGACTGACTTGGCCAGATTTCTCGGCTGATCGACGTCCGTACCTCTCAGCACCGCGACATGATAGGCCAGTAGTTGCAAGGGTATGGTATAAACCGCCGGCGCCTGAAAATAACTGACCTGTTGCGGCATTTCGATGACAGTCACGCCGTCACTCGGCTCGATACCCGCACTCGGATCGGCAAATACAATCAACTCGCCACCTCGGGCGCGAACTTCCATCAGATTCGATTTCAGTTTTTCGAGCAGGTCATTGTTTGGCGCAACCGTCACAACCGGCATATCGGCATCCACCAGCGCCAGGGGGCCGTGTTTCAATTCGCCTGCGGGGTATGCTTCGGCATGGATGTAGGAAATTTCCTTCAACTTTAACGCGCCTTCCATCGCGATCGGATGCAGCACGCCACGGCCCAGGAAAAGTGCATGCTGTTTGTCCGCAAACTTTTTAGCGAGTTCACGCATCTGCTCATCCAGCGCCAGTGTCTGCTCGATGAGCCGCGGGATCTCGACCAACTTGGACACGAGTCCCCTGGTACGCTCCGGATCGTCCGCGCCGCGATGCATTTCGAGTGCGATGACCAGCATGGCCAGTGCGGCCAGTTGTGACGTAAATGCCTTCGTCGATGCCACGCCGATTTCCGGACCCGCCCTCGTCAGCATCACGAGGTCCGACTCTCTGACGAGAGAGCTTTCCGGTACATTGCAGATCGCCAGCGTCGCCAGATAACCAGACGCCTTGGCCAGACGTAATGCTGCCAGTGTATCGGCCGTTTCGCCGGATTGGGATAGCGTCACAAAAATAGTTTTCGGTGGAACGACCGGACTTCTATATCGATATTCACTGGCGATATCGACACTGCACTGCAATTTACATATCTGTTCAATAAAGTATCGCGCGACCGCGCCCGCATGGTAGCTGGTCCCGCAAGCGACGATATGAACGCCTTCTGCCTGTGCAAATGCCTCCGATGAACCGGGGCCGAACGCCGCTTCGAGCAGACGGCCATTTGCGATCCGCTCCTCCAGCGTTTCGGCGACCGCACGAGGCTGTTCGTATATTTCTTTGAGCATGTAATGGGAATAACCGTCTTTCTCCGCCGCGCCCGCGCTTAGCTCACTCTTGCTAACAGGCCTGTCTACCGTCTTCCCGGTCTCGTCGGTTACCGTTACTTTGTCTTTGCGGACATCCGCGATATCGCCTTCCTCGAGAAAAATGAAATCGCGCGTAACAGCAATCAACGCGGCCACATCCGAGGCGACGAAATTTTCGCCCTTCCCTAACCCAACAACAACCGGCATCGCGCGTCGTGCAAGGATCAAACGGTCCGGGTAATTCTGAGAAATGACGACGAGCGCATACGCGCCTTCGAGATCCGCTACCGTCGCCCGAACGGCTGTTATCAGATCACCGTCTTTCTTAAGATAATGGTGAATTCGGTGGGCTATGACCTCGGTATCGGTTTCGGTTTCAAATTTGTATCCCTGATCCGTCAGTTCGGCACGAAGTGCTTCATGGTTTTCGATAATGCCGTTGTGAACGATCGCGAGATCGTCCCCTGACATGTGCGGATGTGCATTTGCTTCACTGGGAACACCGTGCGTTGCCCATCGGGTATGTGCAATGCCCAGCAGGGCTTCCACCGGCGCCGTTTGCAGCGCGGACTCAAGCGCCTCGACCTTGCCCAACCGTCTCCGGCGCTGCAGCTTTCCGTCGGAAATTGCCGCAATACCAGCCGAGTCATAGCCGCGATACTCCAGCCGTCGCAAGCCCTCCAACAAGATCGGAATAATATTTCGTTCGGCGACCGCGCCGACAATTCCGCACATTTTCAGAAAATCCTTTGTTTCGAAGTCTTGGTCTTGGAGCGAACAGTGAGCATTTAAACCTATTTGAACATCACCAGCGCAAAGGCAGGCCCCAGTTTGACTTAATCGCCCTTGTCTGTCGTCTTTCGGGGCCGCTTCCAGCCGCGTATGACGACCTGTTTGGCTCGCTCCAATGAAAGCTCGCCCGGCGGCGCTGATTTCGAAATCGTAGACCCCGCGCCGATCGTCGCGCCGGATCCTATCTCCACCGGCGCGACCAGCTCGACACCGGAGCCAATGAACACTTTGTCTCCGATCAGCGTTTGATGTTTATAAGCGCCATCGTAATTACAGGCGATTGTCCCGGCGCCGACATTCACATCAGTGCCAATAATCGCGTCTCCCATGTAGGTCAGATGGTTTAACTTGCTGCCAGCACCGATGGTGCTTTTCTTAATTTCGACAAAATTTCCGACGTGAACATTTTTCTTGAGGTTCGCCTCCGGTCTAAGTCTAGCGAATGGGCCGATCTCGCAATTTTCTCCAACCGTGGCCCCGTCCAGCACGCAATTCTCATAAACCTGGGTTCCCGATGCGATCCGGGTGTGCGAACCACCGAATTCGGCCCGATTGTCACGCCATCGCCCAGTTCGACGACGCCTTCGAAGACGGTATTGATATCCAGAACAACGTCCTTGCCGCAGATCAATGATCCCCTTATGTCGATACGCGCCGGGTCCAGGATACCGACGCCCCGCACCATCAGTTCATTCGCCAGTCGTTTCTGATACGCGCGCTCGGCCTGGGCCAGTTGTATCTTATCGTTGATGCCCATGACTTCCGTTTCTGACTTTGCAGCGACCGTTTCCACGCGAAGTCCGTCATCGACGGCCAACGAAACGATGTCGGTCAGGTAATATTCACCCTGAACATTATTCGTCTGTAGTTTTTCGAGCCAGGCCGACAACTGATTAACCGGGCAAGCCAGTAATCCAGTATTCACTTCTCGAATCGCCCGTTGCTCGGGGCTCGCATCTTTTTCTTCGACAATGGCCTGTATCTGGCCGTCGGCGTTGCGAATGATTCGGCCATAGCCGCTCGGATCATCGAGTTCAACGGTCAGTACTGTAAGCCGGTCATCGCCGGCTTTATTAAGCAGACGTTCAAGCGTCGCAGAATTCACCAATGGCACGTCTCCGGGCAATACCAACACGATATTGCCGGACTTTATGCCCGGAAGAGCCTGTTGCGCGGCGTGCCCGGTGCCCCGCCGGGTTTCTGCTCAACCCAGGTGACGTCTTTATCGGCAAACGCTGCCTGTACAAGGTTGCCACCGTGACCATACACGACGCATATTTGATCCGCGCCAAGATTTTCTGCCGAGTCGATGACATGCGCGAGAATTGGCCGCCCGGCCAAGGGATGCAGGACTTTAGGTCGGTCGGAACGCATCCGGGTGCCCTGTCCGGCCGCAAGAATGACGACACTGATATTAGCGGTCACGATTTCGTAACTCGTTCTGAAACCAGGGGGAATACTTTACCCGTTGAGCCGCAGCAGCGATACCTGCCGGGCGGGCAGGCTGAACGGTGAGCAGATTAACGCTTCTTCCCTTTAAGCCTTTGCGCTGCCTGATATCGTGCCGCCGCCTCGACCAATTGCAACTGGGCATGGGTGATATCTTCTTTTCCGGTCGCGCCTTTCAGCGCTTCTTCGGCGGCCTGATGGGCCTGGAGTGCAGCCTGCTCATCGAGTTGATCACCATGCAGGGCGGAGTCCGCAAGAACCGTCACGAGATGAGGCTGGACCTCTAATACTCCACCCGTGACATAAAACAGCAATTCCTCATCCTGATCGGGCACCTGAATACGCACCTCACCCGGACGCAGATTCGTGAGCAGCGGCGCGTGCCTCGGGGTAATGCCCACATCGCCCATTTTTGCCGGAGCAATAATCATTTCCGCTAACCCGGAAAATATATTGCCCTCGGCGCTGACGATTTCGACCTTAATGGTACTCATTAGTGATAAGAGACTATAAAGTTTTGGCTTGTTCGACGGCTTCTTCGATAGAGCCGACCATGTAAAAGGCCTGCTCCGGTAAATTGTCGTATTCACCGGCGACAATGCCTTTAAAGCCGCGGATCGTGTCCTGCAGACTGACATACTTGCCCGGCGAACCCGTGAACGTCTCCGCGACAGTAAACGGCTGAGATAAGAATCGCTGCACCTTTCGGGCCCGTTGCACGAGGCGCTTGTCTTCCTCGGACAGTTCATCCATACCGAGAATCGCGATAATGTCCTGCAATTCCTTGTACCGTTGCAACACCGCCTGCACGCCTCGTGCCGTATCGTAATGATCCTGGGAAACAACATTCGGATCCAACAGCCGGCTCGTGGAATCGAGCGGATCGACAGCCGGGTAAATACCCAATTCTGCAATTTGGCGCGACAAGACCAGGGTCGCGTCAAGATGAGCGAAGGTCGTGGCCGGCGACGGATCGGTCAGGTCATCCGCCGGGACGTAAACAGCCTGGAACGAAGTAATGGATCCCGACTTCGTGGACGTAATCCGCTCCTGCAACACGCCCATTTCTTCGGCCAGCGTCGGCTGGTACCCGACCGCGGAAGGCATGCGGCCAAGCAGCGCCGAGACCTCGGTACCGGCCAGCGTATAACGATAGATATTGTCGATGAACATCAGCACGTCCTGACCCTGATCGCGGAACTCTTCGGCGATCGTCAATCCGGTTAACGCGACACGCAGCCGGTTCCCGGGGGGCTCGTTCATCTGGCCATACACCAGCGAAACCTTACTCAGAACACCGGATTCTTCCATTTCGTAATAGAAATCGTTGCCCTCCCGGGTTCTCTCGCCGACCCCGGCGAACACCGAGTAGCCGCCATGCTCTTTCGCGATATTATTGATCAGTTCCATCAGCGTAACGGTTTTGCCCACGCCGGCGCCGCCGAATAATCCGATTTTGCCGCCCTTCGCGATCGGCATGATCAGATCGATGACCTTGATCCCGGTCTCGAACAATTCCGTCGATGTCGCCTGCTCTTCGTAGGTCGGCGCAGCGCGATGAATCGGCAGCCTTTTGTCTTCACCAATTGGGCCTGCCTGGTCGATGGGCTCGCCGAGCACATTCATAATGCGTCCGAGCGTCTTTTCGCCAACCGGTACCTGGATCGGCCCCCCCGTATTACGGACTGACAATCCGCGAGTCAGACCTTCGCTGGAACCCATCGCAATCGTTCGAACGACACCGTCGCCAAGCTGCTGCTGGACCTCGAGAGTGACATCCCGATCATCAATAACGAGCGCATCGTAAATCTTCGGCAATGCCTCTAGCGAGTACTTTACGTCCACGACAGCGCCAATAATCTGCACAATATTTCCGGAGCTCATTAAATGAATCCTCTATTTATATACCTAAACCGCGGCTGCTCCGCCGACGATTTCTGAAATTTCCTGCGTAATAGCCGCCTGCCTGACTTTGTTGTAATCAAGCTGAAGCTGATCGATCATTTTTCCGGCGTTGTCTGTCGCACTCTTCATGGCCACCATTTTCGCCGCCATTTCACAGGCAACGTTTTCGACTGCGCCCCGATAGACCTGAGATTCGATGTAGCGCATCAATACGCTATCGAGCAAATCAACCGCATCCGGCTCGTAGATGTAATCCCAGTGGGTCGACAGATCATCCGCATCCACAGCCTGAACCGGAATCAGCGTCTCAATCGCCGGAGTCTGGCTCATCGTGTTCACAAACTTATTGTGAACCAGGAACAACCGGTCAATTTTTCCATCGACGAATGAATCCAGCATGATTCTTATGGCGCCGACTAGATCGGCAACTTTCGGGATCCTCGCCAAGATGCGTCGCCACCCCGACCACGTTGACATCGAGGTTGCGAAAGTACTGCACGCCTTTCGCGCCGATCATGCACAGCTCTGCTTCCACGCCCTTGTCCCGCCATGCCTGCAAATCTTTCAGCAACACGCGGAACGTATTGACGTTGAGGCCACCGCACAAACCGCGGTCAGTCGTAATAACGATATATCCGATGCGCTTCACTTCACGCTCGAACAGGAACGGGTGCCGATACTCCGGGTTTGCGCCATACAGATGGCCGATCACGGTGCGAATCTTGTCCGCATACGGGCGCGTCGCCGCCATGCGATCCTGGGTTCGCCGCAATTTGCTTGCAGCCACCATTTCCATGGCCTTCGTGATCTTCTGCGTGTTCTTTACGCTGCCGATCTTCGTACGAATTTCTTTTAGATTCGCCATGACTTGATCAATAGGTGCCGCTGCGCTTGAAATCCTCGATCGCTGATTTCAGGCCTGCCTGGATTTCATCGCTGAAATCACCAGTCGCGTTTATATTGCCGATTAATTCGGCAAATTTTTCGTTCACGTGAGCATGCAGTGCTGCTTCGAAATCGACGATTTTATTAGCCTCGACATCATCGAGATAACCCTCGTTGGCAGCAAAAAGCGAAACCGCCATCTCACCGACTGATAGCGGCGAATATTGGGGCTGCTTCATGAGCTCCGTAACCCGCTGACCGCGCTCCAACTGCTTGCGCGTCGCTTCATCGAGGTCCGATGCAAACTGCGCGAACGCAGCCAACTCACGGTACTGTGCCAAAGCGAGTCGTACACCACCGCCGAGTTTCTTGATGATCTTTGTCTGCGCGGCCCCACCGACGCGAGATACGGACAGACCGGCGTTGATCGCAGGCCGGATACCGGCATTAAACAAATCCGTCTCGAGGAAGATCTGGCCATCGGTAATAGAGATCACGTTGGTCGGAACGAAGGCCGAAACGTCTCCCGCCTGAGTTTCAATAATCGGCAACGCCGTTAAGGAGCCCGTCTTGCCAGTAATCTCCCCGTTTGTCAGCCTTTCGACTTCCTTCGCGTTTATCCGCGACGCCCTTTCCAACAGACGGGAATGCAAATAAAAGACGTCGCCCGGATAGGCTTCACGGCCCGGCGGGCGGCGCAATAGCAGTGAGACCTGACGATAGGCCCACGCCTGCTTGGTCAGATCGTCATAAATAATTAACGCGTCTTCGCCGCGATCCCGAAAATACTCACCCATCGAGCAGCCCGAGTAAGGCGCGATATATTGCATGGCCGCCGATTCCGCCGCGGCCGCAGCGACAACGATCGTGTGCTCCATTGCACCATGTTCTTCGAGCTTCCTGACGACATTCGCGATCGTCGAATTCTTCTGGCCTATGGCGACGTAAATACACTTAATGTCGGTGCCCTTCTGATTGATGATCGTATCGATCGCAACTGCAGTTTTACCGGTTTGACGATCGCCGATGATCAGTTCGCGCTGACCGCGACCGATCGGCACCATCGAGTCGATCGATTTCAAACCGGTCTGCACCGGTTGACTCACTGACTTGCGCTCGATAACACCCGGAGCGACTTTTTCAATCGGTGACTGTGTCTTGGCCTCAATCGGCCCTTTACCGTCGATCGGCTCACCCAGAGAATTCACGACGCGGCCCAACAGTTCCGGGCCGACAGGCACTTCAAGAATGCGTCCCGTCGTCTTGACCGTGTCGCCTTCGGAAATGTGTTTGTAATCGCCAAGCACAACCGCACCGACAGAGTCCTGCTCCAGGTTCAATGCGAGTCCGAAGGTATCTCCGGGGAATTCGAGCATTTCGCCATACTGCGCATCGCCCAGACCATGAATGCGGGTAATACCGTCCGTAACCGCGATAACGGTTCCCACATCACGCGCTTCAGCCGCGCTGTCGAAGTTTCTGATGCGATCTTTAATGAGTTCGCTGATCTCAGAAGCTTTGATTGCCATCTCTTATATCCTCTAATTCGTCAGAGCACTGGAAAGTTTTTCCAAACCGGTTCGAACCGACCCATCGATGACCAGGTCATCAGCCTGGAGTCGGGCACCACCGATCAGGTTTTCATCCAGTTGAAAATGTAAATTGACCTCGCGCCCGAAGCGCCGCTTCAGGGCCACTATAATTTTTTCCCGCTGTGCCGGATCAACCGGCGTTGCCGCGGTCAGCACGACGTCCACGGTGTTTTCCACTTCTGCTTTGAATTTGTCGAACAGCTCCGCAATCTCCGGAAGAACAGATAAACGACCGTTTTCGGCA
>PVMK01123258.1_pt1 | contig 20196 bp, 30 predicted proteins | sample 1853481 | NCBI WGS metagenome assembly PVMK01 (sample SAMN08533507, study PRJNA380276) | Marine sediment metagenome, whole genome shotgun sequencing project. | reverse complement strand
CTCGGGTTTTATTTTTACATCCGGCACGAACGACACGCTGGATTATGATGGTACAAATTTATCAATTATAACTGACGGCGGTCTTCAAGAAAACAGGGTTTACAGCGGCGCTGAAGTTGCTGCCGCACTTGAAACTGCTTTAAATGGTGCAGTTGGTCCAGGCATAACAGTGGTTTATAACGACGTTAACGCACCAAATGCTTTTACCATATATAATGAGTCCGGTGCATCCATCACAATTGAGGAGTCAGGATCCATAAGTGATGTTTTAGGTATAGGGATATTAGATATTCCCATTGCTGACGGTTCCTCTGGTTCCACCCAGGACGAAAGAGAATTTTACGTTCAAACTGGGGTAAATGACAGCTTTCAAATTACGGTTGACGGCCACCCGGTTCTACAGGTGCGCCGGTTTCGGTTAGAATTGATCAAGGGCTTATTCAGGGGATGCACTTGCACTTGAAATGGAAAGACAAATAAATATCGCACTTTCTGCAGAAGGCGTGTCTGTTGACGTGCGTTATGATGAATCAAATCCTCTGGAAAAGTATTCAGGATAACATCAAGCAGCCGCGGTACCGGATCTACAATCCAGCTTGACCCCGGCACGAACAACTTTCTTTCTACGGTAAGAATCAGTGAATATGACAGCGTAGCAGAAGGAAGCGGTCGCACACGCGGCGGATTCACCCAATCAACAGATCCAACTGCAGGTAAATTTCTGATTATGTCAGGGATAAATAATATAATACGTGTAGATGCTGTTGATGTCAATCTGCTCGATGCTCCTTCTTTGCTTACTAATCAATATTACACCGGTGATGAAATCGCACTGGGTATTCAACAGGCTATGTTATTGTCTGCTGGAACTTACGATGTAATCGCTAGTTATGAAGAAGCTAACAATACCTTTAACATTGAAAATAATGACGGTGGAGGTACGTTAATAACTATCGACTGGAGCAATTCCATTGCTGCTGATATGCTGGGATATACCCCGGGTTCGCAACCTCTTGCTGATGGTCAAATCGCGACCAGTGATATTTCCGTAGCCTTTAATATTGTGGCCGGTGAGAACGATGCCCTGGCGATAACTGTTGACGGAAACCCTACTACAGCGCAGGAAGTGGCAATAACAATTGCTGCCGGCTCTTATACCGGTGATGCACTGGCCAATGAGCTGGAAACAGCTATTAATGACCAGCTTTCATCTGATGGTGAACCGGGCAGGTGGCTGTTTCCTATGACGCAGTAGATGGTTTCATAATTGAGTCAAGCACTCTTGGCGTTGACGGCTCTATTCAGATAAATGCAGTAGATAGCTGAGTAGCGATCTGGTTGAAGATAGCGCTTGGTATAAATGATTTTACAGTTAATAACGGAGTGGATTCATGGTGGAGCGCCGGATGACACCTCAAACTATTCCACCTCGCTTCCGGTTTATGATTCTAAGTAACCAGCACAACGCAGTGTATACTTTAGAAAAGCAGTTGAAACTGACAGTTCGGCTATCTGGGAATGGTTTGCTTATGTGCCGGAGAGAGATACACAGAGTGGACGTGCAGCAGAGGTACAGGCCCGGGGCACTGTAACCTTTAACAATTCGGGTGTCCTGATTGCACAGAAGGCAGGAGATGAACTGAATGGTTAACCGGCAGCGGCGGTTTTGATTTTGCACGAGTAGACGCCCGGACAGTTTGTAGATATGGATTTTGGTTTTGACAGCCAAACAATGTTACAACACAGTTTAGCGCGGCTTCTTCAACCCTTTATCAGACTCAGGACGGCTACGGCTCAGGCTATCTCCAGGATGTGGCAGTTGACCCGGAAGGTAAAATAACCGGTAACTACTCTAATGGCAGGTCCTTTATCTTGCACAGGTTGCCCTGGCAAACTTTACAAATCCCTGGGGCTTGAGCAGAGAGGGGGGTAATAATTATGCCAGGACACTTGCTGCTGGGGAGCCCACAGAAGGTCGTCCGGACACAAATGGAACTGGAAGAATATCACCAAACTCACTTGAGCAGTCAAATGTGGATCTTTCCACGGAATTTGTTGCAACATGATTATTCAGCAGAGAGGTTTTCAGGCGAACTCAAAAGTGATAACCACGACAGATTCCATGCTTGCGGAGCTGATTAATCTGAAACGCTAATTGATTTAAAAAAAACAGGGGAATGAAGTGAATGTATCATTCCTGAACATTCACTTCTCCTCTGTTTTTTCCCCAGAACGCTACACTTCATACATTTATTCCTATCCAAATAATTTTTTAATCTATTTTCTATGTAATCTGCCTTGATTAATACCCATTTTGGCATATTAATTCACAAATTCTTTATGCGCATATTTAGTAAAAATATTATATTTTAGCTCCATTTTCTTGAATATGTACGGGGAATACGTTATTATTTTTTTACTATCCATTAACTGAACGGTTAAGCTGAAATTTGCTTATTTTGTAAATTAACCGGACTTCATGTCCATTAATTCAAATGTTTTAAAACTTGTGTCAAAATTCCAACTAATTTACATTGGGTTTGACATTTTAATGAATAGTATCTAAATGGTCTATGCAGCTATAAAATAAATAAAACAAATTATAATAATAAAAATAATAATTAATATTAATATATTTTGGCAGTAATTAAAACTTGAACAGCCTAATAAGGTGTTGAAATATCATCATTATTATCAAATATATCATAAAATTAAATTATTTTAACTTAAATTCTAAAATTTATTCATTGGCATATAACTTGCTCAAATGTATGTAAAATAATATTGATTTCAGGAGTGATGTATGGATATCGCTACAATTATTGGCGCAGTAACAGGTTTTGGATTGGTACTGATCGCGATCTTTATGGGCGGCGGTTTCATGTGGTTTGTTAATATACCGTCTCTGATGATTGTTGTTGGAGGAACACTTGGCGTTACGCTCATGAACTATCCTCTTAATGCCATGCTGAGTGTTATGGGAGTTGCTAAAAACTGTTTTTTTCATAAGTCAGGATCATCTGCAGAAGTTATAAAAAACCTGGTTGAATTTTCAAGAGTCGCACGAAGGGAAGGTATTCTTGCACTTCAGTCCCTGACTAAAGATCTTGATGAGCCTTTTCTGGTTAAAGGTATAAACCTGGCAATTGACGGTCTTGAGCCGCAGGTGATTGGAGATATCCTGGACATTGAGATTGAGCAGCTGGAAAACAGGCATAAGTTTGGTGCGGAAATATTTTCAACCATGGCAACCTTCGCACCTGCCATGGGAATGATGGGAACACTGATCGGCCTTGTTCAGATGCTTCAGCAGATGGATGATCCGAGTTCTATCGGGCCGGCAATGGCAGTGGCGCTTTTAACCACATTTTATGGTGTTGTACTCGCCAAACCTTATTTGTCTTCCTTTTGCCGGCAAATTAAAAGCAAGAAGCGGTGAAGAAGTCCTCCAGAAAACTCTTAATGGCTGAAGCATAAAAGCAATTCAGTCCGGGGATAACCCCAGAATTGTTGAGCAAAAACTCATAGCTTTTATTGAGCCTAAAAAAAGAGCAGCCGTAATTGCAGATGGAGAAAAATAAGCTTTGGCACGAATAAAAAAAATATCAGGAACAACCACACAGCGACTGGCAGGTTGTCTTTTGTTCTCTATCCATAATTCTTGTCGCTTTTTTTGTTATGCTGTGTTCCATGGCAACTCCTGAACAGGGTAAAATGGTTGCCATATCAAGAAGTTTTAAGTCCGCATTGAATATTTTCAGCGGCGGTGTAATGTTTGAAAAGGGTGAAAGCGTTGTGATTCCGTCTCCTGATAAGCATACTCAGCAGGAGGAAAAAATCGCAGCGCCTATTTACAAGTTTCTCAGGGGAAAGATGCTTGAGGATAAGATCTCAATTAAAAGTAATGACAGGTTTGTTAATGTTTCCATGCTTAATACCGTGCTGTTTAAGGAAAATTCTTTCGAAATAACCCGTCAGTCAAAGAAAAATCTTTCTAAGATGGCAAAAATTTTAAAAGATGTTCCCATGCCCATAAGAATTGAAGGTCATACTGATAATACGCTTATTGATCCTTTAGATAATACCTTAAACTTTAAGCTCTCTGCCATGCGTGCGGTTAAAGTTTTAAAGTATCTGCAGGAAGAGGGTGATATTCCTTCAGAGAGGCTATCTGCTGTTGGTTATGGTCCTAATCGTCCCTTTCGTATCAAATAATTTGGAGGAAGACAGGAAAAGAAATGAAAGAGTTGATATTATTATATCACTCTCCGGTGATTATGTTTACAGCGGCGGCAAGCTGTTAAGAGATTCTCCGCCCAGTTTTAGAGTATGGGACCTGAGCAAATAATTAAATAGAAAACAATGGCAAAGAAAAATATCAAAATAATTCCATACGAAGATACTGCTAAGTGGTTATGTACTTTCAATGATCTGATGACCCTGCTCTTAACATTTTTTGTCCTGATTTTAAGTATGAGTTCATTAAATGCTGCAAAGATAAAAGATCTGCAGGCTGAATTGATTGATGCTCTCGGTGTTATGGAATTTGGTAAATCAGAGCAGGACCCCATAATTGAGCAGCTCTTTAGCCTTGAAGATATGGGTAGTAAACAACAAATTATTAGAGCCATTAAGAAACTGGACAAAAATGGAATTCAGATAAAGGATTTTGTTGCTGTTGAAATACCGCCTGAACTGCTATTAAAAGATTTTACCGCGTTAAAGCAGGAAGGAAAAAAAGAGTATAATGAACAGGAGATAATTTTTAATCAATTTGAAAAACTGATTGATGAAAACTTTTTTGAGCCTGGAATAACTGTAATTAAAAGAGAACGAGGTATTGTTTTAAGGTTAAATGAGAAAGTCCTTTTTTCTCCGGGAAGCGCAAAGGTTAAGGAGAGCGCTTATATTACTTTAGGTAAGATTGCATCAATAATAATAAAGACATCGTTGAAAATATCAATTGAAGGGCATACCGACTCAACAGCGGTAAATAAAAAGTTGTTCGCATCTAACTGGGAGCTGTCAATGAAAAGAGCACTTAATGTGCTCGATTTTTATGTTAATAAAGTTTTAGTTAACCCCTGATAAATTTTATGTTACAGGTTTTGCTGATTCTCTGCCTGTTAAAAATAATGATACTGAAGAAAACAGGTCAGAAAACAGAAGAATTGAACTTGTTTTCACTAAATCATAATTGATTATTTTATTTAAAAGGACCTGATATGGCTGATGAAAAAAAAGAAGTAAAAGAAGAAGGTGCTGAAGAAAAACCAGCAAAAAAATCAAGTAAACTTTTAATTATAATACTGCTTATTGCCGGGCTTGCTATCGGCGGCGGTGGTGCAGCAGCATTTCTGGTACTCAAAAATATGAAATCTGATGATAAAAAAGAAGTTGCTGAAGAGAAAAATGCCGGAGATGAAGGCAATGGCGGGGAAAAAGAAGGGATGGATAAGCTTGGACCTATAATGCCGCTTGACGCTTTCATTGTAAATTTATCCGGCGCCGGTGGAAGAAATTATTTAAAGATTGAAATTACCCTTGAATTTGATAAGGAAGGGTGTTCAGCTGAAGTAGAAAATAAAATGCCGCTGATAAAAGACTGTATACTTTTACTTTTGGCAACAAAGTCATTTGAATCCATACAAACTGCTGAAGGTAAGCTTATGCTGAAAAATGAAATAATTACCAGACTTAACAGGTTCTTATCAACGGGAGTTATTCAAAATCTTTATTTTACAAATTTTGTAGTTCAATAAAAATTATTCAGGGAATTAAAATGAGCCAGATACTTAGCCAGGAAGAGGTTGATGCATTATTAAAGGGAATTTCAGGAGGTGACGTTGAAACCGAGCAGGGTATTGTTCCTGAAGAAGGAACAGATACCGATTTGCATATGATCTAACGAAACCTGATAAGGCGGTTAGACTGCCGAAAGCTTGTTGTTATAACTGATAAGTTTTCCAGGTCATATAGAATAACCCTTTCAAACACTATTAGAAAGTTAGCAGAAGTTTCTTTTGGAGCAACAGATGTAAAAAAATTCGATGATTTTTTAAGAGAGCTTTCTGTGCCGTCAAATATAAATATATTCGGGATGGAACCTTTAAGAGGTCAAAACATTCTTCTCATTGATTCTGCTTTGGTATTTTATTTTGTTGATGTGCTGTTTGGCGGTGGGGGGTTCCAGTAAGGCCAAAATTGAAGGAAGGGAATTTACCTCAATTGAAAATACGGTCATAAGAAAAATTTCCCGGGGAATACTTGATGAGTGGAGTAATGCCTGGGAATCATTTGTCCCGGTAAAGGCGGAGTATCAACGGTCGGAGGTGAATCCTCAGTTTGCAATGATTGTTCCTCCGAACGAACTTGTCATTACAATTACTTTTAATGTTGAGATAGAAAATGTTTCCGGAATTATAACCATATGTATTCCGTTTTCAAATCTTGAGCCGATAAAAGAAAAATTAATGGGAGATTTTGCAGTTGAGAGAAGTAAATAAAGATCCTTTCTGGACAAGACAATAAAAGAACTTATTAATAGTGTTCCGGTTGATTTAAAAGTTCAGCTTGGTAAAACACAGTTGACCGCAAATGAACTGATTAATCTGTCAGTTGGGTGATGTGATTCCTTTAAATAAATTTATTGAGGATGATCTTGAACTGCTTGTTGAAGGTGTTAAAAAATTTAGCGGTTTGCCTGGAACATATCACAGCAATAACGCTATTCAAATTTCAAAATTAGAAGACAGGAGGTAATTTGATATGCCTAAGGATGATAACATTGATAACAGCATAAAAGGCGGTGATGACGGCCTTGATGATATCTCGTGGGATGATATTGGAGATGATAGTAAAACATCAGGAGAAAGCGCTCCGGCACCTGCTAAAGATTCATCAGGAGCGAAAAAACGTCCTGCAGAATTTTCAGAATTAAAAGAAGGCGGGGTTAAGTCTGGTTCCGGTGATCTTGATTTTATCATGGACATTCCACTTGAAATTACTGTTGAACTTGGACGTACAACAATGCCGATTTTTGATCTTTTGCAGCTGGGTCAGGGCTCAATTGTGGAACTTACCAAGGTTGCTGGTGAGCCACTTGAGATCCTTGTTAATAAGAAGCTGATTGCAAGGGGAGAAGTTGTTGTTGTTAATGAAAAATTCGCAATCCGTCTTACTGATGTTGTGAGTACAAAAGAACGTATTGAGAATTTAAAATAGACCTATGAAAAGTAAGGATTTCTTAATAACCCTAATAATTATTCTTTTAATGCCGGCGGCTGCGTTTGCTGCAGATGAGTCTGCTACTCCCGGTCTTGTTTTTATGACAATAAAAATGTTTTCTGTGCTTGCTGTTGTTATTGGAATAATGCTTATCTGCTTTAATTTGTTGAAGAAGTATATGCCTCAGGGCAATATGCTTTTTTCTGAAAATAAAAGTATGAAGATAATTGAGACGCTGTATTTTGGTCCTAAGAAATCCGTAGTTCTCATAAAAGTTGCTTCGGAGTATATCCTTTTAGGTTTATCTGCAAGCGAGATAAATTACCTTAAAGATATTGATTTTTCAGATTCTGAGGAACTTAAGCTTGGTGAGAAAAAGGAATTCAAAAATTCCCTTCAAAAAAATAATCTAAAAGATTTTAATACATCTTCTTTATTAAAAAGATTTTTTACTTCAAAGAAATAAGAGCTGAATCAGAGGCTATGAAAAAAATAATAATTATTATAATAACGTTTGCTCTTTTTCTTTCTATATTTACTCAGATAGCTCAGGCACAGTCATTGTCAATTCCTCAAATAAGTATTGGCGGAAATGAGATTGGCGAACCGGAGGAAGTTGCAACGACTTTAAAGATTGTATTTATTTTAACCGTCTTAACCGTTGCTCCATCAATTCTTATTATGATGACTTCTTTTACAAGGATAATGATCGTCTTCTCATTTCTGAGGCATGCAATGCATACTCAGCAGTCACCGTCGAATCAGATCCTTGCAGGCATGGCGCTCTTTTTGACTTTTTATATAATGACGCCAGTCTGGGATAAAATAAATGATAATGCTCTCCAGCCCTACCTTGCTGAAGAGATATCCTATGAAACCGCATTTGAGAAAGCTAAAAATCCAATCCGTGATTTTATGCTTAAACAGACCCGGGAGAAGGACCTTGCTTTGTTAATAAAGCTAACCAAAGATAAAAGACCTAAATCTTCTGATGAAATTCCGTTTACGACTATACTTCCGGCATTCATGATCAGTGAGGTAACAACTGCATTTTCAATTGGTTTTATATTGTTTTTGCCTTTTCTAATAATTGATATGGTTATTGCCTGTGTACTGCTTTCAATGGGAATGATGATGCTTCCCCCGATTATGGTTTCATTACCGTTTAAACTGCTTTTATTTGTTTTGGTGGATGGTTGGAACCTGCTTATCGGTTCTATTGTTAAAAGTTTTCATTAAAGGAATTAATATGACGCCGGACTTTGTTTTAGCAATAGGTAAAGAAACCGTTAAAATGGTTCTTTTAATGGCAGCTCCAATGCTCGGAGCAGGGATGCTGGTCGGCTTAATTATCGCAATTCTTCAGGCTGCTACTCAAATACAGGAAATGACGCTAACTTTTGTTCCTAAAATTATTGCGGTGCTGCTCGCGTTACTATTTTTTCTGCCATGGATGTTGAGATTAATGGTTGAATATACAACACAACTTATAACAAATATACCTAATGTAATCGGTTAAACCTTTTTTAATATATATAATGGAACTTCCTTTTACAATTGAACAGGTAATGACATTCATGCTGATACTGATCAGGGTTGGCGCTATAATTATAGCTTTACCTTTATTTGGAAGTGAGGATATTCCAAGAATTGCAAAAGCAGGTATTATTATTTTACTGACCATTCTGGTTTATCCATGTGTAGAAATACCTCCTGGACTTTCTGAAATAAAACTGCTTGCGCTTTTACCTTCAATTATATCAGAGGTTATAGTTGGTGTTATGATCGGTTTTTCAGCCAAACTTATTTTTGAATCTGTCCAGCTTGCCGGGAATTTAATCGGTACTCAGATGGGTTTTGGTATTGCGCGGGTTATGGACCCAATTACCGGTACTCAGTTTTCAGTTGTTTCGCAGTTTTTTAATATTTTAATTACATTGCTTTTTATTGCCACAAACATGCACCATTTGTTTATAAGTGCAATTGTTGTAAGCTTTGAGAAGATACCACTGCTTCAATGCTACCTGTCTCCGAGTCTGTTTGAATATATAATTAAGATATCATCTAATCTTTTTTCCCTGGCAATTAAATTAGGCGCTCCAATTATTGCGATACTTTTATTTGTTACCGCAGCTTTTGGCATGATAAATAAATCTGTACCCCAGCTTCATATTATGATTATTGGTATGCCTATTAAGATTACTGCCGGTTTAATTGCCATCGGCCTGATAATGCCGACATTCATAATGATGCTAAAAAGGACATTCCCACTTCTTGAGGGGTATGTCTTTAATACAATCAGTCTAGCTAAACTGCCTTAATTAAAGGATGTTTTAATGGCTAAGGAAAATGAAGACGGTTCAGAGAAAACCGAACAGCCAACCACTAAAAGGATATCAAAAGCCAGGCAAGACGGCAATGTAGCCAAGAGCCAGGATGTAAATGTGGTCGTTGGACTTTTTGTCGGACTGATTTATCTTCTTTTAATGGGGCCTACGATGGCTAAAAGTCTCGCACTCATTTTAAGGAAGATTATTTCTCAGCAGACTCTGATGGAAGTAAATCAGGGAACCATGGTGACTCTATTAAAGGATGTTCTAACAGATGTGTCGGTTATTTTGATGCCTCTTTTTGCGGTTCTGGTTGCCGCGGCGTTATTGTCTAATCTCTCTCAGATTGGTTTTCTATTTACGACCAAGGTCTTCGAACCGAAGTTTGACAAGTTTAACCCGGTAAAAGGGATGAAGAAGTTTTTTAAAGTTAAACAGCTTGTAACGATATTACAGCAGGTTGCAAAACTTTTTGCGGTTGCTGTTCCTCCGTATTTTATTATTAGAGGAGAAATGAACAAGATTCCTTTAATTATGGATATGGGGGTATGGGCGATTATCAGTTATATCGGTATAACCATGATCAAGATAATTCTTGCGGTCGCTTTTGTTCTTCTGTTGATCGCGATTTATGATCTTTACTATACCCGGAAAAAACATACTGAAGAGCTTATGATGACTAAGCAGGAAGTAAAAGATGAAAGAAAAAATGCTGAAGGGGATCCAAAGGTGAAGGCAAGGATTCGAAGGCTTCAGCTTGAAGAGATCAGGAAGAGGATGATGACCAGTGTTCCTCAGGCTGACGTCGTTATTACCAATCCAACCCGTCTTGCCATTGCATTAAAATACGACAGGAGTATAAGCAGCGCACCTGTTGTTGTGGCAAAAGGGGCCAGACTTATTGCAGAAAAAATTAAGCAGGTCGCACGTGAGAATAATGTGCCAATAGTTGAAAATAAACCGCTCGCACAGTCACTTTTCAAGATAGTTGAGATTGGTGAATCAATACCTGAAGATCTCTATAAGGCTGTGGCGAGTGTACTGGCATATGTTTATAATCAAAAGAATAATAAACAGGCGGTTAACAGTTAATTGAACTTTGAGTTACTATATGGAATCAACAGTTAAGCAGGATGAAAGACTGTCATTTTTGACAAAGAACAGCGATATTTATATGTCTATCGGCATAATATCTGTTCTTGTTATAATGATTATTCCGCTTCCTACATGGCTTTTGGATATATTATTGTCATGTAATATCACTTTTTCTGTGGTTTTAATTCTTATCAGTATATATATCGTTGAGGCGCTTGAGATATCAATATTTCCATCCCTGCTTTTATTTACCACTCTTTTCCGGCTTGCGTTAAACATTTCATCAACAAGACTTATTCTTCTTAATGGTGATCAGGGGACCGCAGCCGCAGGGCAGGTTATTAAGGCCTTTGGTACATTTGTGGTCGGCGGTAATTATGTGGTGGGTGTGGTAGTTTTTGCGATTCTTGTGATCATTAATTTAATTGTTATTACCAAAGGTTCCGGAAGAATCGCCGAAGTCGCAGCCAGGTTTACTCTTGATGCTATGCCTGGTAAACAGATGAGTATTGATGCTGATTTGAACAATGGTATTATTGATGAGGAAGAAGCAAAATTAAAACGTGTTAAGCTGGAAAAAGAGGCTGACTTTTATGGTTCCATGGACGGTGCCAGTAAATTCGTACGTGGAGATGCTACTGCCGGTATCATAATTACATTTATTAATATCATCGGCGGTCTTATAATTGGTGTTTTGCAAAAGGATATGTCGTTTATGGAAGCTGCTGAGACATATACTCTGCTTACGGTGGGTGATGGTCTGGTGAGCCAGATACCCGCGCTTATGATTTCAACTGCAGCCGGTATAATTGTATCAAGAGCTGCTTCTGACGGTCATATGGGTACTCAGTTTACTTCACAGCTGATTGTTCATCCAAGAGCATTTGGCACAGCATCTGTTGTTCTGCTGTTTTTTGCTTTTGTTCCCGGCCTTCCAACAATTCCGTTTCTAGGTCTTGCGATTATTACAGGATTTATTTCTTACACGGTATCACAATCAAACAAAATGCTTTCTGAACCTGAAGAAGAAGAACAGAAAAAACCGATTGAAGGACCTGAAAATGTTGAAGCTTTGCTTGCAGTTGATGATCTTGAAATCGAAGTTGGTTATGGTCTCATAGGTTTGGTTGATAAGAATCAAGGCGGTGAGCTGCTTGACAGGATAAGATCGATAAGAAGACAGTTTGCGCTTGATATGGGCGTTGTTGTTCCCCCGATACATATTAGAGATAACCTCCAGCTTCCACCGAATAGTTATTCTTTTATTGTCAGAGGTATTGAAGTATCAAGGGAGAAATTATGGTTGATCATGCTCTGGCAATGGAATCCGGTCTGGTTGAGGGGACAATCGAAGGAATTAAAACCAAGGAACCGGCTTTTGGACTTCCCGCAAAATGGATATCAGATGATAAGAAGGAAAGGGCCCAGATGCTTGGCTATACAGTGGTTGATCCATCTACCGTCCTTGCGACACATATTTCAGAATTGTTAAAAACACATGTTAATGAAATTTTCGGTCGACAGGAAGTTCAGTCTCTGCTTGACAAGGTTTCTGAGAAGAACCCTAAGCTTGTTGAAGAACTTGTTCCTAATCTACTTTCGTTGGGTGTTGTTCAAAAGGTCTTGCAGAACCTTCTGAAAGAAAAAGTTTCAATTAGAAATATGGTTACAATTCTTGAAACACTAGCAGATTTTGCACCCGCAACAAAGAATATTGATTTGTTGACGGAGTATGTAAGGCAGTCACTTTCACGGTATATTACTAAACAGTATGTTTCTGAAGATGGAACACTTTATCTTTTAACCCTTGACCCCTAAAGTCGAAGATCTGCTTACAAATGCGATTCAGCATGCTGAAAGAGAATCATTTTTATCACTTGATCCCGGGATTGCTCAAAAGATTATTAAAAATATTGAAATAAAGATTAAGAAATTTACAGAAACTCAGTCTCATCCGATCGTGTTATGCTCTCCACCGGTGAGAATACATCTTAAAAGACTTGTAGAGAGATTTATTACGAATTTGGCTATTCTGTCACACAGTGATATAGATACTAAAACTAAAATCAAATCTTTGGGAGTGGTGAATATAAACGATGCAGCTTAGAAAATATAAAGCACCTACAATGAAACAAGCTCTTGACAAAGTAAGAAGTGATCTTGGAGATGATGCAGTAATATTCTCATCCCGCACTCTTAAAAGCAATAATAGTCCTGCAGGGGCTTATGACTTTAATAAGGTAGAGGTTACAGCTGCAATAGAAAGACAGCAGATATCTTCAAAGAAAAGAGTTTATAGTGAAATACCTGATTTGAACAATTCGACTTCTAAATCAATATTAACTGATAAGTCCGGAGTTGTTCAAGACGGATTTTCCAGGTTTCTTATTGACCAGTATGCTAATAATAAAGCGCCTGATGAGGATATTTTTTCATCACCTTTTTTACCTGTCTTTAATTCACTTATTAAAACCGGATTTAACCATCAGTTGGCTTCTTATCTAATTGCTGAAAACATGCATGGATGTAATAACATTCAGCCAAATAAAAGAAATGAATACATTTTAAATCAGATTATGAATAAAGTCCCGGTTGACGGACATATAAAAATAAATGATAATAGATGTAAGGTGGTGGCACTGATTGGACCTACAGGTGTGGGAAAGACAACAACACTTGCTAAAATAGCTGCTCATTATTCAATAAAAGAAAAAATAAAAGTAAAAATAATAACCATTGACACCTACCGTATAGCAGCTGCAGAACAGTTGAAAATATATGGTAAAATAATGGGTTTGTCTGTAAAAGTAATACCGGAAGATGAGCTTGAAAGCGAGATAAATAGAAGCCGTGATGCAGACCTTGTTTTAATTGATACGCCAGGCCGAAACTATATTAAAACCGAAGAAGTCTGCAGGGTGAATTCCTGGATAGAAAAGAATAAGGATATAGAAACGCACCTTTTGATAAGTGCTTCAACCTCAAAAGAGTCACTTTTATCAATAGTTCAGTCATTAAACAGGACAAGGATTGACAGAATCGCAATAACAAAGCTGGATGAAACTTTGAAATTTGGCCATTTATATAATGTAATTTTGACTTCAGCAGTACCTGTTTCATATTTAACAACCGGACAAAATGTTCCTGAGGATATATTGCCTGCTACTTTAGAGTCTGTAACAAACATGTTCTTTTCGGGTAAATTTAACTAGAGATATAAAGTCTTCATATTCTCCCTATATTGCAGGAGGTAAAGTTGGATAATAAAGAAATCAGAGATCAGGCAGCATCTTTAAGGAAAAAAAAACACATGGAAAGCAACATGGCTTTAAATGAAACTATGGACGGCAAAATTAGTAATAACAGTAAAATGAGAGTTTTATCTGTGACAAGCGGGAAGGGTGGAGTCGGTAAGACAAATTTTGTTACTAATTTAGCTTATGTATTGAGTAAGTTTGATAAAAATGTTTATATTTTTGATGCTGATATAGGTCTTGCAAATATTGATGTTCTGCTTGGACTTACTCCCTGAATATAATCTTCAGCACGTTTTAAATGGTGAGAAGTCGATTAATGAAATAATAGTTAATGGTCCGGGTAATATAAAGATTTTTCCTGCAAGTTCAGGGATTCAGGAATTGTCAGAACTTAATGATGAGCAAAAAATTCACCTTTTATCAGAGTTTGGTTCTACTAAAAGATGAGATTGATTTTATGTTTATTGATACCGGAGCAGGAATCTCATCAAATGTAATGTATTTTAACATGGCCGCAAGGGAAAAAATTGTAGTTGTTACTCCAGAGCCTACCTCTATTACTGATGCATATGCAATAATGAAGGTAATGTCTAAAAAGTATTCTATAGACAGGTTTAAGCTTGTAGCTAATCAGGTAAAGAACGAAGCTGAGGCAGATGAACTTTACGCAAACCTGAATTCTGTTGCAGAAAAGATTTTTGGATGTAACTATCGATTTTACCGGTTATATATGCAAGGATAATCATATTGTTAAATCAGTCAGGAAAACAACAGCTTGTTACTGAGCTCTATCCTGAATCTCCGTCTTCTCTCTGTTTTGTAAGACTGGCTAAAGCTATACTTGAGAATGCTCCTGAGGATTCAATAAGCGGAGATATTGGATTTTTCTGGAACAATCTTTTAGATGTTAGTTCATAATATATGAGCTATATCATAGTATAGAAAATGGTTATGTATGCAAAAGAAGAAAATAAGCTTTCATCCCTCCGAGAGGAATGAAATATTTCTTAAGTATATACCTCTCCTGAAATTCATTGCCGGCAGGATTGCAATGCGTCTCCCTCCCTCATATTGATATTAATGATATTATCAGTGCAGGCGCTCTGGGACTAATCGATGCGGTAGAAAAGTTTGATGAAACAAAAGGAATAAAATTTAAAACCTATGCCGAATTCAGGGTCAGGGGCGCGATGCTTGACAGTCTTCGAAATATGGACTGGGTTTCAAGGTCAGTCAGAAAATCTGCAACAGTGCTTGAAAAGGCTTTCGCGGAACTTGAGAAGAGATTTAATCGCCCTGCGACAGATGAAGAAATTGCCGAAGAGCTTGGTGTTGATTTGGAAGAAGTTTATGATATGGTTGCCCAGGCAAATGGGATATCACTTTTAAGCCTGGAGATGATATCTTCAAGCAATGATTTGAGACTTAAACTTATTGACTGTCTGAGTGACGAAAATTTAAATCCGCTTTCTATCCTGAAAATGGAGGAAGTTAAGGATGAAGTAGCTGAATATATTAATGAACTTCCTGAACGGGAAAGAATGGTTGTATCTCTTTATTACTATAATGATCTTACCATGAAAGAGGTTAGTGAGGTGATGGAGATAACTGAATCCAGAGTTTCTCAGCTGCATTCCAGGGCAATAATGAGATTGCGCGGTAATATTAATACCAAACCAGAAGGTTCAGAATGACAGACGAGTTTGATGTAAACGAAAAAAATATTAAGGAACAAAATACAGTTTCCGTTGAGAATAAAGCGAAGCTGGATAAAGACGATAGCGCAGATGAGCTTCTAAACTCTTTGGAAGAAATTATAGGCGACTCAGAAGATAATGCTGGAGAGGAACCTGATTCTAACATTAAGACAGATTTCTGAAACTAAAGCGGATCCTGAACCTGAGGATGATTTCGATGACCTGGATGATCTGGACATTTCTGGAAATGAGCTGGACGATAAAGATTCGATTGAAAAGGCTGCCCTTGATAAAGAAGGAAGGTCTGAAGATATATTTATTAAAGATAGGGCGACACTTGATATGGACGGAATGCCTGAAGGATCACTGGCTAATGATAAGGCACAGATTGATACTGATGGTCCGCCTGAACCTGAAAATAAAAAGGAAAAGAAGAAAAGTTCTCAAGATGAAGTTAAACAGGTTGAACCTGATGATGAATCATTACAGACTTCGCTGCAAAAAATTATTGCAAGGATTAAACAGTTTTCATCTGCTAAAATACGGATTGTTGTATCATCTGTAATGGCTGTGCTTCTTTTTTGTATCGGGGTTCTATTTTTTATATTGTTTTCCGGGAGTGATCAGGAGAAGACTGAAGAGCTTTTTGCTGACAGTGCGCCTGCTTCTGAAATAATAGATTCTGATACTGCTTCATTAATTGAAAATTATGAGCTGAAGACATTTGTTATACCTATGCAGGATTTTGCCAGGGACAGAGTATTTTTTAAAGCGGATTTTATTATCATGATAGATAAGGTTGATTTAATCCAATTTAAAAATAATAATGTTAAAATTCGTGAAGCTGTGTACAATCTGTTTTACAATAAAAATTCTGAAATAATATCAAAAAAATTAAAAAGATCAGAACAGATCTATAAACTTAAAAATGTTCTTAATTTGATATTTAAAAAAGAGATTATCAAAGGTATTGAGATGGTAAATTATAAGGTTGTTTAATTTTATATATGAGGAATAAATGTTAAAAGGTCTAGCTCAAAAAAATATTTTAGCTTTAGCGCATATTGGATCATCAATAAAAGGTGTATTGCATAATATGAATTCGCCATTAACTGCGGTGCTTGGCAGATCTGAGATGCTTCGTTTCAGGTTTGAGAAATTAAAAGGCAGTTCAGCTGATGCTGAGATAAACGAGTTGCTTGAGAAATCAATTAACGATATTGAGATAATTATTGAAAATTGTACCAAGGTAAATTCTGTCAACTCTAACCTAATGCAGAAAAGTATTTCCTGTGAGTCTGAAGATAAAGAAAATCTTAATCTGTCCCGCCTTTTTAATAATGAGCTTATGTTCATGAGCGCGAATATGGAGTTTAAACATAATATAAAAAAAGATATCAGCATCGCGGATAATGTTTTTATTAAAGAGGCAAATTACGTTGATTTTTCAAATACCTTTAATGAAATACTTGAGAACTCAATTTATGTTTTAAGGGATTCTGAGAACAAGAAAATATCAATTAAACTTCAATTGATTAATAATCATATAACAATGGAGTTTGGCAACAGCGGCCCAGACATGGATCTTTCACAAAAAAATCAAATAATTAAAAGCTTACATGGTGAAACTAGTAATAACAATTCCGCTTTTGAAAGAATAGGCAAACTGTTAAGTTCATATAGGCCTAAATTTGAGATAGAAAGTATTAAGGGGAATAATGTAATTAAAATTATGATTCCGGTATGATTGTTTGATGAAGATAAAGATTTTTTCTAAAATTGACGAAAAGATTAATAAACGCGACCTTTATTGGGTAAATAAATGCTGGAAATAATACAGCTGAATCATATTCTCACAAATACCAGTAATGCTGAAAAGTCAACTATAGTACAGCATGAAAACGTAGCACTTTATCATGATCTGGCAACACAAAGGATGAATAAAAGGGCAGGAAAGAAAAGAACAACGCTTCAAAATACGAAGAAATCTGAAAAATTAAAGGTCAATGAAAAAAAGAAGAAACATGATAGACGGGCTATGCAACAAAAAAACAATAATATTAATCCTAACAGTGATCAGTTAGCTGTGTCCGATTATCATATGATTGATATTGAAATATAATAAGCGTTATATTAAGGCTTGACAGTATGCAGCTTATATTAATGACATTAACCGATATACTTATTTTATTCTTACTGGTTTATATCCTTATCCGGCTTACCCGAAAAGAATCAAAAACAGAGTCAACTGAGATTCGGGCGCTTAAGGATTCGTTTGAAAAATTGATGTCTGAATCGGAAAAAGTTACAAAAGAGCTGCTTTCCGACTTTAATAAACAAATATCAGACTTTAATGATATGATCTCTCAGCTGGATGATAAATATAACCGTATCCGGTTTGACATGTTAAAGGCTGTAGAGATTTCTGAGGGCTTAAATAAAAATTCAATCCAGGATGAAGCTACCGAACCCTATAAAAAAGCTGTTGATATGCTCGCTTTAAACACGCCTGTTGAGGATATCAAAAAAGCAAGCGGGTTGAGTACTTCGGAAATTGATCTGATAAAACAGCTGACTCAGCACAAAGCCAGCTAGTAGTTTTTTTTCATAATATTTCTTACTAAAATTTTGCTCACCATAATATTTCCCCATAAAAAAATTCATACTATCTTCGTATATTAATAATAATTTAATTATTTTATATTAATAACCGAAAAGTTATAAATAACTGAATAACAGAGAAATAATATATAATTATGAACCGTATTAATCTGTTGTAATAAGAAGTAATTTATGATGTTCATATAAATCTCGATATGATTTAAAGGTATATTTATGAAAAGAATCCTGCTGGCGCAAGTAATAATAATATTTATGGCAATAAACCCTTTCAGTGCAGGCGCAAGATGGGTAAAATCCTATGATATTTTGGAAAACAAATATGATAAAGCTGTTTCAGTTTTACAGACGACTGCTGCTCCTGGTTTTATTGTATTTAATGATGATATGACAGTTCTTAAATTAACGCCTACCGGCATTGTTCAATGGGCTGCAAACTATTTTAGGGGGGTGCTATAACAGTCCAAAGCAGATTGTTGAAACAAGTGATAATGGGTATGTTCTGCTTGCAAATCACAGGTCAACTGATCCGGACAACTGTACCGGAAATGACAAGCTGTGGGTAATTAAACTTGATGCTGCAGGTCAGGTATTATGGCAGAAAACTTTTCAGGGTGCCGGTGATTCAATTGATGCTGTTCAGATAAGAGAGGTCCCTCTTGGTAATGGATATATACTTGCAGGTAATTCAAAGAACAGCGAAACAGATACTGATATCTGGATGATAAGGATCGATAATTCCGGTGGTCTTGTCTGGCAGAACACCTTCAGTATAACTGGTAAATTGCTCGCAAGCTCAGTTATTTATGATCCGGTAAATGTCAGGTTCGTGATCTCCGGTTCAATGCAGCAGAGTGCTGGTTATCCTCACGGGATTATAATGAGACTTGATACTTTCGGTCAAATTGACTGGATCAACTGGTACAGTAATACGGCCTATCTTAAGTCAGTAGTTCATGATGAACCATTTTACGTTGCTGCCGGGACCTCAATTGACTATGAGAATAACAGTGATGCGCTGGTCGTTAAGGTCAATGTCTCCGATGGTACCAGTGACTGGGCTGAAAAATACGGAAGCAGTGATAAACATGAAAATATAAAACAGATTGTAAGTACTTCTGACGGAGGATATGCTTTTATCTGTGATACCGACCTTTATGGCATGGGGAGCTATGATGCCTGGCTTACAAAAATAGATGCGTCCGGTGCTGTCCAGTGGGGGAGAACATTTGGCGGAGAAAAGATCGAGTCAGCTCTAACTCTTCAGGATACGGCTGATTCAGGTTTCATTGTAGGCGGTTTTACAAAATCATTTCCTGATAATCCTGAATATATGAATATGTTTTTGATGAAACTTCCGTCAGACGGAGATTATGATAATTGTACCAGGGTTGGTAAAACTGCAATTTCAAGTAGTTCTGTAAATGTTTATAATTATTCGTTAGTACCTGCAGTTGCCCAGATGTCTCCAACTGATATAAAGGATACTCTGATTACCGCTGTTACAGATACAACTACATATAATATGGAAACAGTCTGTTTTTCAATAGATACTGACGGAGACGGTATTTTGGATGACGGTGATAACAGCGGTATTGCAGGGGATAATCCATGTGGTAATAATGAAACTGAAAATTGTGATGATAACTGCAGGTATGACTGTAATTTTCAGCAGTTAAATTATGATGATTTTAATGATGATATCGGTGATGTGTGTGACCGTGATCCGCATTGTGACAGGACATGCGGTGATAATCCATGTGAACAGGAATGTAAATTTTAAATATATTTTAATATTCTCCTGCATTCATCAATCAGATGCTTCAATATGTAAAAGCTTGGACTTGATCTGACAGACCTTACAACAGAGCTCAGACCTCACCTGACATCAATTCATTATTCTATGTAGCCATCCTGAAAATTAAGAAAATATAAATTCATATTACTATAAGTAATATGAACTCTTGCAAG
>PVMK01127007.1_pt1 | contig 20197 bp, 15 predicted proteins | sample 1853481 | NCBI WGS metagenome assembly PVMK01 (sample SAMN08533507, study PRJNA380276) | Marine sediment metagenome, whole genome shotgun sequencing project. | reverse complement strand
CACAGATGGTAGAGGCAGGCCCGGCATCTTCCTCTAAAAGTGTACTCACGTAGGTATTGGTCTCTACTCGTGCAACGTCTGTTGGATCAGACCGAAAAAGGAAACATTCGGATCTTTTCTCAAGAGGAATCCCCGCGCCTGCCTCTACCATCTGTGACATGAGATCATCGTACTCGCCTTTTGAACCATCACACCAGTAGACCTTTTCAGGCTTGCACAAAGCAGCGATCTCCGACACCCAACTGTTTAATCCTTCGTGCTTACTTTCAACCGTCATGTATCCATCTCCCGTCCATTCACAATAATATGGTTCAGGAACCAAAAGAAAGGCAGCTCCGAAGGAGCTGCCGACAGCCACCCCCCTGAACTACCCAATAACCAGACTGTATTAACTACCAGAATACCGTTTTATTGTCCACATACCAGAAATCCTCCAAATGCTTTACATTGGATTTCTGGTATCTTATTTTTAACAACTCATCTTCCTTGGAAAAACAGCTACTCCTCCCCTATTGTCATACAGGTATTCTCACACGCAATCCGGGCCCAACCGGACCCGGATCACTTGGTTCCTTAATCTAGACACGTTTTCGGGGTCCTGCTCCGAAAACGTGTTAGTGCTCACACCTCTGAACCAGGACAGGAATCTTCGAATGCGAAAGCACCTTGGTGGTTACCGTCCCGAAAACGGCGCCTGACAGCCCCAGTGCTCCGTGGGTAGACATAAAGATGAGGTCGCAGTTTTTGCCCTCTGCCGTCTCCATGATGCCGTCAGCAGGGGATTTCCCGGTCAAATATACAACTTCGCAGGGGACGCCCATCTCGTTAGAAATCTTTTCGATTGCCGCAAGGGATTTGTCTGCTATTTCTTTATGCAACTCTTCGACATGGGCCATGGCCGCCTGGGCCTTCTCGGCGTCATGTCCCCCTACCAACAAGGCAGGATGGTAGATCTCCAGGATCTCGTGGGGTGAAAGCTTTGGCGTGGTGTGGAGGGCCGTCACCTTGGCACCGATCGCCTTGGCAAGCTCAACTCCATGGGTAATAGCACTCTCGCATGTTCTAACACCGTCTGTTGGAATTAGGATGTTCCTGTACATACGACCTCCTTTGAAGTTTTCGTTTAGGATTACAGTAATTTTACGTGATACATAGTAAGTCCGCAAGTATGATAGGGTCGCAAAAAACCATTCGCGGCTTTTTGCTCCACTTAAAAGCGAAAAGTGGATTCCGGATCACGACTTGGTCGTGTCCGGAATGACGATCGTTTGACCCCTTATAGGTTTTCTCAGTGTTCTCACTGTCCTCAGTGGTGAAAAACCATCGCATTTATAGCGGCTGAGCTTTCCCCAGGATTAAAGTCCTCCTCTGCGTCTCTTCGTGCACTCTGCGTAAAAATTGCTTTTATAGTGAATGTCACAAAAAAGACGCCCCCGTCGATCAGGAGGCGCCTTTGGAAAGTACTAATATCTTTAAATCGTGCTGTTATTAAGCCATACTGCCGGCTTTCTTCTTGCCCTTCTTTTTCAGGGTAGCCTGGGCGGCGGCAAGGCGTGCGACAGGCAGCCTGTAAGGGGAACCGCTCACGTAAGTGAGCCCGATCTCGTCACAGAACTCTACCGAGTCAGGATCCAACTGCTCGCCGCAGATCCCCATCTTCATGTTCTTTTTGATCTTCCTGCTGCTGTCGATGGCCAATCTCATGAGGGCGCCTACGCCCTTCTTGTCGATGGAGATGAAGGGGTCGACCTCGAAGATGCCCTGTTCGATATAGTAAGGCAGGAACCGGCCCGCGTCGTCACGGGACAGACCAAACAGGGTCTGTGTGAGGTCGTTGGTTCCGAAGGAATAGAAATCGGCTTCAGGAGCAATCTCGTGGGCGAGAAAAGCAGCCCTCGCGATCTCGATCATGGTTCCCACATCGTAGGGGATCTTGATCTTGTTCTTCTTCTCAATGGCAGTAGCGATCCTTACGGTCATCTCATTCAGTATTGTAAACTCTTTGACGTCTGCGATCAGGGGTATCATGATCTCAGGGATCGCCTTGACGCCCTTTTTGGCCACCTGGCAGGCAGCCTCGATGATGGCCTGCACCTGCATCTCGTAGATCTCAGGGTAAGTGATGGCCAGCCTACAGCCTCTGTGCCCCAGCATGGGGTTGAACTCATGCAGCGCCGTATTCCTGGCCTTGATCTTCTTGAAGGAAACACCCAGTTCCCTGGCGATCTCCCTGAGTTCAGCATCGGTTTTGGGCAGGAACTCGTGCAGGGGCGGATCCAGAAGCCTGATGGTCACTGGCTTGCCGTTCATCACCTTGAAGATGGCGGCAAAATCGGACCTCTGCATTGGGAGGATCTTTTTTAGAGCCTTCCTTCGACCAGCCTCATCGTCGGAGAGGATCATCTCGCGAAACGCTTTGATCCTGTCCCCCTCGAAGAACATGTGCTCGGTTCGTACCAGCCCAATGCCCTCGGCGCCGAACTTGAGGGCGGCTCGCGCGTCAGCGGGCGTATCAGCGTTGGCCCTGATACCCATTTCCCTGAACTCGTCTGCCCACTTCAAGATAGTGTTGAAATTACCGGTCATTTCAGGCTGAACCAGTGGAACAGTGCCAATGATAACCTCGCCGGTCGTGCCATTAAGGGTAATGGTGTCGCCTTCCTTTACCGTGGTTGAACCAACCCAGAACGACTTTTTCTTCTCTTCGATGTTGAGCGCGGTGCAGCCGGCCACACAACACTTGCCCATTCCCCTGGCCACAACCGCGGCGTGGGAGGTCATACCGCCCCTTGCTGTGAGGATTCCCTGTGCAGCGTCCATGCCGCCGATATCCTCGGGGGATGTCTCGGGCCTCACCAGGATCACGTCTTCCCCCTTGGAAGCAGCCTTTTCTGCGTCCTGGGCCGAGAAAACAACCTTTCCGACAGCGGCCCCCGGCGAGGCGGGCAAGCCCTGAGCAAGGGCGCTGTACTTGAAATTGGGATCAATTCGCGGGTGCATAAGCTGCTCAAGCTGGTCGGGATCGATCCTCATAACAGCTTCTTTTTTGTCGATGAGCCCTTCTTTCACCATATCAATAGCTATCTTCAGGGCGGCAGCCCCGGTGCGTTTGCCAACCCTGGTCTGGAGCATGTACAGTTTACCTTCCTGAACGGTGAACTCGATGTCCTGCATATCCTTGTAATGTTTTTCCAGTTTGTTGTAGATACGGTCCAGCTCTTTGTATGCTTTCGGTACCTTTTTCTTCATCTCGTTGATATGAAGTGGGGTCCTTATACCAGCAACAACATCCTCGCCCTGGGCGTCGATGAGATATTCGGCAAAGAACTTCTTCTTTCCGGTTGACGGATCACGAGTAAACCCTACGCCCGTACCGGAGTTCTCTCCCATATTACCAAAAACCATGGCCTGCACATTGACTCCAGTCCCGAGATCGTGGGCAATATTATTCAGGTTCCGGTAGGTTACGGCTCTGTCACCGAACCAGGAGTCAAAGACGGCGTTGATAGCCAGCTTAAGCTGCTGCAGGGGGTCCTTTGGAAAGGACTTCCCGGTTTCTTTCCTATAAATAACCTTGAACTTATCCACGAGAACACGCAGGTCGTCGACGTTGAGATCAGTATCCTCTTCGACGCCCTTTTTCTTTTTCATTGCCTCAAGGACTTTTTCGAAGACCATCCTGTCCACACCCATTACGGTGCTGCCGAACATGGTGATGAGCCTTCTGTAGGTGTCGAGGGCGAAACGCTCGTTACCGGTCTTTGCGGTAAGAGCCTTGAGCGTCGTGTCGTTAAGCCCCAGGTTCAGGACCGTGTCCATCATTCCCGGCATGGAGAATTTTGATCCGGAGCGAACGGACAGCAGGAGGGGATTCTTCGGGTCCCCCAGTTTGGCCCCCATTGACTTCTCAACTTTCTTCAGGTTGGCCAGCACCTGGTCCCACATCCCGCCGGGATACTTCTTTTTACTGGCGAAATAGGTGTTGCAGGCTTCTGTGGTGATCGTAAACCCGGAAGGAACAGGAAACTTCAGGTTCACCATATTAGCTAAACCAGCTCCTTTTCCACCGAGCAGGTCCTTCATCTTTCCGGTGCCGTCCGCCTTTCCGTCTCCAAAATAGTAAACATACTTCTTTTTAGACATACGCGACCTCCCTAACCCTTTAATATTTTAGCGCTTTTTATGTATAAAAGTGCCGTGAGAGCTGTCAGGCACCCCGGTTGCAGTCAGCGTATCTTTTAATGAATCAAATCGTCAAGGCTTTAACTGAAGACTTTCATTGCACAAAGTTTATCGCACATGGAGCAGACATCGTCCAGGTCCTGTTTGTCACCTAACCTCTTTTTGACCTCTAACGGATCAAGGGCGTTGGCTATCTGACCATTCCAGTCCAGGGAAGCCCTGCACCTGGACATCTCCAGGTCCCTGTTTATGGCCGCCTGGTTCCCTCTCGCGATATCCACAGCATGCCCCGCGATCCTGCTGGCCATTACCCCTTCCCGAACATCATCCAGGTTCGGCAGGGACAGGTGTTCTGCCGGGGTAACGTAACACAGGAAATCGGCTCCTGCCATACCCGCCAGGGCCCCGCCAATAGCACCTGTGATGTGGTCGTAACCGGCCCCTATATCAGTCACCAGCGGCCCCAATACGTAAAAGGGGGCCCCGTGGCAGAGCCTCTTCTGGAGAACAACGTTAGCCTGTATCTGGTTGAGGGGGATATGTCCGGGTCCCTCCACCATGACCTGCACTCCTGCTTCCCACGCGCGGAGCGTGAGTTCACCAAGTGTGATGAGCTCCTCGAGCTGGGCGGGGTCGGTAGCATCCGCCCCGCATCCGGGCCGGAGGCCGTCCCCGAGACTGATGGTCACGTCGTGCTTTTTAAGGATCTGCAGCATTTCATCGTAACGTGTGTAGAGGGGGTTCTCCTCACCTTCCCTTTCCATCCACGCCGCGAGAAAAGACCCTCCCCGGCTGACTATGCGTGTCACCCTGTCTGAGGCACGGACTTTTTCCACGCAAGAACGCGTCACACCACAATGCACTGTAACGAAATCGACCCCTTCTTCCGCATGCCTGTTGATAGCTTCAAGCAGATCATCAGGGCTAAACATAGTCGGGTCGCCACTTTTTTCATAGGCGTGAAGTGCTGCATCATAAATGGGTACCGTACCCACTGGTATGGTGGACTGTTTAATGATCTCTTTTCTCAGCTCCCTGGCTCCCTCTCCAGTAGAAAGATCCATCACTGCGTCCGCACCGGCGTCAATGGCAGCCCCGAGCTTTGCAAGTTCCATCTCAGGATCGTTACAGGCCAGACTGGTACCTATATTGGCGTTGACCTTCACGGTAAAAGGTTTGCCTATACCTTTGGGCTTTAAGGATTTATGGGCCGGGTTGGCTGGAATGGCCGATTCACCACAAGCCAGAGAGGCGCACACCGCCTCGACGCTCAGGTTTTCTTCTGCGGCAACATGCCGCATCTCCTCTGTGATCCGTCCTTCTAGCGCTGCTATTCTCTGCGTACTCATTTTATTACTCCAATCGAGACATCGTTGCTGTCAAATATCCAGATGATCCGTTCCAGTCCCCGTTAATCCCCAAGCAGCGCTACGTGATGACGACCATCTGTACCTTCAGTTAAAGTATAGCGCAAAGTCACATTTCAGCGGAACAAACCTGGTCCACCGGTCCTGCTCTATGCTCCACGGTAGTGAAGTTTATTATTGACTGTTGTCGGAGCTGCCGTGCCCTCAGCTATACTCAGGGCCTCTTTCTGCTCATTTGCGCTGTGGACCGTTCCCTTGAGCACGATCTGCTCCCCATCGTGCTCTACCTCAAGAGTCGGTATATAGCTTTTTAACTGAGTATGAATCCCGGCCTTTACCGCTGCTGCAAGGGCAACCTGGGCAAGCTTCTCCCCAGCCGCCGCTTGAAATTTCCCATCTTTTGCGACTATTTCATCCAGGATCATATTCGTTATCTCTTCAACACCCATGTTATCGGCATCAAACACCACATCGTAATATTCGGGTTTGGTCCAATTCTTGTGGTACACCGCCTTCAGGTAGGCAGACCGCTCCTTGTCGCTTTCCGCGATCATCTTGCGCGCGGTCTCACTGTCGACCGCTTCCGTTTTGAGAACTCTGTCCACCCTGCTATTTTCAGATGCTACTATGCGCACACGAAGGGCATGGGGGACCTCATTTAAAAGCCAGTTTCCACCCCTTCCCATGAGTACCACGTTGTTCTTTACCGCGTGCTGGAGCATGATGCTTTCCATGAGGGCGATGTATCCCGCGAAGGACTGATCAAACCGCTCCCACAGTGAGGGCTTGTGGTCGTCCAGCTCTTTACTCCACTTCAGCCACTTTTCACCGTGCTCGCCGATCTCCTTTAAAATGGCATCCTTGGCCACATACTCATAACCGAGTTTCTCGGCAACAGCCATACCGACCTCTTCACCGCCGACTCCGCTTTCCCTGCATATCGTCAATATAGCCATTATTTCTCCTCCTCATTCGCCGGGCTCTGCTCCAGGGCGGCCTCAGAATCCGGGTTGTTGCTTTCAACGCTCTCACTCGCAGAAGCCGGTCCACCTCCAGCGGCCAGTTTTTCCTCCTTGGCTACCTTCCTCTTGAGGAGCGCCTTACCGAGAACAACCACCCCGATAGTGAAAAAGATCTGGACACCTATGTCAACAGTGTGGGACGGGTTGAATTTAGTGTGGACCCAATGATCGGTGATCATCATCTCTCCGCCCACCTTACCAAGTATAGCCGCACCGATGGTGATGATGATGGGGTATTTGTCCATGAGCATAGTGAGCAGGGCGCTTGTGCCGACAATGAGGGGGATACTCGTGGCAAGACCGATGACGATCAGGAACATGTTCCCGCTGGCGGCACCTGCGATAGCCAGCACGTTGTCGATGCTCATGACCAGGTCGGCAATGAGGATCACCCTCACCGCCTGCCATATTCCCGCTGATGATTTTACGCTCTCGTCTCCGTGTCCCTCGGTAAACAGTTTCACCGCGATCCACAGGATGAGAATTCCACCGGTTAGCTTTAAAAACGGGACCGTGAGAAGAGCTACCGCGAATGCGACTAGTACTATCCTGAGCACCACCGCCAGCAGGGAACCCAGGATGATACCCCATTTCCTCTCCTTGGGCTCGAGACCGCGGACAGCGAGTGCAATGATAACAGCGTTGTCGCCCGAAAGGATAATGTTGATGATCATGATCTGCAACAGGCCTGAGAAAAAAGCTGCGTCTGTAGCAAACCACCCGAACGCGCCTAAGTCGATATACATTCAAAACCTCCTACGTCCCGATGATTCCCCTCCGGGAGGATGAAACGGGATTATTGGGTGGCGGCCCTAAAGGCCGGTTATCACTTGTCTTTAACTCTATCTTTCCTGGAACTCTCGTTTACCTGAATTCAGCTGCTTTTCATACTCTCCCAGCGATGGGCAATAGCTCTTTTAAGCGCTGCTTTTGCCTCTTCAGGTTCATAGGGTGTGTATCCCAGCAGGTTCCTGGCCAGTGAATCATCAAGTTCCCAGCGATCCGCCAGAAAAGCGCTGCCTCTCCATTCCTCGGCAGGGATAGTTCTGATCTCCGAGGCGGAACCGGTCACATCCCTGACAATTGCGGCTACTTCGTCCCACGTAACGTAGACTGTGGCGAGATTAAACGTCTGCCCGTAGGCCGCAGGGTTAAAGAGACACTTTTCAACACCCTGGTAAAGATCGGCCATGTGGATAAAACTTCCGCCGGAACCGCCCGGAAATTCCAGCGGTTCACCATCTGCGGCGGTCTTTAACATCTGTCTTAAGTGCCTGCCGCCGATGTCATCCCCAAAGGCCCACCAGAATCGGATCACGGTACTCGGTTGGCCCCTTTCCCTCCAGTACAGCAGGCAGAGCTTCTCCGCCGCTGCCTTTGTGATGCCGTAAAGAGGTTTCCGGGCCTCTTCCACAATCAGTGGATGATCCTCGTCGATGGGCGAATACCTGGGCTTTCCGTAGACCACAGCTGTGCTCGTATAAATGAGATGTTCCGTTTTCTGATCGGCCATCTCCTCTAACAGGTTTATGTGGCCTTTAAGGTCCTGCTCAAGCACTTCCATCGGATCGGAGGAAAAAGACCAGGCGAGGTGGATTACAGCATCCATTCCGTTCACTGCATCTTTTACCAACGCCCTGTCCACAAGACTGCCCTCTATCAGGGTAAGGCGCTCATTCTCCAACGATCTGAGAGATCCAACGTCCCTGTCCAGAACGCTGAGCTCGTAGCCGTTTTCCAGCATACGCGCCGCAATAAATTGCCCGCACGATCCGGCCCCTCCCGTTATCAAAACTTTTTTTCCGTCACTCATTTCCAGGCCCCTCTCAAAAAAAAAGAAGCGGCGGGCCGGTAAAAGGGAGATCTCACCCCAGCCCACTTCTCCTCAACTATAAATCCTGGATGCAGCGTCACGGTTGTTTCTCTTCGATATATTTCAATTCAAACGGTGTAAATGAGCCACGCTTGACCTTCAGTTTCGTGTAATGCTCATCGTTGAATATTGGGGCCAGCCCCGATCAGGGGCCGGCCCCGGAAAAAACGCATGAACGCTATGCAGCAGCCTCTGCCTTACCTGCCTTGATCTTGGCCTTGATGGCCTGAATAGCAGGAAAAGCGAAAAGGAACAGAGCGATACACATGAACCAGACCGAAATGGTACGGGTGAAGAAGATGGAGAAGGACCCGTCTCCCATAATAAGAGATTGGCGAAGGAACCGCTCCGTCATGGCGCCGAGCACAAGGGCCACGGCTAATGGAGCAAGCGGATATTTCAGCTTCTTCAGGCCGTACCCGATGACCCCGAAAGCGAAAGTGCACCAGACGTCGAAAAAGATATTACGCATGACAAAGCTGCCGATAAAGCATGCGATGACGATGACTGGCGTCAACAGGCCCCACGGTACCCTCATGATGGCCGCGAGCCACGGTACACCGATCATGCAGATGATCAGGCAGACGGTACCGGACAGGAACAGGCTGGCGATGAGTCCCCACACGAAGACCGGCTCCTCCAGAAACAGACGCGGGCCGGGCCAGAGACCCCACATGTACAGACCCGCCAGTAGAACCGCCGCGGTGGGCGATCCGGGGATGCCCAGAGAGATCATGGGGAGCAGGGAACCGGTACCGGCGGCGTTTGCCGCCGCCTGGGGTGCGATGATCCCCTCAATGGCACCATGTCCGTACCTTTCAGGGTGCTTGGAGTACTGCTTGGCAAGACCGTAGCCCAGGAAGGATGCAGGCGTAGCTCCTGTACCCGGAAGAACGCCGACGAAGAAACCCATAACAGAAGCGGCGATCGTCTGAGGAAAGAAAGCCCATATGGCGGCAACACCGTCCTTCATATCCTTTATGCCAACCTTGGCATGAATAACCTCTTTGATCTCAGTGTTGAAACGGTCTTCACCGTCGATCATGATCTCCCCGATACCGAAAAGCCCGATGGTAACAGGTACGAAGTGAAAACCGCTCAGCCAGGCGATGGTGCCGAGTGTGAAGCGCGGCTGCCCTGTCACGATATCGAGTCCCACCGCGGTGAGAAGAAGTCCAAACGCGGTGGTCACCAGGGTTTTGGCAGGATGCCCTGTTCCAAGCCCCACAAAGGTACTGAAGGCAAGCAGCATGATTGCGAACATCTCAGGCGGACCGAACTTCAGGGCGAAAAGGGCCAGGGGCATAGCCGCGGCGACGAAGAAAACTGCAGCGACGATGATCCCTACAAAGGATGAAAGGAACGCGGCGGAAAGGGCCAGCCCTGCCTTACCCTGTTTTGCCATAGGGTAGCCATCGAAGATAAGCGCAACCGACCACGGTTCCCCCGGAATAGCGAACAGGATGGATGTAATAACACCTCCATACAAGGCTCCCCAATAGATCGCCGCTAGGAAGATGATCGCGACATTGGGTGGGACGAGAACGGTAAGCGGCAGCAGCAGGGCCACTCCGGCAGTACCACCCAGTCCGGGCAGAACACCCACCGCAAGTCCCAAAAGCAGACCAAGTACCATCATTAAAAGGGACAGGGGTTGAAAAGCGACCCCGAACCCCATCATTAGGTGACCTAATGTTTCCATCTAGACCTCCCGATCTGTGATGTCAAAATAGATATCAGTATTAATGCCAGGCTCACATGCAATATGCGCAAGCCGTAACTATTCTATCGCATCTCCCAATGGCTGTCCGGTTAGCTCCTCTTTCGGCCGGAATCATTTCTCTGAACCAGCCTGGTACGGTATCTTTACCGCAGTGAGTTCGGAACAGTACCTTCGGGAAATTTCCCTCAACTACCTCTAGATAAAGAATTTACCCTGCATATACATTGGGCTTCTGGGCAGAGGGATCTTAAGACCCACTTCCATACCAAAGTAGATGGCTAAAGTAATGCCAATCGTAAACATGATAACGGTCGGCCAGTTGTGCTTACCAACAAATTTTACGAAAATGGGTGCGTAAATGAGTATGGCAAAGTAGACACCAGCGTAAATGATAAGAATGCTGAAAAGAAGGGTTGTAGCGGCTATTTTTACAGCCTCCATCATCCCTTCCCTGTTGATGAAAAAAGTGTCGTCCTCTTTAGGGCCTTCCTTCCACGCAAGGTAGAAGATGAATATAGACGCCAAGAGCATCAGGAGGGCCAAATAGAAGGGGACAAAACCGGCCTGAGGCCCGCTCATCTCTTCCCATCCGAACCCCAGTCTAGCGCACTCAATCATAATAATCACCGACAGGATCATGAACAATACTGAAGTGATCATTTCACCTTTTCTCAATTGATCCTCCTCAAGGGGTCAGGAAAAGGGGGTGCAGGGTATCGTGCCGAGCCCCGCACCCCCTTTACTCAATCGTTAAACTTACCCTTTATTGAAAATTACAGCCTATTTGAGCCAGCCCTGCTCTTTCATGATCACAATATGCTTCTTCTCATAATCCTCTGTGAATGCCATGAGAGCGTCACCGGTCACGAACATTGGCTTGAGACCGGTCTTGGCGGCAAAGTTCAGCCACGCTTCGTCCTTGGAGATCTTCTCAAACAGCCCGACCAGTCCGGCCTGAGCCTCCTTGGAGATACCGGGAGGCGCGAAGATGGCTCGCATCATATTGTAGCTAAAGTCGATGCCGACCTCTTTGCCTGTGGGAACATCCCTGTACCCGTCGATGTCAAGCCGATTGTCCTGGAACACGCACAGCGGCCGCACAAACTCGGGGAAGAACGGGCCAGCTTCACTGACCTGGTTCACGGAAGCTTCGATGTGCTGACCAACGAGAGCCTTGGCCACGGAGCCGCCGCCCTTGAAGGGGATGTATTTGAAGGGCTTGAGACCCATCATCTTCTGGATTGCCCTGAAGACGATCTCGTCTTCCGCTTTAGAACCCGTACCGCCAACCATAATGCTTCTCTTCTTTGCTTCCGCCAGGAAGTCACCGGCAGTCTTGAAGGGACTGTCGTTGGGCACCCAAAGCGGGAAGTTGTCGAGAGCGAGCAGGACGATGGGTGTAAAGTCACGGAATGAAAAGGGCAGATTCTGGAACAGCGGTGTGGTGACAAAGCTGTTCAGGGTGATGAGCATCTGATACCCGTTGCCCTTCTGGCCGAGAACGGCCTGCATTGCAACCGCACCTGCACCACCGGGCTTGTTAACGGGAATGATGGCTTCGGAGATATACTTCCCCTTGATGTTGAGCCCGATCAGGAACCGGGCATATTTGTCTGCGCCACCGCCGGCGCCGGCCGAGATAGTCCACTCGACGGGCCTGGTAGGCCATTTGGCCTCAGCTACCTGTCCAAAGAGAAAGATAAAGGCGACTGGAACCAACAACATTATGAATAAACGCGTTCGTAGCACTTTCATGGTCGTAACACCTCCTTATAAGGAAAACCTTAGACCACTGTAACCCCCCTAATCATCACTATACTTTTTGCTTTTCCGGTCCACCTCCTTTCCCTGAAATATACGAGTTCAAAAAATACGCCTCAAGGTCCCGGCAGCCCCGGGGACAAACCCGGTAGGGCTGCCAGAACCTTGAGAACACATCGTCGAATCATACTACAAAAACGCACTTTCTACTCAATAAAACAGTACTACGACTGCTCTCTCGGACCCTGCACCGGAAGTGCAACTGGCTTGCCGGGAGCCTTGAGCTTGGCGTCGATAAACGCCTGCATCTTGGCATAGTGCGCATCAGTCAGGTGGTTGAACCGATACTGATCCTTCATGTACTCCTTGACAGGCTTGTACTCTTTGGGCGTGTGCTGGTAGGTGTACTCGCCATTCTCCCACTCGTAGTTGACCCACATGCCGGTCTGGATGGCCAGTTTGGCAACCGAAACCGTCTTGGCAGCATCAAACAACCAGCCTTTGGGGCAGGGAGCGTGCAGGTGCACAAAAGAGGGACCCTTGTAGTTCAGACCCTTGCGTACCTTGTTGATGAGGTCGACGGGATAAGCTACCGAAGCTGTCGCCACATAGTGCACGGCCGGGTGGGCGCCGATGACCAGCTGAGGTGCATCCTTCGGGAAGAGCACTCTGCCCTCAGGAACCGCTTTGCCTGGAGGTGTGAAGGTCGTGTTGGCGCCGAATGGGGTTGTAGGGGAAACCTGGATACCCGTGTTGGCGTAGGACTCGTTGTCGTACATGACGAAGAGAGCGTCATGACCACGATACATCATGGCTGACATGGCCTGCAGGCCGATGTCGATGGAGCCACCGTCACCAGCCATTACGACGATGTTGGGCAGCTCGCCCTTGTACTTGCCCTTCCGGATCAGCACCTGGTATGCGGCCTCGACACCTGAGGCAACGGCACCACCGTTGGTGATCTGGGTGTGCATCCACGGACCAGCAAAGGGTGCGCACAGATAGCTTGTGTTGGCCACATACATACAGCCTGTGGGGCCGAGGAAGATTGAGTTGAGACCAGCCGCCTTGTAGACCAGTTTATAAACAATAGCTGGTCCGCAACCCTGACAGGTCCTGTGACCAGGAACATAACCTTCCTCCTGGGGCACCTGTCGCAGCGACTTTACCATTTCCATAGTCTGCGTTTTTACTTCTATCGCCATTATCCTATTCTCCTTTCGAATTTGCCAGGATCATAATCCTTCGCAAGATCAAGATAGCCTCCTGTTAGGAGTGGGTGTCCAAAACTTCCTTCTCGAAGTTCATCCAGTAGGAAATGTTGGCTTTCCCGTCTTTGACCGCATTGGTAAGGACCTTGGCCATGGCGTAGAACTCGTTGAGCGTAACGATCTCGCCACCAAGACCAGCCATGAAGGAGGTTATGATGGGCCTGTTGTCCAGGTTGTAACATGCAGCCCTTGTCTCGGGGGCGATGTTGCCGCCGCGAGAGACATTGCCATAGGAGGTGTTCGTCTCAATGACCCCGACAGCCTTGACTTTGGACAGGGACTCTGCCACGGCCTGCGTGGGGAAAGGCCTCATGAAGCGCAGCCTTGCGACGCCAACCTTGATACCCTGCTTGCGGAGATGGTTCACTGCGAAGCGGGCAGTTCTGGCGTGGCCGCCCTGGAGGAAGAAGCAGATCTCTGCATCGTCCATCATATACTCGTCCACGAAGGGGCTGTAGCTTCGACCGAAAGCCTTGTTGTAATCGGTAGTTATCTCTTCGATGACTGCTTCGATATCGTCGAAGGCAACCGCACGCTGGACGTTAATGGCTGAACCCTGGTCAGGGAAGATCTGGGGACCGTGGTTGATGGGCTTCGTGGGATCCAGGGGGTGCGGCGGGTTGTAGGGCGGAAGGAAGTCGTCGACAGCCTTCTGGTCTTCCATCTGCATCTTGCCCGGGATGTGCGAAACAAAGTAGCCGTCCTGGCAGCAGAACTGGGGCAGCTGAACCCTGTGGTCTTCACCGATCCTGTAGTACATGATCGTGTTGTCGTAGACCTCCTGGGGGGACTCGGCCCAACCCATGATCCAACCCTGGTCCCTGGCACTCATGACATCAGTGTGCTCGGAACCGAAGTCACCTGGAGGATCGAGGGCACGGTCGGCGATGGCCATCTGGCATGGCAGACGTCCGCCAGCCGCGGGGGAATAACACTCCATAGCATAGGTAACGCCCACACCGGAGCTACCCGTGTAGGCCCTCGCACCGGCCGCGGAGGCCCCGTAAGCAATTGAAACCTGGGCATGCTCACCCTCACCCAGGACGAACTCGGCATCGAGTTCTCCGTTGGCGACCAGCTTCGAAAGCTCCATCATGATGCCCGTGTAAGGGCGGATGGGATACGAAACGATCACCTCGACTCTCGCGTCTTTTGCACCATATGCTGCAGCAGCGCAACCGCTGTAAAATACTTCTTTTGCCATCTTATAACCTCCTCTTAGAAGGGTTTGTCCAGACGAACGACGCCGTCAGGGAACTCCAGCTCGTTAACCGTCGAGAGACAGTCCGCAGGGCACTCGTTGACACAGATCAAACAGCCCTTGCAGTAATCGGCGTTCCACACCATCTGCTCGGTCTTCTCATCCAGGTGCCAGCAGGCATCCGGGCAGAAGATGAAGCAGTTCAGGCAGGTCGTGCAGGCCTCGTGATCGATAACGGGCCGCACAGTGCGCCAGTTGCCGGTGATCATACCGGGCTGCTCCTTCACCGGTGCGGGAAGGCAGGCGCCCAGGGGAACCTCAAGGTGTTTCGGGATAATAAATCTCGACATTTTAGTCTCCTTTTAACTACAGCGCTTTTACCACAGCAGTATCGTAGCCCTTCTGCACACCGTCCTTGTTGGCAGCGACTTTGACTACGTTCTCAACGGTGAACTGATCACAGACCTTGGTGGCCGCGCCGACCAGGGGTGCCGAGATACCGGCGCCAACGGCGGCAACTTCAACGCCACCCTCAGATCCCATGAAGTCGATAGCCTGGTCGCTGGCGATCCCGCTGGCATCCACGCACACGATGTTGGCCAGGATCTCCTTGTTGGGGATAAAGGCCAGGATCTCTTCCGGCGTCCTCTTGGTATTGACCACGAGGGAACCGCCCTGGGGCATGCCCCGAAGGATGTTCAGCCCCTTGACAATGGTGTCGTCCATGATCATGACGAGGACAGGGTTGTTGTTTACGTAGACGAATCGCATCTCGATCTCTTCTTCGGCAAGACGAACATACTTGCGAAGTGGTACGCCGACGCGGTCCGGAAGGTCCGCATAGTCGTCCCACGCCTGGACAAATTTGCCACCCAAGTCTGCGGCGTTAGCCATCAGCAGGGTCGCATGTCGTCCTTCCATGTCCTGGAACACACCACGTGCCCAAATTGTGACTTCAAACACCTCTTGTGACATAACGTTATTCCTCCTTTGTTCATGTGTAGAAACCTGGTAAAACACCTTTATAGGACCGTTCTTCTTCTACCCCCCTTTCCTGTCGTATCCAGTATTTTGTCGCTTTTTTGGCTCGAGAACAGGCTGGCCTCGATATCCTCAAGGTGCTCCAGCATCACGCTGGCGGCAAGTTCCCTGTCCCCGGACCTGATAGCATTAAGAACCTCCCTGTGGCGCGCAAGTGACCTTTCGGGCCTCCCATCGCCCTGCAGGTACTTGTCTCTACTCTCGGCCAGAAGATCCATGATGTTGTCGACAATGCGCAGGATGACCTTGTTTTTGGCAGCCTTCGCGAGGATATAGTGAAAGGTCTTATCAATTTCTGTCCCGCTTTCCCCTTGGGCTATGGCGTCTTCCTGAAGCTCAAGGGCCTTGCCGAGCATGACGATCTCCTCGGGTGTAGCCCGCTCGGCTGCCAGGTAGGCCAGCTGAGGCTCGATGAGCCGGCGCATTTCGAAAAGTTCGATCTGGCCATCTTTCTCGGTGAAGATAACCGTAGCCAGAGGATTGACCAGAGATTCGACCGGCTGCCGGGCTATGTAAGTCCCGTCTCCCTGACGGCTTTCCAGAAATCCCTGTGTTTCAAGTGACCGGAGAGCCTCCCGAACCGAGGATCTGCTGACGTTGAAAACGCCCGCCAGTTCCCGCTCCGAGGGAAGCTGATCTCCCGAGTGAAGCCGGCCTTTTTCGATCAGGTGTTTGACCTTGACTACGATCTCTTCGTAAACCCTGGTCTTTTTAACCGGCTTGAACAATGATTTTTCCTTTATCCCCCCCCAGGATCCGAAACCAAAGGTCAGTGTCGGACTGTTGCGGGGAGTTGGTCATTCAATACGAAGTTTTTGGCAATGGCCTGATCAAAATGGGCAGCCGTAATAATGCACTCGCTCAGATCAGCACCCTTATCGCCGGTCAGGCATTCATCCAAGGCAAGCATGACCGCCTTCTTGCACATCGCCTCGAGGTCCGCACCGGACCATCCTTCACTCATGTCAGACAGGCGGACGATATCGACATTGGGATCCAGCGGCATCTCTTTCAGATAGATATCAAGGATCTGTACCCTCTCGTCCTTTGTCGGCATGGGAAATTCAAGGATGTAGTCAAAACGTCCCGCCCGGAGCATAGCGGGCTCAATCAGGTCAATACGGTTCGTCGCAGCTACGACCAGGACACCCAGTGAACCGTGGAGTTCATCCAACTCGCGAAAGAGCTGGCTCACGATACGCTGGGAGACTTCGCCGGCGTCCTCTGCTGTCCGGGCCGGGGCGATAGCTTCTATCTCGTCAATAAGCAGGATGCAAGGCGAAGCCTGTTTGGCACGTTTGAAGACTTCCTTGAGCCCCTTCTCGGTCTCCCCCACCCATTTGGAAAGAAGGGTCGGAGGATCCACAACGATGAGGGTCATGCCGGTCTGTCCGGAAAGGGCCTTGGCCATCAGAGTTTTCCCGGTTCCGGACGGGCCGGAGGAGAACACCTTTGGGAGGGCTTAGACGCGAATTGGCAAAGAGGGGTAGCTCTCGGTTCGGGAGCTGGGCGATAGACAGCAATTGGTGCTTGATTTCATCAAGGCCTCCCACATCGCTGAAATTGTATTTTGATCTTTCGACGAGGAACTCCCTGGTAGCTGTAGGCTGGACGGCTTTGTACGATTCTATGAAATCATTTGCGTTGACCTTGATCTCGGCGCCCTTATTCAGGATGGGTTTGTCATCCAGCTGGAATTTGATGTCGGGCATTATCCGGCGCAATGCCGCCATACCAGCTTCCTTGCAAAGAGCCGACAGGTCCGCACCCACGTACCCGGTGGTTATCTCGGCCAGGTGATCCAGATCCACATCCTCGGTAAGAGGCATCAATCTCGAGTGTATCTTCAGGATCTGCTTCCGGCCTTCCCTGCTCGGAGAGCCGATATTGATCTCACGATCAAAGCGACCCGGTCGCCGAAGCGCCGGGTCGAGCAGTTCAGGCATGTTCGTAGCGCCGATGATGACGACCTCGCCCCTCGACACCACACCGTCCATGAGAGCCAGGAGTTGGGCCACGACACGTTTTTCCACGTCCCCTATTACCTGCGCCCTTTTGGGGGCGAGAGCGTCAATCTCGTCGAGGAATATAATGCTGGGAGCGTTCTTGCGGGCCTCCTCGAAAACCTGCCGGAGTTTCGCTTCGCTCTCACCATAGAACTTGTGGATGACTTCAGGTCCGTTGACATGGATAAAATGCGCCCTGACCTCATTGGAGATGGTGCGGGCAAGGAGAGTCTTTCCCGTTCCGGGCGGCCCTGATAGGAGGACTCCCTTGGGCGGGTCGATCCCCAACTCCGCAAAAAGTTCAGGGAACTTCAGTGGGAGTTCGATCATCTCCCGGACATGGCCCAGTTCAACGTCCAGGCCTCCGATGTCCTCATATGATGTGCGGGAAGATTTCTCCTGTGTGAAATCGGAAGTCCTGAAGGAGAGGGTGGTGTTGGCGTTTACTCTCACACAGCCCCGGGGACTCACGCCCTCAACGATAAAAAACTGGGGCCTGGTCCCGAAAAAAACGATCTGGATCCTGTCTCCCACAACCACGTGAAGCCCCGAAAGGAGATGCCGGATGTGGGCTACCTCCTCATCTTTGGGGATTGACGCGCCAGCCTCAACAGGAGCGAGGAGGACCGTATCGGCCCCTTTGAAGGGCACCTTGGTTACAGTCAACCATTCGTCTATGGAAACCTGGGCGTTGTCACGGGTGATCCCGTCTATTTGAATAAGTTCCTGGCCTGTGTAATTGGCAGTGAGTTGAGCGGCGCGAGCCACCGTGGTACGGCGGCCGGTGATCTGAAGAACTTCGCCCGGCATGGCGCCAAGCTGCTGTAAAAGCCCCGTATCGATCCGGGCCAGGCCTTTACCTTCATCGTCAATAAAGGCCTTGGTCACCCTTAGTGAAAATTCCTTCCCTGAGCCTGCCCTTACGGGAGTCTCTTCCGGTCTCTTTTCTTCCCTGACCTTATCATCCAGTTCTTCCCTGGAAATGAATACCGCCTTCCCGGCGGAAGATTTTTTTACTTTCTTTGGTTTCTTAGGGTCATTCTTCATAGGATCATCGCTGTCATGTATTCCGTAAGAATCTACTCTGCCATCCTTGCTCATGGGTTTATTCCCGTATTTCATGAGTTGATCCAGTGGCTCACTGGTCCGACCAAAGCAACTGCTGGTCTGACCAACATAAGGTATGATGGTCGGACCAAAAACATACTTTAAATTCGACTTGTTTGTCAACGGAAAATATGGAAACGTGGACCCCCCCATCGTTTCCTCCCTCTGTGGCTCGCGGAGGCTTTATTTCCGCGGAAATGGAGTGTTTTTATTAAGATACGTGTATAGTTTACCTCACTCACTGGCGCATGACAACCGGGGCAAAACATTTCCCTTATAAATATGTAGGAATGAATATTCTAGGACAGGTTCGAGTTAAGAAATAATCAAAACGCATTGTGCTTTAGATTGGTAAGACAAATGCTCGCTGCGCTCAGGTTCACTCGCTTCGCTCGAGTTTCGAGTTTCGGGTTTCGGGTTTCGGGGTTACGTTGATACGTAGACATTTCGATACTTAGATACACGGGCCAGGTAGTTCGAGGCCGCTCATTTTCCCCCTTACTCCCTTACTCCCTTACTCCCTTACTCCCTTACTCCCATACTCCCACACTGCTCTTTCGCCTTCCGATCTTCTCCTGGCTCCCCCTCGACAGGCTCGGGGCCCTGAGCTTTGTCGAAGGGCTGGGTACTGCGTACTGGGTCCTGCTTTTCACTGTCGTATCGTTCCAGCAATTCCGTGATATGAAGAACCTCGATATCCCCTCTCTGGTTCCGATGCAGTCCGTCACGGATGTGCATTATGCAGGCCGGACAGGAGGTCACCACGGCGTCGGCTCCCGTTTCGATGATCCTTGCGACCTTCTGGTCATTAACCTCTTTGGCTATATCGTAATACTCCAGGCTGAACGACCCCCCCATACCGCAGCACCGCAGGTCATCGACCATGGGGATATACCTGACACCCGCTATCGACTTGATCAGGGCTATGGGTTCATCCTTTATATTCTGCAGTCTCCCAAGGTGACAGGGATGGTGGTAGGTCACTGTCAATTCGGTCGCACTTTCCTTGTCCCGTTCTCCCATGATTGAACCTTGCTCAGGCTTTTTATAGCGGTACAGGAACTCGTTGATGTCAAATATTTTTGAAATAAATTGCTCGATGCGTCGATCCTCGACACCAGCTTCCCGGAGGAGATCACCGTAGTTCTCCTTGAGATTGCCTCCGCACGACGCGCAGCCTGTTACAATGGCATCGAGTTCGTATTCCTCGAACGCCTCCAGGTTCTGGCGTGAAAGATCCCTGGTAATCTCCCTGGCTCCTCCTGTCAGGGCCGGCATACCGCAGCAGACCTGCTTTTCCGGAACGTAGACTGACGCTCCAATTCTCCTGAGAAGCTCTAACATCGTTTCCCCTGTTTCGGGGTAGAAATAGTTGGTCATACACCCTGCAAAGATCCCAACTCTGGGCCCGTTTCCTTCCACCACCCGCCCCGAAAACCGGTCCGTAAAAAAGGTGCGGGCCAGGCCGGGCAGCGTCCTGTCCTGGGTGATCAGGGGAAGGGGGATCCTTCTCCTGATACCGCTCTCGGCTGGGATCGTGTTGAACATAAGGCTCTGGAAGGTCCTTCCAGCCCTCATGGCAAGATCGAGCAGACGAGGGCCACCCTGGCGTGAAAGATCCCTGGTAATCTCCCTGGGATCTT
>PVMK01161787.1_pt1 | contig 20202 bp, 16 predicted proteins | sample 1853481 | NCBI WGS metagenome assembly PVMK01 (sample SAMN08533507, study PRJNA380276) | Marine sediment metagenome, whole genome shotgun sequencing project. | reverse complement strand
GCCCGCACAACCCAACCTACGATAAAAAGTGTAAACTAATTTTGGCGTCATATGAAGGATGCCGTAACATGCCCTCTATATTTTTTCCCAGTTTTATTCCAATCTAAGGGTACATGCTCCGAGAAGGCTTCACTGCGCCTGATAATGTCCAAAAAAAAGGCTTATTTTTCAAGCATCAACGAGGTCTGTAGTTGTAGGCGTTCACGGGTTCAAAGGTTCAGGGGTTCAAGGTTCTATTCTCACCCTGGACTGCATTTGGGATGCGTATTTACGAGAAAAGAATCAGCTTCGTCAATAGCGCTAATCCAAAATATGGAGCCAAATTGGCAATTATTTGTGGAAAGGAACATTTTTAACGAGGAGTTCGGGTCTTTAATGCCTTCTTTGTCCTTAACCCTGAACGTTGAACCCTGAACCTGTGAACGGTTACCTGTAGTTCAACCAACCATCCCGTTTTTTTTCAGATCATCTTCGATGGCGTCCTTTAGTAAATCAATTCGAATCGGTTTGCTAAAAATGCCATCAAAACCAACCTCAAGCAATTCGTTGCGGTCAAATTCATGAATATAACCTGACAATGCATAAATAAGCGCTTCGGGTCTGATTCTTCTGGACCGCCGACAAAATTCGGCTCCGTTCATCCAGGGCATGCGAAGATCGGTTATGATGACGTCAAAATCCTTCCACTCCAATAAATAGAGCGCCTCTTCAGGACTGTCCAAAGCAACGACGGAATATCCATATGATTCAAAAAGTTTCTTGATGAGCTTACACTGTGCGGTATTATCATCGATTACTAAGATTTTTCTTCTCATCGTTTATTTCAAGCACTGTCTTAGGTAAGGTGTAGCGTTCACGGGTTCTGGGGTTCAGAGGTTCAAGGGTTGCATTCTCGTCCCTGGACTGCATTTGGGATACGTATTTACGACAAAAGCGTCCGCTTCGATGATTTTAATATCATGGATGCGCTGACTTAACTAGCCGCACAGGTCGAAATTTTGAGCCAAATTGACAATTATTTGGCAAAATGAGCATTGTAAACGAGGACCTCGGATCGTTAATACCTTCTTTGTCCTTGACCCCCTGGCCCAGACCTGAATTTATGTTGCTCAATTATTCAGATTCATATTTGGAACCCTGACACGGGCCATAGTATGATCCTATGAGTCGCACTCTCCGAGGCGTAGGCTGGAAGCGTAGGCTACGAGCCGGAGGCCAAGGCAGGCTGAACGTTGAACCCTGCCTGTGGGGTCGAAGAGCCCCAAACCTATGAACGGTTACAGTGAGGTTAAAGAAAAGTGGACTATTTTGGGGCCTCAATAAAATGCCGCTTACTTTAGCGAAGGCCGTCCATGTTGTCAAATGCAATTATTCTGCGAAATCTGTGGAGTAGATACCCGGGACCAGCTTTCGGCCCGTAGGGCCTACAGCCCGGAGGGAGGGCCCGGAACTGATTCCTCCCTGAAAGGGAGCGTTTGTGGTATTACATATAAGTGCCTAAAGTGAGCTAAAATGAGCTAAAGTGCCTAAAGTTAAGGAATTCTATCTTTTTTATAAACGATAAAGCGAAGCGATACATCAACCCTGGCCCAGACCGATCACCTGTATAATTTAACGTCTCGGAATTTCTATAACCTATTGAGAATATAGATGTCTTTTGGGGATTCCGAATTGTCCCAGGAAATGGAATAATGGAATGGTGGAACGATGGAATATTGGTTTTCAAAAGGATATTAACCATTTTATTTTTATCGTCAATCACGCCGGTGGCGGGACCATTAATCTCTCCGAGGCGTAAGCGCTACCCCTACGAGCCGGAGGCCAACATTGCATTACCCTCTCCGAGGCGTAGGCAGCTACCCTACGAGCCGGAGGCCAGAACCCATTATTCCACTATTCCAGCATTCCAATTGGGGCGCAGCCCCTAGGTTCAAAACCCATCTTACGAAGTGTCCTCAGATACCGCACGCGATCCGGAAAGCATTATCCCGGTTTTCTCTGAACCGGTCATTCCCGTAACTATCGTATCTCATGGCAATCCGTGCACTGCTTATAAGGAGCATCCGTACCCCCATCCTTTGCCAGCTTTATGTGGCAGCTTTTGCAGTTTTTGTGAAAGGCGATATTCAGTTTCTTGACATTTCCCTTGCTCGTTGACGGATCGTGACATGCGGAACACTTCTTGACAGGTTGCCCCTCTTGCCAAACATTTTCGCCGTCCCTATACTCATGGTGACATCCGTCACAGGCCTCAACATAACCCTCGGCATGCTCTGAATGGGAAAATTGTACCGGACCCTTCCGATCGGTTTTATATACTTTGTTTTCTATATAAATCTCCTCCGGCATCTCCTGCTCTTCGGCGGCAATCAAAGTGGCGGTTGTCACCAAAAGAACGCAAATGACGATGCATGAAAAGGCTGCCGGGACTCCGGCAAAACCAGCTTTCTTCTCCCGCCCTACCCTGAAACCCTGATCCATCAAAACCTCCTCGGATTTGGCAAAATGCATGCTACCAGATACGGATAATATCGACATGGTTCATAACAATTCAACGGATGAAAATCAATGTTAAAACCTGCCCAGCAGCGATTCTACGTTTCGGAATTTCTATAATATATTGAAATCATGTGGTTTTTAACGATACTGGTTTTATGCCGCCTACCTGGAATGATGGAATGTTCCATCATTCCAATTGTGAGCGAAGCGAACTAAGTTCGACCATAGTCCAAGTCTCAGAGCTTTTGTGCGATTTAAAGCAATAAGAATCAAAAGCGGCGACCCACCCAGCAGGAGCCGGAATCAAAGCAGCCCTCTTCTCACAGGAGTTTACCCCAACCCGGACAAGCCGGAATTGAATATTGAAGATTGAAGACTGAAGATTTGTGGTATCGCTTCGCTCTGTCTATTATATTAAAATTGATCGTTTAACTTTTATCCTGAGTAAGGTTTCAGGTGTCGGCAATAGAGATTTCACCTAACTCATGAAACCAAATTTCGACAAAACACGATCTACCAAGTCGAGTGCAAATTACGTAAACGACTGTATATCAAGAGGTTACAAAGAAACTGATATTTTGCGCTTTTTGCACAAAACTGAATTGATAACTGTCTAACGTGCATCAGGGTTTATTGGGCCCTTATCGGGCTTTATCTGACAACATGTTGTCAGAAACTGATGGTATTGTGCTGGCGAGACTCATCTCGCTGGGATATCGTCCTCGTTCTCGTCCTCGAATCGTTTGGCCAAGGCTTCACCAACTCTATTTTTTCGATTACGAGAACGAGGACGACGACGAGGACGAGAAACAATCCAATCGGCATTTCAGGCATTTGCCACTTGAGTCTCTGTTCTCAAATTGCCCCGAAGGGGCCATTTTTTCCGAGCGTAGTCTCGGAAAAAGCTTAGTACCTATTTATTAAAATCACATCATGTTTGCGAAGGATTTATGCGATAGCCATAGTGGACAGAATAACTCGTTCTTTTAATTGCAGAGCTGCTACAAGTATTTTTTTGCCCTCTCTCCGAGCTGTAGGCTCTACGATCTGTGGGCTCTACGAGCTGGAAGCCAGGCGGATCAATTATAAAAAACGATCATAAAAATGACTGAGCGAAGCGACATCCATAAATCGTCAATCGTCAATCGTCAATTCCGGCTTTGCCGGGTTGGGCGCTTCCCACCAGCCAATGATCGAACCGTATCTTTTAAACCGGAGCCCTTCTCTTTGTTCAATTTCACGTATCCAATCTCCCAGCCCCGATGCATGATGGATAATAAGCGGCGTACTGTGAGGCGGCAGGATATCGTTGGGTAGGCCATAAAGGTACATGGTTTGTTGAATTCGTGCGGTAATTTCTTTTGTATCCCATGCCGTGGGATGTATGAATCCATGGATCGCCCCCTCCTTACTTGAATATCCCATTTGGTGAGGAAATTCCTCTTTTAACTGCCGAAGCAGACGAATCGCCTGCATGTTTGTTTCGACGGTCAACCCCTTGTTAAGGTTTCGCAATATGGCATCGTCAAAGGACTCAAATCCGATCGAGCTCATTAGGACATAAATTCCCAGCTCGTCTGCAACACCCAGTGCTTCCCTTAAGTATTTAACCCCGGCGATAAAATAATCAGCCCGCAGCGTGAGATTGATTTGAGTAAGTCCATCGTCCCGCCTGCCGACTTCTCGCAACAATTCAGGTAAATTGGGGAGAGGATTTTCATTGATGAGTTCAAAGGGGACCTTTCTGCCATCCCGGGCCTGGGGCAGGCAGCGTATTTGGCTGAGCACCGTTTCCATGCCCAGTCTTCCGCAAAACCCTTTGTCCACTGCCACATCGCAGAAGCTGCATCCGCTCAGGGGCAGCTCGATTCGTTGCTCCTGCTTTCCGCTGCTGATGGAAGTAGGATAGTCGATGGCTGTTTTTTTAGTCCGGGCTGCATGGGGGCAGCCGATGTGCTGAAGCACTTGACCCATGCTGATATTTACTGGGGTAAGGCCATCGACCCCCAATGTGTATATATTATCCCATCGCACCTTCCTGAGATGATCCTCATTCCACTCTTTTTTGGGATTTTGAATGATTTTACCATCCGGTTCTTTATACAAAAGACCGGGAATTTCCGATCGATCATCGCTGTCAAGCCGATTTAACAGGTGGATCACCTGCTCGGCCGGCCCGTGCAGGCCGAAGTTGAAATTTTCAGAGAGGCCTTTAAACCGATGCGGGTGATCCAGCCAGCCTTTCTCCCCTAAGAAGTCAACATCCGCTTGAGGGCCTGCCAGTATTGTTACAACCCCTTCAGCCCTCAGTTCTTTGGCCAGTGCAAAAAGGTCCTCACGACCACTCAGCGTGGAAAACCCGACGACAGGCCGTTGGGTCCCAAAAAGCTCTGCAAGGACCTTTTTAATCGTCGCCTTGTCATCTTCCCGGGTGACAGCGATGACGATACAATCATAGGGTGTATGGTCCTGGATAATCGTGGCGGCCATTTGCGGACCCAGGAGTCCATAGGTTTCATCCTTGAAATAGCTGACGATAATGGCCATTTGTTTTCCGGAGCCGGATTTCATAATGGATCGTGACATGTTGGTTTTCACTTAGTAAAAAATCCGAGCTCAGAGGGCCCGGCTTTGGGTTGCCCCCAAAGAGGGTCCTGGATTAAAACCAAGGGAGTACTGGAGTGTTGGCGTATTGGAAAAAGTATTTCCGGGTATGCAGGATGTGCTTTTTGATAGAAAGGGGTAAGGGGCTTCGCCCAATTGGAATGTTGGAATTCTGGAATATTGGAATCATGGGTTCTGGGATAATGGAATGGTGGGTTTAGAGATTCAGAACGAATATAATTGTATTTATTTTCTCCTAAAAGTAGCGTGTTTCCTGGGGCGAAAGCAGAAAATAGATGTCTGATAGGCATCATAAAATGTAGATACAACATTTTTTGTAGAATAGACCTTTTTCCGCTTTTTATACCCAGTCTTCTCTCCGAGGCGTAGGCGCTACCCTACGAGCCGGAGGCCAACATTCCACTATTCCATCATTCCATGTAGGCAGCATAAAACCAATGTCGTTAAAAGATGCATGATTTCAATATATTATAGAAATCCCGAAACGTTATGTCAACCATGAAAGTGCTTATCCCGACGAGCTCAAAAAATCGACCCGGGATGGAGACGAAATTTATCTGACCTTTATGCTGGCTGGAGGATGATATCAGAACACAGAAAGGCTCCCGATTGGATCAGGAGCCTCCAAAGGCTGTTCGTATAAAACTTCAAAGTACAGATATCGTTGATTGGTTGATTAGTAAACCAGTAAACTATTCAACGAGGTCAATACCGGCTAGAGCCTGGGGTGGTAAAAATACTCATACTGGGGCCCTTAACTTTTATCCTATTTTTATTCCTCTTTTGAGTGTAAGGTTTCAGGTGTCAGCCCAGCCGCCGGCCAAAAAAACGGCCGGTCTAATCGGAAAAGAAACTGATGAACGTCGAACATCGAACATTGAACGTCCAACATCGAATAATGAATTCTGTCGATTTTATTAAAAGAACTGAGCAACACCCGGCGCAAGCGCCTTAGGCCTGTAAGCCTACGGGCTGGAAGCGCTGCACGAGCGAAGCTACCCTTCGAAATTCGATTCGGCTGCTTTCGACGTGCTCAAGCCCTGAGCTTGCCGAAGGGCTCTTTGCAAGCTACGGTTCGCTTGTTTTAAAATTAGATAAAGCGTAGCGTCATCAATATTCGACGTTCGATGTTGGACGTTCGATGTTCGACGTTCAATCTGTTTGCTGTTTAATCCAGGCCCGACCATCGAAGCGGCCAGGTTAATCATCAAGAAAACCGTGCCATTTTGGCGTAGTTTCATACAAGTGTTCAGGATATGCGATTGCGTCTACCTTTCCTGACACCTGAACACTGACACCTGAAACCATATTCGCGGAACAAAAACAGTGTAAATTGTCAAGTCTATGTGCATAAGTTACAGGTGAATTTTCATCACAATAGTTAGAGCCTGGCCTCCAAGGCAGCCGCCTCCTTACTTGCAGCGGATAACCGTTCCGCCGCATTCCGCTTCTTCGAAATACTCACTTCATCCGCCTCAATAAAATCGACGGCTTTTACTTCACAGAACCTGACACACTGGGGATCACCGTCACAGAGGTCGCACTTAAAAACCTGCTTCTCTTTGAGATGAAAACTCATTGCACCGAAAGGACACGCACCAATACATGAGCGGCAGCCGATGCAGGCATCGTAGTCAATGGATACCAGTCCCATCTCCTCGTCCCGTGAGATGGCCTTCATCGGGCAGACAGCCATGCAAGGCGCATCCTGACATTGCTGACATGACATGGGAATATAAAGACCTTCCGCCTCCCATTTCATCACCCTGATCCGGCTCCTTGCAGGATTGGATATACCATCATGTGAAACTGAGCACACGAGCTCACACAGCCTGCAGCCTGTGCACTTCTGGTGATCAATATATAGAATTTTAGCCATTTATTTCCTCCTAATCTGATTGAGCGAAAAACGCTCAACCAGGTGTCAGTAGTTAATTGTTATCTGTTATTTGAAACTGGATTTTATTCCCTTTTTACTAATAACTAATAACCAATAACTAATAACGGATAACTAAACTAAGTGGGACGGCTCATTTTCCAGGCCGAGGCTTTCGAGGGTTTCCGGCTTGGGAACGCCGTCTTTATCGAGACCTTTATGCTCGTAAAGTTCATCGATCATTTTAATAAACTTTTCCTTATCAATCTTGGCGCCGACGACATCGATAGCACCTCTTCTGCAGGGCTCATCGAAATAGCGATGGTTCAACATATCGCCTTTTTTAAGATCGTTTCTTGTCAGCCCTTCCCGCAAGTTGAAGAGTCGTTCAATCATGTTGCCCCGTTTCGCGACGTCCCAGATTTCCTCAGGCGTCATTTCCAGACCGGTATTATAATAAAGCACTTTTGACCAATCCTCGAAATTAGGAAGCGTCGCCCCAAGAAAAGTTGTATGATATTTGCAGATACCGAGGCAATCCACTCCCATATAACAATTTTCTTGCCAGAAGACCTGCCAGGGTTTACCGACATACTCCGTATGTTCGGAGCTCAGTTCACCTTCATAGGGGATCGGGTTCCCGTAAATCTTCCTGAGGACCTCCTGAGGCAGATGATATAGATCAATGGCAGGCCTGCTCCTCAAATGGTCCGAACCTCTTGAGGATGTGGCAATATTCAATGCCAGCCCCGGCGTTGCCCTTTCATCTGAATGGAGATTGCTCATTCCTTTGACCTGAATAAGATAATCGAAGGACTTTTTACCGATCTTTTCCGAGGCCGCAATGCCGCCGTCGGCAAGTGTATCACCCAGGAATCCTTTGCGGTAACAGATCCGCTCGATCATTTCGATGACCGCCTCATCATTGCCGAATCTCAGATCCAGCCCGTCGGTCTCTTTGGTGGTAATGATGCCCAGTTCGTAAAGCTCCATGGCCCAGGAAATGAGGCTGCCGGTTTCTAGATTGTCCATCCCGAACTGATTCACCAGATGATTTCCCACCAGCACCGTGAGGGCTCTGGGTGTGTCCGTCTCTCCCCCAAAGGCACCCTGGGAGGTGTATTCCGGTCCTTCATCATATCGTCCCGCATAGGGGCCCTCCGGAATTTTATACTGGGCCCTGCAATGGACCTGACAGCCGAAACAGCCCGTCATATGGTAAGGTCCCATGGTCTCTTCACAAATTTCATCGATCCGTTCAGGTTCTATATCATCGGCATATTCACACTGGTTGTATTGAAAATTCCGCGTCCTGACGCCTCCCCATGAATTGGTGGCGCCCCAGATAAAAGGTGTCCCCAGGACCCCCTGGGTTTGATTCACCTTGGCGCTGACGATCTGGTCGATGAAGCGTTTATTGTACTCCAGGGCTTCCGTCGGTCGGGCTATTTTAATATCCATGGTGCCACGGACCGCCACGGCCTTAAGGTTCTTAGAACCCATAACACATCCCATCCCGGTGCGGCCGCCGGAATTTTTGATCCCCGTCATGACGTTGGCAAACCTGACCAGATTTTCTCCGGCAGGTCCGCAAACACAACTTTTGACTTCCTGATCACCGAGGTCGTCCCTGATGGCCCACTGGGCATCCGGAATGACTTTGCCCCAGATGTCACGGGCGTCCCGAATTTCGATATCTCCGTTGTGGATATAGATGTATACGGGATGTTTGGCCTTGCCCTTGATGACAAGATGATGAAAACCGGCCCACGCCATTTCAGGAGCGAAAAATCCTCCCATATTGGCACTGCCGAGCAATCCGGTCAGGGGGGATTTGGCCATCACATGCGTTCTGGCAGTGGCCGAAGCGCAGGTGGCCGTCAAAATACCCCCACTGATGATAAGGGCGTTCTTGGGACCCAGGGGATCGCAACCCTTTTCCGTATGGTTATAAAGCAGGTATGCATCGAGCCCTCTGCCCCCCAGAAACTTCTTTCTTGCCTCAAGCGGAATAGGTTTTGTCTGGATATCACCTGTGGTGAGATCAATATATGCTATTTTCCTGTTTAACGGCATATTATATTACCCCCATTTCTTTTAATTTTTCTTCTGCCAATTTCCGGTTTACGTCCCAAACCGGTCCTCGAATACGGGGCAGGTTGGGATTGACCCAATGGACCCGGTATTCCATGCCGCATGTCGCGCATTTGGCTGTCTTTTTGCCCCTCTCCGGCTGGATCCTTTCCATGCAGGTCGGGTTGTGGCATCTAAACTTGCCGTAGGTCCTGGTCTGTCGCAGACTCTCGGCGGTTGATAGCTCTTTTTCTTCTGTTGCCATCATGCTCTCCTTTTTTTCTAATAACGGATTTTTTTATGGGTGAGGCAAGCCCCTCGGCTCACCGGTTATCCAGTTCATTATCGTGAACCATTTGATTTAATGGAAATTCATACCATACGTGTACTTTTTGGTCAAGCGGAAAGGTGGATCTTGATTATACTTTTCAGCTTTATCTCCGAATATCGTTCTATTATCATTGGGGCTTGGTTCTAATATGGGCCAATAGCGGTATTGTTTATAACCACGAAACACACGAATAAATAAACCTATTTTATTTCGTGTCATTCGTGTGTTTCGTGGTTTGAATAAAATGGTCGAGGTTAGAATCACCACCTATTATTGACATAAAGTATATCCGAATGGGTGGTCAAGAAGTGCAGAAGCCTTCCTTAGATGTTCATTATAGTGAACAGAATACAACCGTTGACAATTTAAAATTCGCCGTCATCAGCGCCGAAACGTGACCATCGGAAGCCTTACGGTCAAGCAGCCCTGGGTGTTTGGCCAGATTTTTTTTGCCTGTGCCACGGAGATAATTGATACAACCGGTCTCCCATTTTGACCTTCCTGCAGTCCGGACAACACTTAATACACTCACTGGCAAAGGTTAAACCGATCTTTTCCATCTGGAGTTCGGGGGCAAAAAATGCGCCACATCGTTCGCAGGCCTCCAGTTGGACGGACCGTATCTCCCGTTTTAAAAATACTTGAAAAAGTCGTTTGGCACTTATTTCATGCCGTAATTCGGCAGCGCCTTCCGGGCAGACACCGACACATGAACCGCAACAGATGCATTGAAAGTGAGCGTAGTAAAAAAAACGCAGCCCTCCTTTATCATTGGATTCGAGGGTTTCCGTCGGACAATTCTGGACACACGAGCCACAGCCGGTGCATTTTTGAATGTCCAGACGGGGCGTGTAAAAAAGAAAAAGGGCCATCAGTATCATTGACTCTCCGCTCAACATATGAAGGGTCACCATGTTCTCCCCCAAAATGGGGATGGATTCCAACGTACCGTGGGCTAAAAAATATCCGGTCAGAAATGGTAAGGCGGTAGCGATGATTAATATGACATCTCTGATGGAAGAGTCCTGCCGTATTTCTTTTGTAATGATACGCCGTAACAGAAAATAAGTCGCCAGTGCCAGAATGGATAACGTCATCCCATCGGCCCATGCATCCGGCAGGGCAAGCCAGTCCCATTCAAATCTTGATTCCGACCACAACACGATGTGCCCGCTCAACCAGATCGGAACGACAAAGAGGCACACATGAAAGATATAACGAAGGACGGCATAGAAAGGTTTCTTGCCAAAGGCCTTGTGAAAAGGCAAAAAGAAGCGACCGAGAGTCGTCAGAAAGTAAAATGGTGTATTTTCTTTATTTCTGCTGCTGGTTACAATTGAGCATAAAAAAAATGAAATCCGCACCAAAAAACCGATCAGAAAAGCAAGCAAGACAATCCACAACAAAAGGCCTTCCACAATAAAATAAAAATCCATTTTTTGCGTAATCCCCTGACTACTTGATAGACATTTACCGAGAGTGCATAATTTTCAGGATCACAAGTTCCGGGTTTCGCCCCGATTGGGGTATTGGAATTATGGGATAATAAAGTAACGCGTTTTTTTCGGATAGGTTGTTCATGGTTCTGAACTATTTTTGAAAGGACCATACCATAGATCCGGCTATAGTCAAGCAGAATGTCTTTCAATTGCTCTGAATCACGGAACCCTTGAACCCGTGAACCTCTGAACCCTGAACCCAGAACCCGTGAACCTCTGAACCTCTGAACCCCGAACCCAGAACCCCTGAACCCTGAGCCCAGAACCCAAAGCCCTGCATATCCGGCCATACAACAAAATGTGTGTTGACAAACGATACCGTCGGATAATAACTTCAGATATCGTTGATTGGTTGATTAGTTGATTGGTTAAGTGGTTGTAAATTGGATCAATCCCATATTTGCAAAATAATTGGACACTGGCACTCAGGTTTCAGCCCGCCCTGGCCTCTCTCCGAGCTGTATGCTCTATATGCTCTACGAGCAGGAAGCCGGCTCGTAGCAACGCGATCCTACGCCTCGGAGAGCGCGACTGCTTTGGATCGCTCTTGGGTGACGTTAAACCGACGCGAGAGTTGGATTAAAAGCACTCACATTTGATCAATTATTCAGATTCATATTTGGGAACCTGACATAGGCTGTAAGTATGATCATATAAGTCGCGCCAGGGCAGGCTGAACGTTGAACCCCCTGGCCCAGACCTGACTTTACGATGCTCAATTATTCAGCTTCATATTTGGGAACCTGAGACACGGACCGTAATATGATCTTGTAAGTCGCACTCTCCGAGGCGTAGATTGGAAGCGTAGGCTACGAGCCGGAGGCCAAGGCAGGCTGAACGTTGAACCCTGAACCTGTGAACGGTTACCCATAAAGTTTAGTATGGCGAACGAAAATGAAAAAGTATGGTGCTCCTTCGGTAAAAAAGGCTTTTGCAATTCTTAGTGCCATTTCTTCATCCAAAGAAGGATTAGGGGTGAGTGAAATAGCAAGGGGCCTCAATATGGCCAAAAGCACGGTCCATGGCATGACCTCGGCGCTGGAAGAGTTGGGCGCCATCATGAGGCACCCGCTGACGAAAAAATACAGACTGGGCTTCATGCTTTTCGAAGTCGGCAGACAGGCTTATTCCCAAATCGATCTGAAAACCTCGGCCAGACCGGTCATGGAAGAACTGATGGAAAAGACCCAGGCATCGGTTTTTTTGGGTACCCTGAATTGGGACCACGTGACCGTGATGGATATTGTCGAGTCAAGACAGGACCTTAAAATTACGGCCCCGATAGGTACAACCATGTCTCTGTTTGCCGGGGCTGTGGGCAAGGTTTTTCTGGCATCAATGGAAGCGGAACAAACCCGAAAGATCATCGAATCAAAAGGTCTTCCCAGGTTTACCGAAAATTCCATTGTCGATCCCGAACTGTATTACCGGGAGTTAAAGTGGGTGAGGGAGAAGGGATACGCCGTAGATGATGAGGAATATATCATAGGCGTCCGGGCTGTGGCATCACCCATAATGGGATTGGGGCAATTAAAATCAGCCATTTGGATCGTAGGTTTCAAAGCGGACCTGAATGAAATAAAAATGAAGCCCCATGTCAGGGAAACACGTAAAGCGGCGGAGGCCATCAGCCGCCGCATTCAGAAACAACTCCTGGCCTAGTGTAATGTATAGTTGAGTCCTGAATTAGATAAAATACCAAACCAAACGTCCCATTGATGAAAATGAGAGGTATCAAAGGAGCAGCACGTGTTTCTTTCAAGGAAGGAAATTGAAAAGGCCTTAAAACAATGGAATCTCGCCTGGGACAATCATGACCTCGAAGGGGTTATGGCCCTCTTTCATGAAATTGAAATCGATGGGAAAAGGCAATCACTTCACCTTTGAAATAACTATGGATCATGCATTTTTAGAAGAAGCGAAATCATTATCCAAATACCATTGATGCCCCCAACAATCTGCAAAAATCGCTTAGTCGATAAAGTTTTGATAAATTAGATATCTGAAGTAGCCTCAACCTGGTAATATCCTCAATTTATGTGTAATTTTTGGATATTAGACGAACCACAATATGTGGGATTCTCTATGCAGGTATCCTCGAAATATTAGCCTTGCCTGACAGCTCCCACTATTAATGCGAACCGCGAATTTGAACTGCAGAAACTATGGCATCCAGCAAATTGGCCCACATACTTTCAAGGGATGTCCATCTAATTCCGAATGATTAAAACCCTATGGTAAATTTATAAAATGAAGCTCCCCGCAGCAGAGCTGCGAGGAATCAAAGGGGTTTAAAAGCCATTTTGTATTGGAAGGGGACACGTTGTTTCCCCTTCCAAACTAACCCCTTCCTCGTTTTTCACCCCGCAGCAGAGCTGCGAGGAATTCTTTTGATTAAAAAATTTCCATCTTCACCCTTGACCTGTACCAAGGTACAGGTCTTATTATATTTAGGAGGTTTAAAATGGATAAATTATCAATCGGTGAACTGGCCAGGCAAGCCAAGGTCAATATTGAAACAATTCGCTACTACGAACGTAGGGGGCTGATAAGTGAACCACCCCGAAACAAAAGCGGACATAGGCAGTACACAGTAGAGGCGGTGAGACGCACTGACTTCATAAAGAGGTGTCAAACGCTTGGCTTTTCCCTAAAAGAAATAGAAGAGATTTTAGAATTGAGGATCACGCCGGAATCTACCTGTGCCGACATGAAATCGCGTGTGTCTGAAAAATTGATGGATGTGGACAAGAAAATTAATGAGTTGGACAAGATTCGCGATGCTCTTAGCCGCCTGCTGAAAAGATGCTCCGGCAAAGGCCCGATTGGTAATTGCCTGATATTAGAAGAGCTTTATCAATAAATGTTTAAGGAGATATTAACATGAGTGCAAAACGTAGAATCGAAATATTCAGTGCAGGATGCCCTGTTTGCCAGGAGGCGATCGCTACGGTTCAAAATAATGCATGCGCATCTTGTGACGTGACTATCCTTGATATGAATGATCTCGCGGTGTCAAGTCGGGCAAATAGACTTGGTATCAAATCGGTACCGGCAATTGTAATCGATGGGAAACTTGCTGATTGCTGTGCAGGGCGCGGTCCTGATATCGAGGCTCTCAAGGCTGCCGGACTTGGTGTACCCATTTCGTAACCCTGTCCTTGTTTAACTGTCTGGATAATTGGTAAAGGTCTAATGGATAAAACTTCATCTCAAATTTCAAAAAAGGGCATGCTTGCTGCTCTGGCCGGGACTGTGCTGGTTGCATTATGCTGTTTTACACCGATTCTTTTAGTTTTGCTTGGTGCCGTTGGGTTAAGTGCCTTTACGCCATACCTTGATCTGGTGCTGTTACCGGCCTTGGTCATCATGATTATATTGACAACCGTATCCTATCTGCGATGGCGCAAGTCGGCAAAAAAACAATCATAGGCAAAGGCGCTGAGAGCCAGTTAGAAATTGCCCTTTTCCTGATGCAATTGAATCTAAGTGCAATGGTGAACTGATATGAAAACCGAAAACATATCAAGTATGGGAACGATTTTAACTTCATTTTTAGCTGCATCTTGCTGCATCGGCCCGGCAATATTTGTCATATTTGGAACTTCAGCCAGCTTTATGAGCGGTTTTACCTTTTGAAAACTTATGACCATTTAGAGGCTGGCAAAAAATTTGAAGCAGCAGATATTTGCTGCCACGATGAAAATTCAAATTGAAGGGAAAGGCATTGTGAAGGACTTAATTTGTTACTGTTTCGATTACTCAGTCGATGATATTAATCAGGACTATTTGGAAAATGGTAAATCAACGATAATGGAAAAAATCCAAATGGAAAAGAAGTTTGGGAATTGCCGGTGTGCGACGAAAAACCCAAAGGGAAAATGATGCTTAGGCGATATCCGCCAGGTGGTGGATAAGTTGATAGGTAAAAGCTCGTTCGGTGTGATTAACTGAAATGTCCATGGTCGAAAGGTTTTTGGAATGAGAAATGACAACCAATCAACTAATATAATTACCCTGGAAAACTCTCTGGACGCGCTTACAGAGCGATTTAACAGTGATCGTGAGAAAATTCGATTCTTAGCCTTACTCTCTCCAACATGTCCCCTGTGACGTGACAAAGGTGCCCGTGCGGTACATGATAATGTTTTTGAAAATTTTCCCGATGCAGATGTCAGCGCTGCAATAGTATGGATACCTATTTTGGAAAAAGATACTTTTGATGCGGCGATCCCATCTGTAAAGTTTTTAAGTGATAGCCGAATCCAGCATTTTTATGATAACAAAAAAGCGACCGGCAAAACCATTGCTGATAGCGTAGGGTGGGCAGGCAACGTCGCCTGGGATATATATCTTTTTTACAGGCCATTTGTAGAATGGACGGAAATACCACCAAGACCTGAATGCTGGATGCATCAATTAACCGATGACTGGGCTACTATGGATAAATATCGAACCGGTGATGATTTAAAGAATGAACTTTTTATCTCAATGGAGAAGCTGCTAAACAACTAAATATTTATTGCCTGTAGAACAGCAGAACTCGGAATCATAATGCGTTGACCGACGATAAAAGTCCACACTTATTTTGCTATCGGTATATACAATATATTGGGGTGACAGAATCTGGAACGTAACCGCAGATACCTCCAACATATACAAACTTTGGAAGGCTCCTTAAATGTTGCGATATCATATTGTCAATCGAGGTTTTAATTTACTTTCCAATTCTGTCAATTCAAGTATAGGTCAGGAAATTTAAGCCAATGAACATAGGAGTCTAAATGTGCCATACGTGATCAGCGATGTAGTTTCTTAAATCTGACATCCGGCCCCTGAAACTCGACACCTGACACCACAAGCTGACTTCTGTCCTCTGACTTCTATCGTCTGCCTTCTGTCTACGCTATACACTATGCTCTCCCTCCGGGGCGTAAGCCCTACGGGCCGGAGGCTGCCCTTCGCTTTACCATTCCGAATTCCTCATTCCGACTTCCCGCCGGGGCGTAGGCCCCTGCAGGCCCCTATGGGCCGGAGGCCGCATTCAAAATCCTCTGTCAATGAAACACAAGAGATTTGACGGTCACCGGAAATACCTGACCGGCAACCAGCGGCTCACCGATATCGATCCAATCGCCTTCTTTCAGATTGAGTTCATCGAGTGACAGTAAATTCGTCTTCAAATCGGTTTCGCGACGGATGACGTTTCCGACGCTGCAGGCGATATCCGTTTCAAAAATCAGGATAATGGGTATTTCATTTTTGATGGAATTGGGCAGTGCCGCTTCAATAGATTTCGCAAATAATTCCAGTTTGGGATAAGAAGCCCTGACCGGATCTTTGAAGTATAATGCAACAATCTCATCGCCTTCGTCTAAATCAAATCTTTGAAATGAGATATTTATTTGTGAAACCACATGTTCAACACTTAATTTGGGCTGCTCGGCATCCACTCGGATGACGGGGACATTTCGTATCGGGAATGTAATCTTATCATCTTTAAAACCGGAAGAGCCGGAGATGGATAACGAGTAAGCACCGGCACCGATGACGGTTGCTCTAATTTTATTGACCGGCTCTACCACCGGAGACATCAATTTCGCTGTCAGAGAATTAATTTTTTTGGCCAGGATTTGCCCGATATCGTTGTGGTAGCCGTTACGCCCATACATCAACTCTGCCACGCCCCCAGAAAATGAATATTCATCGATCCTGTTTGGAAAATTCAGATCCTCGGTCAGCATCAGCCTTCTGGCCAGCGAAGAATCTACCGGACCCGTCATCACTTCAAATAGTATGTCCGCAAAGGTTACGGCTATTTTTTCCGTGTCTTCTTTTGAGATCCGATCCCCGATTTTATAATTGAGCCCGATATGCTTCATAACCTTCATGGCCGGTTCATCGATCCGCCAAATTTTACCATCGGTATCGATGCCGAGTAATCTCCCCCCGACAGATATACTACTGGTCGATAATATTTCCCCGTTTTTTGATATTGCAAGGTTGGATGTCCCACCGCCGATGTCACAGGACAGTATCGTTTTGTTGGTTTCTTTTGATCTTGCCGTTGCACCGGAACCCATTGCGGCGATCAAGCTTTCGAAATTAGGCCCTGCTGTTGCCGCCACAAATTTTCCGGCATCAGCGGACAAAGCTTCCGCTATTTGCCTGGCATTATGCTTTTTGGCCGATTCTCCGGTTACAATCACCGCACCTGTCTGGATATCTGACGGATCAATTCCTGCGCGTTTATATTCTTTTTTTAGAAAACCGGCTAATTTGTCGATATCAATTGTATTATCATCTAAAAAAGGCGTATTTATGATCCTGCCCTCATAAACCACCTTGCGTTCCTGAATCTTAAACCGACGAGAAGCAGAGCGCTCATCTCTTTTTAATACCAGATTGGAAAAGGCCAGATGACTGGTTGAACTTCCGATATCGACACCCACTGAAAGTATTTCAATTTTATTTATTTCCATAATATGCGTTCAAAGGTTCATAGGTTCCGGGTTCACCGTTCAGGGTTCATAGGTTCCAGGTTCACCGTTCAGGGTTCAAAGGTTCAAGGTGCATAGGTTCCAGGTTCCAGGTTCAAGGTTCACCGTTCAGAGTTTTAGAAGTTTAGAATTCAGCAGCGCCTCCGGCCGTCGAAATGGCCGGTTTGATCTCACCTTCCCAACTTCTCATCTTCTTTTTTTTCTACCTTCCGCATTCGCACTTCCCTCCGGGGCGTAAGCCCCTAAGGCCCCTCCGGGCCGGAGGCCGACTTCCTTTCTCACCTTCCCAACCTCGCACCTTCATTCACCCGTCATCTGACATCTGTTTCCTGTCCTCTAGTTCCTGACACCTGCCTGATCGCATTAGTCCGGATCTTCTTTCCCACTTCCGCATTCCGCATTCCAAAATCTGTCCTCTGAAACCTTGAACCCAGAACCCAGAACCTCTGAACCTATTTATTAGACCCCTCCCCCAACCCGATTCGCACCCGTTTGCGGGGGCCGCTTGCGCCACCCGGTTTCCAATTTTTGGGTGCACAAATGTTTTCATACAGGTGCAGCTTGTTCAGCCTTTTCAGTCTGGCAACAATCTGGGCCCAGGCGCAGAAAGTACCCTGGCCGACTTCGCAGTATCCTCCTTTGGAGCCACCGCAGGGACCATTAAAAAGGCTTTTAGCACAGCGAGCCACCGGACAGATCCCGCCGGTTTGGGCAAGAATGCAGTCTCCGCAGCCTTTACATTTTTCGGTCCAAACCCCTGGTTTATCCGATGCCCCCAAAAAAGTCGTGTTAAGCGCGGGGATCACCGGCAGCGGCTCAAATGCATCCGCCAGGGTTTGAACACCGGCACCGCAGGCCAGCGACAGGATGGCATCCGTTCCCGCAGGTATTGTCTGATATTCGAGGACGAGGTCCCGCTCACATTGCCTGAGAATCGAGCCCACTTCCAACTTCGGCGGGCGGCCCTCAAAGTGCTGTTTCTGAGAGAGCTCACGGCTAAGCTGTTGGGCCTCCTTTTCGCCACCCGATAAACACACGGTGACACAGCTGCCGCAACCGAGGACCAGGACCTGCTTATATTCTTTAACCGCCGCCACAATTTCTTCCAGCGGTTTCAAATCTCCAACAATCATTTCCCCCCCAAATTGGCCTTGGCCATGCCCGCTGCCAAAGAAGGCCACATAGACGCGGAATTCCTTTGCCGATGCTTCGGACAGAGTGCCTCCCCGGTTGAATTAAGTTTACTTTCCATCTTTTGATTGTACGACGGTGAATAGAGCGCCTCACCGCATACCCGACAATGTATGAGATCAAGGGTGATCACATCATCCCACTCCCCGGACAGAAGGTGTTGAAACTCGATGGCACGCTCCGGACAGACTCGCCAGCATTGGCCGCATCGGGCGCATCGGGTCATATTATGTTTGAGCGTTCGCCTGCCGTTCTGATCAGCAACACTCAATGCCGAAGCCGGACAATTCTCCATGCAGGCCAAACACCCGTTGCAGTTCTGATTTACTCGAAAATAAGACATAATGCTTCACCATAGTTCAAAAATTGCTTAAGCCTTTGCGCTACCGGGATGAAAAATTCAAATAACAAAACTCAAATTCCAAACAAATCTCAAAATACAATGACTCAAATTCCAAACCAAAAGCGCGTAGTTTGGGTCATTGATATTTTGGTCATTGGAATTTGTTTCGAATTTGAAGTTTCGAATTTGGGATTTCCCCGTCTCAGTCGTGGTGGTAAAGTGGCTTAACGCATCTAACACTCTCCTTTAAATGAGACAGATTTTGTGAGACAGGGAGACGGGGTCTATCCTCCCCCGACCAGCAGCATAAATTTGACTGAATCCCCGTCTTTGAGGATCCGCTGTGAATACTCGTTTCTGGGCAGGAAGCCTTCATCGTTGACCATCACCTGGATCGCCAAATCCAGCTGCCCGTCATTATCCAGCAGAATTTTCCTCGCCCTGGCACCATGTCGTTTCGTAATTTGATCAACCAGATCTGCGACAGTCTTACCGTCCCATTCAATATCCGCTTTCTTCCCAATAATGGATGCAAGCGTCGGCAGTCCAATAGATTCCACTTGTATCTTCAATGCATACCTCTCACTTTTAGAAGGCAGTTAGGCCCTTAAGGCGTTTTGCTGACAACATGTTGTAAAAGACTGAAGGTGTCAGGTGTCAGTAACCAGAGGCCAGATGTCAGAAGACAGATGACCCGCCGTTGTCGTCGTCGTCCTCGTTCTCGTTCCTCGTCCTCGATACAGTACCGATTCACGTGGACTATCACGAAAAGGATCAGATATGACCTTTTATACCCGATACCTTTTACTATGCCTTTGGATGACCAGCAACCAGAAACCAATACCCAGCATCCAGCAAAGAGGGAACCAGTGACGAATGACGAACGAAGAATGACGAATGAATGTATTCTATCCATTTCAGATCTCATAAAATGCTATAAAAACAGGTCTTTTTTATGGACATTATTTAGGCCTATTAGCGCCAAATTGAGGGATTAAGGGAATTCTTCATTTACCGGTTTACGTTTTTTTGCCCTGTTTTTATTTTGAGTGTCGTAGTTGTAGGTTGGGTTAAGCGACTTTAATGTTGGGTAGTGCTATTGCAGAAAAATTACGTTAGATAGCAGAAAATTGTTATTTAGTTGAACTAAGCTTTACCCGACGTTTACGCCCGCACAACCCAACCTACGATAAAAAATGTAAACTACTTTTGGCGTCATATGAAGGATGCCGTAACATGCCCTCTATATTTTTTCCCAGTTTTAT
>PVMK01120285.1_pt1 | contig 20202 bp, 16 predicted proteins | sample 1853481 | NCBI WGS metagenome assembly PVMK01 (sample SAMN08533507, study PRJNA380276) | Marine sediment metagenome, whole genome shotgun sequencing project. | reverse complement strand
CGTTCACCTCCACCATTTTTTTTGCTGTTGCATTTTTTTTATCGTTGATGTTATTATTTAAAGCTTTTGAATTTTGAATTAAGCTTCCGGTGGTTATCCCGGAGGGGCCACACCCGTTCCCATTCCGAACACGGAAGTTAAGCCCTCCATGGCTGATGATACTTGGGCTGCGAGGCCCTGGGAAAGTAAGTAGCTGCCGGATTAAATTATAGAGAAGACCAGATTCATAGTCTGGTCTTCTTTTTTTTTAAAATATATTGCACAAGTGCTATAAGAAATTTAAATTTGTAAATATGTAGGTTGACATGAGGTAAGATGCTGGATTATCATTAACTTCATTTTTTGAGAGGAGAATTATGCACGAAACCCCGTTTATATTTCCGGTGAACATTATTATAGGAATGGGCATACCGCCTTATGTAGCATTTTCATGGGTCGCTACAGCCATTATCCTTGTGCTTGCCGTTCTTGCCAGCAGGTCTCTTAACCTGGTTCCCTCGGGTGTCCAGAATCTGGTTGAAGTGATTATGGAATTTTTTCTTGACATGGTCGATACAAGTATCGGGCATATGGGTCGCACATTCTTTCCTTTTATAGCCACACTGGGAATATACATTCTGGTTAGTAACTTTCTTGGTCTTATTCCGGGATGTGAAGCGCCGACGGGGAACCTTAATACAACTATTGCCCTTGCTCTGCCTGTTTTCTTTGTGACACATTATTACGGGATCAAGATGCATAAATTAAGCTATATTAAACATTTTGTCGGACCGATCCGCTCCTTGCCTGCGCTGCCTCTGATGATACTCATGTTTGTTATCGAGATTATCGGGCATTTTTCAAGGCCGTTGACATTATCTGTGAGACTGTTCGGCAATATGGTTGCAAAACATAAAATCATTTTGATTCTTCTTCTGCTTGCGCCTGTTGTGGTTCCAACTGCAATACTGGCGCTGGGAGTACTCGTTTCGGTGATACAGGCATTTGTTTTTGTCCTGCTTACAACGTTATATCTTGCCGGAGCAGTTGAAGAAGCACATTAAATAAATCAAAACAGTATAGAAACAAGTACCTACGAAAGGAGGAAAAATGAGAAAAATAGCTACTGCAATTTTACTGTCCCTCACCCTGGTTTGCCTGATGGCCCCTCTTGCTTTTGCCGCAGACGCTGCTGCAGAAGGAGCAGCAAGTGATGCTCAGATGGGTTATTTCAGCATGGCAGCTTTGGCATGTGGGATTGGTATTGGTCTTGCTGCATTAGGGACCGGTATTGGACAGGGTATTGGACTCGCCAAGGCAGCAGAGGGTGTTGCAAGGAATCCCGGAGCTTCCGGAAAGATTACCACCACACTTATTATCGGTCTAGCAATGATTGAATCACTCTGTATTTACGCTCTTGTCGTAGCCCTGATCATTCTCTTTGCAAAACCATTTGGTTTCTAAAGAGTAAATTTCCCAATTCACTGAGAAATAGCATGAAAAGGCAGGATTATTCCTGCCTTTTCTTTTTTTTATGAAAAATTGTTAAAATCTATTCAGTAATTCCCGCTAACTATATCTATTTTAAGAATTACTGAAACTTAAGAATGTAGCTCAACAACTATTCAATGGTTGTTAAAAAGTGATCAAGAAAAAAAAGGTATCAATTAAGATTGAGCCATTGTTAAGCAGCAGTTGGGCAATTTTGAACACAACGTAAGGAGACTGTATTGGGACTATTTGATAAACTGAAAAAGGGACTTTTCAAAACAAGAAAATCCCTTGTTGAAGATACGGAAAAGCTGGCAAAAGGAAGAAAAGTAGATGATGCCCTGCTAGATGAATTTGAGGAACTTCTCATCATGGCTGATATTGGACCACAGGCAGCTGACACGATAACAGAGGCCCTGAGAGAAAGAGTCAGGGAAGAGAAGATCAAGAATGAGCATGATCTGACAGAGGCTTTTAAAGTAGAAGCACAAAAGCTTCTTAAAGAGGGGCATGCGCTTATGAGCGCCGGCGAAGACCCTTATGTGATACTGACAGTAGGAGTAAACGGAGTTGGTAAAACAACAACAATAGGCAAACTGGCCAGACGTTTTACTGATCATGGCTTTTCGGTCACTCTTGCAGCTGCAGACACATTCAGGGCCGCAGCCATTGAACAGCTTGAAATATGGGCTGACCGTGCCGGGGCCCAGATAGTAAAACACAGGAGCGGTGCTGATCCTGCGGCAGTTGCATTTGATGCTGTGGCATCTGCCAAGTCAAGAGGATCTGATATTGTTATTATTGATACTGCCGGCAGGCTTCATACAAAATCAAACCTGATGGAAGAGCTTAAAAAAATAAAACGGGTAATAAGCAAGGAAAAGGCGTCTGCCCCGCATGAAATTCTTCTTGTAGTTGACGCGACCTCCGGACAGAATGCGATCAACCAGGCAAAGATTTTTAACGAGGCCGTAGGTATTACAGGAATAGCCCTGACCAAGCTTGACGGTACAGCAAAGGGAGGGATAGTTCTGGCTATTAACAAAGAACTGAACATTCCTGTAAAATTAATAGGTGTTGGGGAAGCGGTTGAGGACCTTCAGGACTTCCACCCTTCAGAATTTATAGAAGCCCTGTTCGGATAAACAGGTATAGGCATACTGATTAATATTTAAATATAAGGACCGCGTGTGAAAATTAGATTAGCCATATTCATTTGTTTACTGTCTTTTTTTATTCCGGCAATTTCATCTGGACAGGAGTATTCACTTGATGATTTGTTCAGGGTTTCTCTTGAAAGAAGTGAGACGATCAAAATTGCTGAGGAAGACCTTTCGATAGCAGAATTGACCAGAAAGAAAACTATATCTGCTTTTGTGCCTACTTTTTCAGTATTTGCTGATCATATTAATTACACTGAAGAGAAGAACTCTCCTTTTGGACTATTGCAGCCTGATTATACAAACCAGTGGGGATTGAGGATAGAGCAGACCTTTTCTTTCAGTGGAAGGGAAGTGACAGCATATAAAAGAGCTAAAGATAATATTGTAAAAGGCAGACACTTCTTGCAGACTGCTAAAGAAGATCGATTGCTTGATGTTGCTGGTTTATACTTTAGTTTGATGAAGTCAAAGAAGGCCAGTGATATAGCCGCTGCAAATGTAGAGAGGTTGGAAAAACACAGAAATGCCTCCAGAATTAGAGTAGAAGTAGGAGATGCTACAAAGACAGCGTTGTTAAGGGCGGAGGCAGAACTTGCCGGAGCTAGATCGGAATTAATAGGTGCTGAAAATTCTATGTTGCTGTCAAAATCAAGACTTGCAAGTACTGTTGGAATTGAAGGGGACGTAAATGTGAAAGAACCGCAATTGCCTGCTGAGGTCAATGATGAATCTGTAATTAATGAAATTGTTGGAAACTGCCCAAAGCAAGTATTGGACTGTTTAAAAGAGAGGGCAAGAGATGACAGGGCAGAGATAAGGTCTTTGAATATTGATCTGTCTGTTGCAGAAAAAAATGTCAAAATAAAAAGGGGATCATACTGGCCGGAACTGACCGTGGAAGGAGTTTATTTCAGGGAGGAGAATAAACCTGCCCGATCCTTTGAATTGAAGGAAAGAATATATGGGGCGGTAAGATTTGATTTTCCATTTTATGAGGGTGGGTTGAGAAGAGCAGAGGTGGCTGAGTCAAAGGCAAAATTAAGGCAGGCAGAACATATTTTTGTAGAATCGACCAGATTAATCAACATAGAGATCGAAGAGGCTTACCTGAATCTTATAACAGTTTCATCCATTATTAATCATCTTAAAGCGGAAGTGGCCTATGCTACTGATAACTTTAAATCTGTGGAAAAACAGTTTCAGTATGGTCTTGCTGACAGCATAGATGTAATAGATGCCAATACACTGCTTGTAACTGCCGAGAGAAAACTGGCCAATGCTCAATATGATTATCAATATGCAATTTTCAAATTAAAACGCGCTTCCGGAGTTCTTTTAGAAAGCATTGAAGCTGATCTGTCATAAGGTGTAAGCAGAAATGACAAGAAGACAGAGTGAACTAATTAAAATATATTTCTGGTTTGTTAGTCCGTTAACGTATGAGTTGGTTAATTGTGACAGAAGGAGTAGGAAAGATGTTTAAAAAAATAAGCTTGTTGATAATTTCCTCCATTCTGATTTTATATACTTCTGCTTATGGAGAAGATAAAAAAACACAGGGCATGCCTCCTGCCATTGTGGTTGTTTCAGAAGTTATTTCCGGAATGGTCATTCCTGAAAGTGAGTTTGTGGGGACTGTTTATTTCCAGGAAGTGTCTGATGTTGCATCTGAAGTAAGCGGCAAGGTAGAAGAGGTGAATTTTGAAGAGGGCCAGAGAATTGACATGGGACAACCTCTCGTAAAACTTAACTCTGATCTTCTGGAAAAGACTGTCCAGGCCAGGGTAGCAAGTTATGAACAGGTGCTTTCTGATCTTGAAAAAGCTAAAAAAGACTTGACCAGGGCTGCCAATCTCTACAAGGAAGAGCTCATATCTGAACAGACATACGATGACAGGCGTTTCTCTGTGAACAACATAGAGAAAAAGGCATTATCTCTCAGATCAGAGGTAGAGCAGTTTGAAACAGAACTTGCAAAGAAAACTATCAAGGCGCCTTTTGACGGTATAGTAATTGATAAACATGTTGACAGGGGGGAGTGGGTATCTCCGGGAATGGCAGTGGCTTCCTTTGCTAAGGATGACATGATTGATATAATTGCCGAGGTCCCTGAATCGATTATAGTCCATGTAGAAAAGGGCATTAAAGTTAAAGTGCTCGTTGCTGGCCATGAAATAGAGGGTGAAGTTGTTGCTCTTGTGCCCAGGGGGGACATATCTACAAGAACCTTCCCGGTAAAGATAAGAGCAAAAAACGTTTATTCTCTTTTTGAGGGAATGGAGGCAAAGGTGACTCTGCCTTCGGGAGACAGGAAGAAAACTTTAATTGTTCCGAGAGATGCTGTGATCAATTCATTTGGAAAAATGGTTATACATACAGTCAATGGTACTGAGGCCACTATGGTCAATGTAGATATAGTCGGCTATGCCGGTATGAATGTTGGTATTGCTGCTGAAGGACTTGCCATAGGTATGCAGGTCATAATTAAAGGTCATGAAAGACTGAGGCCGGGTCAGCCGGTAATGGTAAAAAATAAATAAAGGATTCAAGGGGTCAAGGGTCCAAGGGTCCAAGGGTCCAGGCCTGCCTGACTGCAGATAGGGAATTAAGAAATATTTATGTTGTTTTTTACTTGAACCCTTGAATTCTCGAACCCTAGAACCCTTTTAATTAATATGGACTTAGTTCAATTTTCAATTAAAAAACCTGTCACCATTATTGTCGGTGTCATTCTGATAGTGCTCTTCGGCCTTATAGGGCTTTATCAGATGCCTTACCAGTTGACCCCTAATGTTACTGTTCCGGAAATCGAGGTCAGGACTTTATGGCCCGGAGCCACTCCCTATGAAATAGAGAGGGACATAATTGAGGAGCAGGAAAAGGCACTTAAAGGTATCCCGGGGCTGTCAGAAATGGAAAGCTCCTCATTAAATAGCCAGGGGTCGGTTACGCTCCGTTTTGCTATAGGTACTGAAGTTGATGAGGCTTTGCTGAGAGTATCAAATAAACTCAATGAAGTGCCGAGCTATCCTGAAAATGTTGAAAAGCCTGTTATCAATGCTACAGGATCAGCAACCTCTCCTGTTATCTGGATCATAATGAAGTCAGATGAAGATAACCCCAATCCTGTTGGAACTTACAAGACATTTTTTGAGAATGAAATACGTCAGTACCTTGAGCGTGTGGAGGGTGTCGCAGATCTGTTTATAGGCGGTGGCAGGAAAAGACAGATGCATATAACTGTAGATCCTGCCAAACTGTCCTCTTACAATCTTACTATCGATGGTTTTATGAACCTGTTAAGGGCAGAGAATGTTGATATATCAGCCGGCACCATGGGAGTGGGAAGAAGAAATTACAGAGTCAGAACAGTTGCGCAGTTCCGTTCTCCCAAAGATATAGAAAATATAATTATCAGATCTGACGGACAAAGACGCGTCAAGGTGTCTGATGTTGCTGCTGTGAATTTCGGCTTTGAAAAAAAGAGCGTGGCCATGATCCATAACTCCAAAGACGGAATGGCCATAGGTGTGAAGCCCGAACCCGGGACAAACATTCTGGACATGACCCGGAGGGCAGAAGAAACAGTTAATTGGCTTAATGAAGAAAAGATGAAACCCAACAAGATCTATCTTGACTGGGTCTACGATCAGAGACCATATATTCAGGGGGCGATTGATCTGGTAAAAAGGAATATTCTTATTGGCGGCTTTTTTGCCATTATTGTTCTTCTCCTTTTTTTGAGGAGTTTATTATCTACCGTTGTTGTTGCCGTTGCGATCCCGATCAGTGTTATCGGTACATTTATTATCATGAATGGACTGGGAAGGAACCTCAATGTTATCAGTCTGGCCGGTATTGCCTTTGCAGTGGGTATGCTGGTTGATAACGCGATTGTTGTACTTGAAAATATAGACCGGCACAGGGGGATGGGCAAAACACCTTATCAGGCTTCTTATGACGGGGCACGGGAAGTATGGGGAGCGGTACTTGCGTCTACACTTACAACAGTTGCTGTTTTTCTTCCTGTTGTATTTGTTCAGGAAGAAGCCGGACAGCTTTTCAGGGACATTGCGATTGCTGTCAGTTGTGCTGTAAGTATCAGCCTGTTTGTTTCTGTTTCTGTTATTCCCATGCTCTCGGATAAATTATTCAGTACAATCGGCAGGAAAAAAGTGGTCAAAAAGAAAACAGCTCTTACTTCATTGGGAGGCGGAATGGTTAACTTCATAATGAGTCTGGTTAACCTGACGATAAAAACCCCGGGGACCAGGATATTCACAGTTGTCCTGCTTACAGCCCTTTCGATCATATCAGCGTGGCTGCTTATTCCCAAGATGGAATATCTGCCCCAGGGAAACAGGAACCTTGTAATAAGTCTGCTCATACCACCTCCGGGGCTGTCCTATGAAGAAAAAAGGGAGATCGGTGACCAATTTTTTGAAGCCACAAAGGAGCTTATAGGAAAAGACCATGATGGATTTCCTGCCATAGAGAATATGTTCTATGTCGGGGCGGACAGGATTGACATTGCAGGTGCCACAAGCATGCATATGGACCGTGCAGGGGAATTGGTGCCACTGTTCATGCGCAACATCTATGCAATCCCCGGAATGTTCGGTGTGAGCATGCAGGCTGGAATCTTTCAAAACAGGCTGGGAAGGGGCAGGACAGTTGAGGTAGATGTAGTTGGGGATGACATGAACCACCTTGTAGGGGCTGCGGGGACCATGTTCGGCATTATAAAGAAAGAAATGCCCGATGCACAGATTAGACCTATTCCCTCTTTGGAACTTACATATCCTGAAGTGAATCTGATACCCCAAAGAGACCGGCTGCGTGCGTCTGGAATGAATGCAAGAGAGTTTGGTGTTGCCCTTGATGTGCTCATGGACGGCCGGAAAATTGGAGATTTCAAGGAGGAGGGAAAGAAAAAAATCGATCTTATTATTAAGGCCTCGGAATCTGAGATCAGGACACCGGAAGATCTTTACAGTGCAATGCTGGCAACCCCTGGCGGCCGGACTCTTCCTGTTTCATCTTTTGCTTCCCTTGAAAGGACTACAGGAATAAGTCAAATCAGGCATCTGGAAAGAAAAAGGACTTTTACTCTTCAGGTAACACCACCTCCCAATATCGTGCTTGAGGAGGCAATGGATATTATTAACAGCAAAGTTATTCCGGCTGTTGGTGCCATGGGCATGCTAAAGAAGGGAGTAACTGTATCAATGAGCGGTGTTGCAGACAAACTCAAGGAAACAAGACAGATCCTGCAATGGAACTTTGTTCTTGCGGCGGTCATAGCTTACCTTTTGATGGCAGCCCTGTTCGGAAACTTTATTTATCCTCTTATCATAATGTTTACCGTGCCGCTTGCAGGAGCAGGCGGGTTTATTGGGCTAAGGCTTGTGGATGCGCTTATTGCCCCGTCACCGCTTGATATCCTGACCATGCTGGGGTTTGTAATATTAATAGGAGTGGTTGTTAACAATGCGATCCTGATTGTTCATCAGGCCCTTAACAATCTTCGTTACCATGGAATGGACTATAAAGAAGCTATTGTTGAGTCAACCAGATCAAGGATCAGGCCCATATACATGAGTGCTTCCACGAGTATTTTCGGCATGCTCCCGCTGGTTTTATTTCCCGGGCCGGGTTCAGAGCTTTACAGAGGTCTTGGAAGCGTTATTTTAGGTGGTCTGGCCCTCTCAACCCTTTTTACGGTTTTTGTAATACCTTCCCTGCTGATGTTTTTTATCAAGATGGAGAAGGTTGATAAGTAATATCACTTCTGTATTCCCTGGCTGTTTTCCGATTGGTAATGTAATCAATGTTAAAATAAATGTTCTGTTGAGTAAAGTAACTATTCTGATGATTCATAATTCAAGCAGGTTAAAATAATATATGCTGATTTTTATTTTTGTAGTAACAAGTTACAGTCTGGCCAATTTATACACTTATTTTAAACTTTCATCAATTATTGATTATGGGTTCTTTGCTGAAGCATTATTAGGACTGATAATTCTCTTTATGACATTGTCTCCTGTTATGATCCCGATATACAGCAACAGGGGGTCTGAAAAGGCAGTAAGATACTTCTCATATGTGGGGTACATGTGGCTGGCCTTTCTGGTTCCTTTTTTTCCGTTGACTGTTCTTTTTGATCTTTATAGTTTTGCTGTCCCATATTTGGCAGGTTTACTAAACAGGGATATTGCATCACTCCTTATATCCAATGATATAACTTTATATATCCCACTATTCATATCTCTTGCTGTAAATGTATATGGTTACTATGAGGCACAGGCCCTAAAGACAGAGAGACTTACCATAAGGACGTTAAAGCTGCCCGATGGCAGAGACAGGATAAGGGTTGCACAGATCTCAGACCTGCATCTGGGAGCCATAGTCAGGGGAAATATGCTTGATAAAGTTATAAAAATAATTGTCCGGGAAAAACCTGATATAATCGTTTCGACCGGTGATCTTGTTGATGGTGCTATCAGGCATATAAACCATCTGGCAGGAAAACTGAAAAAGGTTGATACCGGACTTGGAAAATTTGCAATAACAGGAAATCATGAACTGTATGGAGGGATAAGGCATACTACTCAATTTCTCAAGGATGCCGGGTTTCAAGTCTTAAGAGGAGAAGGAGTAGTAATAGATAACATGATAAATATTGTAGGCATGGACTTTATTGGAGCGGAAGCGCACATACATAACAAAGAGTTACAACAGAGACCTGAAGACGAGATATTGTCAGACCTTAGTAACAACCTTTTTACCATTCTGCTAAAGCACAGATCTGATGTGGAAGAAAAAAGTCTGGGACTTTTTGATCTTCAGTTATCAGGGCATACCCATAAGGGCCAGATATTTCCCATGAACCTTGCTACAACATTCATTTTCAAACATCATTCAGGGTATATAAAACTGAAAGATGGTGCTGCAATATATGTAAGCCGTGGTAGCGGGACCGCAGGACCCCCAATCCGTTTTCTTTCAAAACCGGAAGTTACTATAATTGATATAGTTTCTGAATGAGTATGGAGTAATCTGTTCCTACCTAATGCCCCAGGAAGGGGCGGTGCCCATTTGTTGCTAAAAGGGATGTATAATATTATCCATAAAGCATTACATGATCACAATTTGATTAGAAAACAATATTACACGTAGTATAATTAACTAATATGATGGGGACTCTAATAATAGATTGGAGGGAGATGTAATGATTAAGAAATCCATTTATACAGCTCTTTTATTTCTTTCCTGCTTCTGCCTGTCATTAACGGTTGTAAATGCTCAATCCTATAACTGGCTAAATAATCCCTATGCAGATGCCCATACTAACGATTGGATATCTGATGGTGATGCTGAGATAGAAGTTATAAATGGTAATCCAGCCTTTGCTGTTCGGAACGGGGGGCACTTTTCACAAGAAATTCCTTTATCAGACGATATGTCAGGGGGGGTTATGCTTATTATAGGTCTTGCCTGGAGCGAACGGAGCAATGCTAACAGAAATATAACAGGGTTGCCATATTTTTATGCTTATGAGCTGGAGGAAATACAGACAAATGACTACAGTGAACTATTTATTAATAAATATTTAAAAGTAACTGATATGCTCCACTCAGCGAGTGATATATATGAATGGGTTGTAATATGGAAAATATTTCAGATCTCAGAGAGTACTAACACTATTGAGTTGTTTCTTATGCAGGCAGAACGGATGGGTGTTCCACATAATGGTTCTGCAGCACGCTTTGATGATCTGGGAGTCTACTTCTTCAGCTCAGTAGATGAAGCCGAATCTTTCGTTAATGCATATTAGCTCTAACGCACTGTTATAGATCCTCAATAATTTGAAGTTATTAATAAAGTTGACTCACTCCGTATTCTGTGGATAATTGTAATCCCAAGGATCGCATTTTCAATCCATAATGCTTATTTTATCCTTTCAAGAGATACACATTATGGCAGGGAATGCGCGATTAAGGGTAGGGAATAGAAATGAAAATGATATAATTTTATTAAATAAGATGTTAGCAGGAGGATTAAAGTATGGAAGTGAAAATAAACAAGGGGATTTTATCACTTATTCAAGGTGATATTACAAAACAGGAAACTGAAGCGATTGTTAATGCAGCAAATAAGACTCTCAGGGGAGGAGGTGGCGTGGATGGCGCTATCCACAGGGCAGGAGGTAAAGCAATCCTTGAGGAGTGTATAGAAATTAGCGGATGTGAAACAGGAGAGGCCGTTATAACCACAGGCGGCAACCTGCCTGCTCAATATGTGATCCATACTGTAGGCCCTGTATATAGGGATGGAACAAGAGGTGAGCCTGAACTGCTGGAAAGTGCTTATAGCAGCAGTCTTAAGCTGGCTTCGGCAAATAATATAAAAAGTATATCATTCCCATCGATAAGCACGGGTGCATACAGGTTTCCCCTGGAACAGGCAGCAGAGATAGCTCTGCAGACAGCAATCAACTACTTGAAGGAACACGATGATATTGAGCTGATCTGCTTTGTCCTCTTTGGACAGGATGCACTGGATGCTTTTGAAAAGAAACTGAAGCAGTTAACTCGTAACGCGTGACTCGTAACGCGTTTCTAGTTAAAATCCTATTTAATTATGCCTGACAAATTTAAACTCATCTCAAACTTCAAACCAAAAGGTGATCAGCCTAAAGCCATTGAAGACCTTACAAAGGGGATAGATCAAAATCACAGGCACCAGGTTCTGCTGGGAGTAACAGGTTCGGGCAAGACATTTACTGTAGCAAATGTCATAGCCAATGTTAACAAGCCAACACTGGTTATAGCCCATAACAAGACCCTTGCTGCACAGCTTTTTGGAGAGTTTAAATCTTTTTTCCCTGAAAATGCTGTTGAATATTTTGTAAGTTACTACGACTACTACCAGCCCGAAGCATATTTACCTGCAACCGATACCTATATTGATAAGGATGCCATGATCAACGAAGATATTGACAGGTTAAGACATGCAGCGACAAGGGCGGTGCTTGAACGTAACGATACGATCATTGTTGCATCAGTATCCTGTATTTATGGAATAGGCTCTCCTGAAGATTACCTGGGTATGCACCTTCTTCTTGAAGAGGGGATGGAAACAGATAGAGATCAGGTATTACAGAAACTGGTTGAACTGCTTTATGACAGGAGCGAAGATTTCAGGAGAGGGACCTTTCGGGTAAGGGGAGATGTAGTAGAAGTTTACCCGTCATTTTCAGGGGACAATGCAGTGAGGGTCGAATTTTTTGGTGATGATATTGATGGGATATATGAGTTTGATTCACTTACTGGAAAGACGATCAAAAGGCTTTCCAAGGTTGCGATTTATCCGAACAGTCACTGGATAACTCCGAGGGACAGGATCGAAAGGGCCTTAACAGCAATCAATGCTGAACTTAATGAGAGGCTGGAATTTCTGCTCAAAGAGGGTAAGGAGATTGAGGCAAAACGGCTTGAGCAGAAGACACGTTTTGATATGGAGATGCTGAAGGAATTTGGATTCTGTCATGGAATTGAAAATTATTCACGGCACCTTACAGGCAGGGCACCGGGAGAACCTGCCCACTGTCTAATAGATTACTTTCCTGAGGATTTTCTGATGATCATTGATGAATCTCATGCCATGGTACCTCAAATAGGCGGTATGTATGCAGGAGACAGGTCAAGAAAGCAGACTCTTATCGATCATGGATTCAGACTGCCTTCTGCTCTTGATAATCGGCCGCTTAAATTTAATGAATTTGAACACAGGGTTAACCAGGTGATATATATATCTGCTACACCTGCTGAATATGAAATAAAAAAGTCGGGCAATAGAATAACAGAGCAGATTGTAAGACCTACCGGACTGAAAGATCCTACAATAGAAATGAGACCGGTATCAGGTCAGTTGGATGATCTGTTGGGAGAAATAAGGGAGAGAGCATCAAGAGGAGAGAGAATACTTGTCACTACTCTAACGAAAAAGATGGCGGAAGATATAACGGAATACTATTCGGAGCTGGGTGTGAAAGCAAAGTATCTTCACTCAGATATTCAGACTCTTGAAAGAATAGAAATACTCAGGGATCTCAGGCTTGGAAAGTTTGATGTGTTAATCGGTATTAATTTATTAAGAGAGGGGCTGGACCTTCCTGAAGTCTCGCTTGTTGCAATCCTGGATGCTGACAAGGAAGGATTTTTACGCTCAGCACGCTCTTTGATTCAGACTGCGGGAAGGGCTGCAAGGAATGTAAATGGAGTGGTCATATTTTATGCTGATAATGTAACCGGATCCATGAAAACCGCAATGGATGAGACAGACAGGCGACGAAAAATCCAGGAGAAATATAATGTAAAGCACAACATTACTCCTCAATCAGTAACTAAAGAGATAACCAATATACTTCAGTCAATATATGAGGCGGATTACTGGACCGTCCCTGCTGTGGCTGAAGAGCAGGTGAAATATGGCGATGAAAAATCACTCAAAGATCTGGAAGAGCAGATGAAAGAAGCTGCGGACAGGCTTGATTTTGAAAAAGCTGCAGAAATAAGGGACAGGATTAAGGCGATAAGGGAGATGAACCTGAAGGTAGGGATAAAATAGTAAATGATAAATTCCAAACGACAAAAAACAGATTTACGAATAAGCTCTAATTGGAGGGAATTAATTTTATTTCATAGATGTTAGGCCATAGTTTGCCTGTTACAAACAATCTGTCATTCTCCTCATCATAGGCAATGCCGTTTAGTGTTTTTATTCTACTGTCCCCGCCTGCCTGATTAGCAAGCTTTTTCAGATTGATCCATGCTTCTACCTGGCCTGTCCCGGGATTAATAATGGCTATACGGTCTGTCCTCCAGATATTTGCATATATTCTATCCTTTATATATTCAAGTTCATTGATTCTAGTTACAGGGGTGCCCTTGTCAGTCACTGTGATCTCTCTGACTTTTTTGTAGTTTTCGGAATTGAGGAAATATAACTTGTCAGTTCCGTTACTCATTATCAACTGTTTACCATTACTGGTAATTCCCCATCCTTCTTTTGAATAACTGAATGACTTAATCAGTCTAAAATCAGCAGGATCATAAACAAGGCCGACTCCTGCACGCCAGGTCAACTGTATTATTTTATCGTTAAATAAGGTGATGCCTTCTCCAAAAAGGCTGTCAGGCAGTTTGTAATTTCTTATTGTCTCTATGCTCTCAAGTTTACGCTTTGTCAGCTCTGATTTTCCGTAACGGCCAGTACCTTCATATAAAAGTCCCTTTGCAAAAAATAGTCCTTGTGTAAAAGCCTGTTCACTATGGGGAAAGGTATTTACAATTTTAAAATTGTACAGAGGTGTATGAGAAGTTATTTTATCCTGGCCGGGGAAAAGGGGCTGAGAAGATATTGTAAATAGGAAAATGGAAAATATGCAGAACCCTTTGAATGTTTTTGTTGCAATAGGCATAAAGTATTTTAACATTATTACATTGAGGCAGGAAATAAAGAGTCATAATGTATGTAGGAAAATAAAAAAGGGGAGACAAAGTCTCCCCTTCAAAGTGTTGTAAAAGATTATTCTACTGCATAGCCTTTGTCTGTCCAGCCAGGAAACCCGTCTCTCAACCAGTTTAAATTAGAGTATCCAGCACTTTTCAGCTGAACAATAGTCTTGTAGGACTTCCAGCACTTAACTCCGTTGCAATAAACAACGATTGGCGCGCTCTTGTCAGATGGGTATTTGTTCATTTTCATCTTGTCTAATGAAGGATCAAAGTCTACTGCTTTAGCGCTTTTTTCCTTGTAAGGTGCGGAGATTGAACCAGGTACATGTCCTTCAACATATTCACCTTTTTTTCTTGCATCAAAAACTTTGACTGTAGCTTGATTGGCCTTAACCCATTCAGCATTGACGACGGTTACGCCTTCAATTGAATCAGGGGTCAAAACTTTTGCTGCCATTACCTGTCCTGCGATGAGCAGAAAAGATATTGCAATTACTACTGATAATACTTTTTTCATTCTTTTCCCTCCCTGTTAGAAGTTATTAAATCAGACCTTATGGCCTGTAAATGCTCTTTTTTGAAAAACTAAGCAGGACTTGTCTCTGCTTTTCCGGAAACATCCTCTTCAACGGCCTGTTCCCCGGTTGCAGAGTCGCTGCTGTTTGCATGTGTCTTGAATCCTTCAATCTGTGTTTTTAATTTTGTTGCAACATTAACCAGTTCTTCCGCTACTTTGTCAATGTTATCTGCCATGGAAAATGTCTGGTTTATGACTGCTGCTGTGCTTTCCATGGTCTGGCTCACTTCTTCAGATGCAGCTGACTGCTCTTCTGTTGCTGCCGCAATTCTGTGTACCATGTCCATGACATTTTCTGAGCTTGCAACTATTTTATTAAGAGCGTTGCCGGCATCAGCTGTGGTTGATATGGCAACATCAGCCTGTGCTTTGCCCTGCTGCATGCTCAAAACAACGTCCTGTGTTTCCTTCTGGTTTGCTGTTATCTTTTTTGCAATCTCATCTGTTGCTGATGTTGTTCTTTCAGCAAGCTTTCTCACTTCATCAGCAACAACTGCAAAACCTCTTCCCTGTTCTCCTGCTCTTGCTGCCTCAATCGCGGCATTAAGGGCAAGCAGGTTTGTCTGGTCGGCTATATCCTTGATTACAGACACTATCTCGCCGATCTCATCAGAGCTTTGACCAAGACTTCCAATAGCTTCTGAAGCATCGGTAACACTGGTAACCAGCTTTTCAATGCTGTCTTTTGTCTGTTCGCTTACAGCCATCCCTTCCTGTGCGGAATGAAAAGACTCTTTAGTAATATTGGTTGCTTCTGCCGCATTTTGTGACATATCAATAATGGTTTGTGACATTTCAGTTGTTGATGTGACGACCTGCTCTACCTGCATTCTTTGTTCATTTGTTCCCTGGACAAGGAAGGTTGAGACTTCTGCAAGTGATTTAGAGTAATCCAGAATACTGTCTGTTTCCCGGGATATGGATGTAAAGGCACTATTTAAATTACGTAACATGGTGTTCAACTCACAGCCCATAACTCCCATCTCATCAAGGCTGTTTACCTCTATTGAATAAGTGAGATCACCTTTTGCAACAGCTTTTGCGGCTGTGACGACCGTGTTGATCGGTTTGGTAATTGATTTCAGCGTAAGAATTGCCAATGTTATAAAAAATCCAATAATGACAAGTGATGCTGCAATGATAATCATTTTCATTTTATTTATAAGTTTTGTTCTGGTCAAATAATATGTCTCTACATTTTCTTCCTGGTGCGCTACCATTTTGTCAACTGATTTGAAAATCAACGGTTTAAAATCAAGCCACTCTTCATAAATATCTTCCATTGGGCCGGTATCATCATCATAAAAAATCTTCATATAGGCTTCTTCAATCTGACCAGCCATGTCTTTAAATCCTTTGTAGCCTTTTTCAAAATTTATTTTGTACTTTGCTATAGATTCGTCTGTCAGTACAGTGCTGGCCTCAGTCCATAAAGAGTCTATTTTTCCAAGAGAACTCTTTAAATGGTTTACAGCTGCAGTGGGTGTGACCATATCTGCCATGGCACCTGTCATCCTGAACTCGGTTTCTCTAAAAGTAAGCTGTATTTTTCTTAACTGATCCAGAGGTACGACATTATCAATATAAATATGCTCAAGGGTATTAATCTGCTTCTGGCCCAGCACTACGCCTCCTACAGCAAACACTGACAACGAGATTGTTCCGATCAAAGTTAAAATGAGTATCTTGTGACTGATCTTGACTTTTGCCATTAGTATTTTAATATTCATTTTATTATTTGTTCCCTTTATGGTTATTTAAGTGATGTTATCTGTTAATGTGCCCATGAGAAAAATTAATAGTGTAAATTACTTATCGGAATTGCAAAAAAAACTTTAGATCCTTTCAATTTAATTAATGTTCAGTCAGAACAGCACCCTGCTGGTCTGGTTTAACGTTATTATTTATCTTCATTTCCTCGTTGTTAATGTCCTTATTAATCTGAAATGATGAGGTCTGAGCCATAATGTCTTGGGCCAGAAATGCCAGGTCTGTTACTGACTGCTTCATATTCTCTGATAACTTGAAATTGTCATGAATAATTTCGGAAATCTGTTCCATGCTGTTACTTACCTCTTCAGAAGCTGCTGACTGCTGTTCTATAGCTGAAGCTATGCTCTGGACCATATCCATTGCCCTGTCAGAGCTTTCCACTATATGCTGCAGAGCATCACCTGCCTTTGTTGCATTATCTACAGACTCTTCAGCCAGCTGCTTCCCTTTTTCCATTGTGGCAATTGAATCATCACTTTCTCTCTGGAGCATACTCATTTTTTCTGAAATCTCATCAGTTGCCAGGGCTGTCCTTTCTGAAAGTTTCTTCACTTCGTCAGCAACCACAGCAAAACCCCTGCCGTGCTCTCCTGAACGGGCGGCTTCTATGGCAGCATTTAATGCAAGCAGATTTGTCTGGCTTGCGATGTCCTGTATTACATTAACGATATTTCCGATTTCCTTAAGGTGATGCCCCAGACCGCTGATCTTGCTCGATGTGTCATCAACATAGCTGGAAAGTGTTGTTATGCTCGAAACGGACTGGGTCACAATTTCTTTTCCGGCAGTTGCAGAGTTATAGGATTCTCTTGTTGCCTCTGATGCGTCCGATGAATTTTTTGCCATATCAAGGATTGTCTGAGACATTTCAGTTGAAGCTACGGCTACCTGGTTGCCTTTTGTCTGTTCCTCTTCTGTGGCATGGAACAGTTTATCAGCAAGTTCCGATAACCCTTCCGTGTTTACAGCGACCTTTTTAACAGAAGTTATGATTGTGCTAAATGATGACTGAAGGTGCTGGATCATGATATTTAACTGCTCTGCCATACTTCCCATCTCATCCTTGGCATCTACCTGATGGTATGGGTTAGGTCCCCATTTGCCACTTCTTCAGCTGCCTTAACGACTTTTCTTATAGGTCTATTAATGGAGCGCAATATCAGGGAAGCCAGGATAGCAAATAATCCTATGCCTGTAACAGCAAGAACGAAAATAACCTTTACCAGCATTGCAGTGCTTTGCTGACTTTGCTCGTAATGGTCCTTAACATTATTTTTAAGTCTTTCGGACAGTGAATCAATGGATTTGAATATGAGAGGTTTATGATCGAGATACTCATCATACAGGTCTTCAACTTCATCGGGCTCGTTATTAAGATAGACTTCCTTTAGTCTGTCAGCCACGCTTTTGAAGCCAGCATATCCCTTATTAAAAATATCCAGTTCCTTGATTGCGTCCTCGGAAAGGTTGTAATTTTTCATCTCAGTTTGAACATCCGTTACTAATGTATCCAGTTTTGTCATTGATTTCTCAAGGTGATGTCCTGATCCTATCGCAGCCACTGCATCGGCCATTACGCCGACCATTCTGTATTCCAGTTCCCTGAAAATAAGCTGTATGCTCCTCAGGTTGTCGAGAGGAATAACATTTTTAACATAGATGACCTGAAGTGTATTGGTCCCCTTTTTAGCGACAACAACTGACCATAAGGCAAAAGCAGAAGATGCTATGATTCCCGTAATGATAACGATTAAAATTTTGTGAGATATTTTAAGGTTTTTCAAAAACATAAAACTTTCCTCCTGTAGATTGCCCAATCTTAAAACTTCATGTTTCAGGAATATCAATTTCCCCCTGAATTTAATTAAGTTACTTATCGGAATATCCAGTAAAAACTTTATAGGGAACCGCCTGATAATAATGATTATTTCCTAGAAATATCTATGAGTAGCAGGTTTGAGTGGTTTGGCAGGGCTGGTTGAGGTTGAACTGCGTAAGGATGTTCAGCCTCTTCAATTAAAACTATTCAGGCATAAATTCATCATCATCTTCATCCCTGTAATTCCTCTTCCTGATCCAGAACTTGATGAATCCGTATACCATGAACAGGGCTGCCATGACAAAAAGTAACTGATAAATATGACTGCTTAAATAAGTCAGCCAGGTAATATTTCTGTTAAGATTATTCTTCCAGTTTTTCTCAAGTTCTCCAAAGGGAACTGATAAAGCAAGCTGGACAGAGGACCATATATCTTTTCCGTCTTTAAGGTGGGTGAGAATATGTAGTGTGCTCTCTGGCCCATATTCTTTTTCAATATACTCAACAAAGCTCTTGCTCTGCTCATAAGCAAGCAAAAGAGATCTGTCATCAGGCGGGAATCTCCTCTCAAGTGATTTCATAGGCAGCATTCTTCCTGACAAAACAGCCTGTTTAAGCAGGTTTCTGTTTTCACCTATCATGATCTCGGCTATACCGTCGCTTATATTCTGACAGATACCCTCATTCAGCCACCTGGGCAGGTGTCCCTTACCAACATATTGATGAAGAAAGAGATGGCATAATTCATGTTTTAAAGTTGTTCCCAGAGAAAAGGGATGGGTCTTCATCTTTGAATTATCAATAATAATGAGATTGTTTTTTGATATGGCAACCGCAACAACAGGACCTGAGTTTATAATGCTCTGGAATTTGTCCCTGTTCTTAACTAATATGACAGTCGGAACAAAGCTGATTCTGGACTGGAAATTCTTCTCGATTTCAGACTTTATTTCCGGATAGATCTTATTGACTGTTTCAGCAACTTTTTTTAAGGGCTTTTCAAACTGTACTATAACAAGGTTATTTTTAATCGTAAGAATATTTTCCTCAGCAGTGCTGAAAGCAGGCATGGAACTAATGATAACTATGAAAAATAAAATGGTTTTCATTGGAAATGCTTTATGTATAAAGGTATTAAGATTTAATCCAGTCAGACTTCATACGCTTTCTGTGTCGTATATATTTTTCAGCGGAAAGTGCTGCCATACTTCCATAGGCTGTTGATAAAACGACCTGTCTGATCTCAGAGCATGCTACATCCCCGGCAGCATAAACGCCCGGGATGGATGTTTCCATTGTCCTGTGGGTTATTACACATGATTTGTCACTTAACGGGATTGATGAATAAAGAAAGTCCACTATGGGCTGCGTCCCGTGAAGATAGACAAAGACCCCATCCATTGCCATCTCCTTTTCCTCACCGGTCTCAATGTTCTTGATCTTGATTTTTGTAACAAAGTCATCCCCTTCAATAGAAGACACTCTATGATTTAAAATTACATTGACCTTTTCGGGATTCAGGGGAGAATGATCATCACCTGTCTTTAGATCTGTTGATGGGACGATCAGAAAGACCTTGTCTGCAAAGCCGGTCAGGACACCTGCTTCTTTCACTGCCTCTTTAGAATTTCCTATCACACAAACGGTCTGGCCTTTATAAAACGCGGCATCACATATTGCACAGTAACTAACCCCCCTGCCCAGGAATTTCTCTTCACCAGGGATGCCAGGCTTTCTTCCCATCGAGCCGGTCGCAATAATAACTGTCTTGCCTTTGTAGTTCCGGTCCATACCGTACACTTCTTTTATATCTTCATCCAGTTTTACCCCTGTCACCTGCATCTCAACATATTCAGCGCCGAACTTGATAGCCTGGTT
>PVMK01123445.1_pt1 | contig 20203 bp, 17 predicted proteins | sample 1853481 | NCBI WGS metagenome assembly PVMK01 (sample SAMN08533507, study PRJNA380276) | Marine sediment metagenome, whole genome shotgun sequencing project. | reverse complement strand
AACGCCAGATTGCATATTAACTATTAGCGGAGGGCTGCTATTTGCCCATTGCCGACATTAGTGCAACGTCGCTGAACTGCCGGTTTGCAGGGGGAAGCGGTCACTCACCGGGGCACACCTGGCATGAATGCATTCCTGTGAATGAGCTCAGCGAAAAAGGAAGGCCTCATAATGTTAACGCTCAATCTTCATAGCCAATTGGTGGTGTCGAAAGTACGCAACACCCGACCCGAAAGCGGACATTCGCCTCGATCCTCAAAACCAGTTGCCCCGTGACAAGGCGGCATAACTCACACAATCAGGTCTCCGGAAAACTCGGGGTGGTTCAGTGCGAAAACCGTAGGAAAGTCGGGACTTATCCTCACAGGAACTACTTGATAATGAAACACTATCCGGGTGTTTATAGCTATCCGGATTACGACAACTTATAGATTCTGATTATTACTGATCTCACGGGACAGGCACCTCGATACATTTATCGAGATTCAACCGTGACGTCGTTTTTTCGTGCGCCACATCAGGCAGGTCCGGCATCTCACGGGGCCCTGCCGGGTAATCGAACCTGGAAAGAATATGCGTGATGCAGCCGATCCGGGCGGACCTTTTATCATCGGCATCGACGATATGCCATGGTGCCGACTCGGTGCTGGTGGTCTGGAACATTTTGTTATAGGCGGCCGTGTATTCATCCCAGCGCTTGTAAGATTCTAGGTCCATACCACTTAACTTCCACTGCTTCCGGGGATCGTTGATACGCCCGAGAAACCGTTTTTCCTGTGTCTTCCTGCTGACATTGAAAAAATACTTGATCAAGTGTACGCCTGAACCCACGATTGCCTCCTCAAACACATCACAATACTTTATGAAACGATCGCGGTCCTCTTCAGAACAGAAGCCCATCACGTGTTCCACACCCAGCCGGTTATACCAGCTGCGATCAAAAAGGATGATCTCTCCTGCGGCGGGAAAGCGGTTAAAGTAACGCTGGAAGTACATCTGGGTCTTCTCGCGATCGGTAGGCGCCGGCAAAGCGACAATACGAAAGACCCTGGGGCTCACTCGTTCGGTAATGCGCTTTATGACACCGCCCTTCCCGGCCGCATCGCGCCCCTCGAAGATTATGACGATTCGCTGGCCGGTATCCTTGACCCATTTCTGGAGGTAGACCAGCTCGGCCTGGAGTTTTACAAGGGTGTCTTCGTATTTCTCTTTTTTCATAGGTCTGTCTCAAACCGCTGTTTCCATAGATTGTACAACTGCCACAGTACCATTGAGCTGCCCGCAATCCGTAGCGGTCGTGCACACAATAAAGACCAGTCAGTAAACGACTGACCTCAATTGAAAATTAGTCCACCTTGAAATCGCTCTCACGAGGTCCATTTTGCGTTTTCAAACAGCCTCAGTATTCAGTAGACATGTCCGCTACTTGCCCTTTGCCGACATAGGTGATCCGCATACGAACGGCTGGATTGCACCAGGAAGCGGCCATTCGTAGTCTTACCCCCTATACCCCAGCCGCCTGCCCGGGTTAGGTGCCGTTTTTCCGGGCACTTTAGAACAGGCAGACAATGTCTATGGAAGGTGCCAGTTGGCAAGACGAATGGAAACGACCATAACAGGCACATGCATCCACCCGCCCCACGCTGCACGGTGCGGGTGGCCAGACGCCATATCTAACTACTTTTTTTGCCTTCCGTTCGAGTCCGATCAACAGCGGGAGTAAATATCGGGAACCTTCCAGCGGCTCCTATTCGGCGACCGGCACCATGATATGGGCATAGGGTGTATCCCCCCACATTACATAGGGCCCGCCTTCTTCTGGATTCTGGGTTAATCCCTCTAGTGCCGTACGCGGTACGATAATCATCAGGTGCGGACCGGTCTCAACATAGTCATGTGCGGTCTTGTGGTCAGGATGGTAGGGATCGGAATTGCTGACGCCGGATCCAGGGGGCTCGCCCTGCAGCATGTAAGAAATGCCAAACCCACTGGGATTGAAATCTGCCTTGTTACCGACAGCACCCAACATTTCCATCCAGACCGCATCGTGGCAGGCCGGTGCGTTGTCTTCCGGCATCAGGTCCGGCATGCAGGTCCATCCGTTACTGCCTTCCCGTAGCACAGTGCCATCTACTTCGGTGATGGTCGCATTCTTGCTGATAGAGTCCGGCGCGGCCGATTCGGCCTGGGCAATCCTGGCATCCATCGCTTCGTCCGCGATAATGGAACTCGGGAACACAACGACCATGGCCAGCGCAGCCAGCACATTACATAGTATTTTATGATTCATATATATTCTCCACGATTCATTATTTCGGTGTAAAAGATTGTAGATACACCTTACCTTGATATGTCAGGGGATGCCAAATATTTTGGGCTTCTTGCTCCCCCAACGCACACCACGGCCAACGGTGCTGAGGGGGTACATTTGGTACACACCGACACATTCTGACTAATGGCTTCGTTAAGCAAATCTTCATCTCATCCGGCTGCTCATTGCTGCGATTTCAACCGGTCGATGCAACATCTAATCTCTAACTATAGAGAGGAGGATGTTGAAGATGAAGCAAAGACCAAGGATTTACTACACCGAAGCTGATAAAGCATTAATGTGGAATCGCTGGCAGAAAGGCGAGTCTCTGGGCTCGATAGCCCGCTTGTTTGACCGTCATCATTCATCGGTTGAAGGCATTCTGGCGAAGACCGGTGGTATCCGCCCGCCTGAGAGAAAGCGCTCTCCACGGACCCTGACACTCTCGGAACGAGAAACCATCTCCAGGGGGCTGGCCGGGCAGAGATCCATGCGCACCATTGCGGTCGAGCTGGGTCGGTCTGCGTCTACGGTAAGCCGGGAAATCAAGCGCAATGGTGGGTGTGCTGATTACCGAGCCAGCCAGGCGGACCAGGCTGCCTGGGATCGGGCACGCCGTCCCAAGAGATGTAAACTATCCGAGAACCGTGCGCTGGCACGCATCGTGGCGAACCAGCTTCAGCTGGCGTGGTCGCCCGAACAGATTGCCGGCTGGTTGAAGCACACGTATGCTGACGATGAGAGCTATCAGGTGTCACACGAAACCATCTATCGCACCCTCTTCATACAGGCGAGAGGCGCCTTGAAGAAAGAGCTTCTGCAGCACTTGAGGCGTACGCGTGCCATGCGTCGTTCACGCCACCACACGCAGAAGGGGGAGGATCACGGCCGCATCAAGGATACCGTATCGATACGTGAGCGGCCGGCCGAGGCCGAGGACCGTGCTGTGCCGGGACACTGGGAGGGGGATTTGCTGGCCGGTTCAAAGAACAGCTACATTGCCACACTGGTTGAGCGTCATACCCGCTATGTGATGCTCGCCAGGGTCAAAGGCAAAGACACCGAGACAGTGATCGATGCTCTGATCAAGCAGGCCCACAAGTTACCACGGGAGCTCTACAAATCGTTGACTTGGGATCGTGGCAAGGAGATGTCGGATCACAAACGCTTCAGCCTGGATACCAACATCAAAGTCTACTTCTGTGATCCCCACAGCCCCTGGCAGAGAGGATCAAACGAGAACACCAACGGTCTTCTGCGACAATACTTCCCGAAGGGAATGGATCTTTCGAATATTCATCAGAACAGACTGAATGCAGTAGCGAGACGACTGAACGAACGACCAAGAAAAACGCTAGACTTCGAAACACCGGCTGAACGATTTAACCAATGTGTTGCGTCGATCGGTTGAAATCACAGTATTTAGCGGACGGATTGCTGCTACCAGAATATTAAAGGAAGAAATCTTGTTTTCAATATCGTTTGGTCAGTTTCAAGGATCTGCAACTAATCCTCAACTTCACGAGATTCTTCGATCCTCAATGTAACCCATTGCTCTATTTCTGATTCCAACCATGCAACAGTACGGGGACCAAGGTTTATGGATTTACGGAACCGCCCGGCGTTCATTTTGCACGCATCGAATTGCTATATATAGCGCTATAACGAAATACTATAACTACGAGATTAGTAGTTAAGTTATTGATTTAATGGCCCGCCCGATAGGATTCGAACCTACGACCTCTGCCTCCGGAGGGCAGCGCTCTATCCAGCTGAGCTACGGGCGGTTATGACGACTACTCACCTGGGTGCGTTTCGGATTCATCATCTTCCGGATATGGCTTTGCGAGCCAGATCATCAGCCCGGCGACGAGGAAGCCTATATTAAACGCACCGATCCACCGAATCCAGTGCGGCACAGTCCAAAGATAGTACCCGATAGGGTAAAACGTGAGCAGAAAGAGAATGATGACAAAGATACCATGACCTCGCCACGACGCCAGCACCACGACAATGGCGACGACTGACATCAGGAACGCAATTCCAAGGCTCACGCCGGCGTTATTCCAGTCCATAGTCGGGTCCCACATCGCTGCAATCCATAACAAGGCTACGGCTGCACCCGACCGGGCGCCTATATTCTTACCAAGTAGATAGATAAATTCCCGCATTGTCTTCTACCTTATTCCCTGCATCCCCGCTGCCGTGCATTCCCTGATGCCCGATATTACTCTGGTCACCTATTTTCCTGCCTGCAGAAAGCTCAGCAGATAACCATCAATCTCACGCGCTGCCCGTCTGCCTTCATCGATTGCCCATACCACGAGTGACTGGCCGCGACGACAATCCCCGGCTGCAAATACTCCGGGCTCGCTGGTGGTGAACTTGTCATACTCTGCCTTGTAGTTGGAACGCTCATCCGTTTCCAAACCCAATGCTTCGGCCACATATTGCTCAGGGCCAAGAAAACCCATTGACAGCAATATGAGATCTGCTTCCCAGGTCTTTTCAGTGTCTTCCAATTCCTGCATTGACCACTTACCGTCGATATTGCTCCACTCCACGCCCACGGTGCGGATGCCAGTCAGCTTTCCTTCATTATCGCCAATAAACCCCTTGCTCATGATGGAATATTCCCTGGGATCTTTGCCAAACTTCTTGGCGGCCTCGGCATGACCATAGTCGACCCGAAAGATGCTCGGCCATTCCGGCCACGGGTTATCCGGCGCTCTGTCCGCGGGTGGTTCCGGAAGCAGTTCGAAGTTCACCAGGCTCTTACAGCCGTGGCGCAATGATGTGGCAATGCAATCGGTACCGGTGTCTCCACCGCCGATGACAATGACATTCTGATCCCTGGCCGAGATGTAGTTTCCGTCCGCGAGCTTCGAATCCAGGCAACTCCGGGTATGTGCATGCAGGAAATCCATTGCGGGATATATTCCCTTCAACTCACGGTTCTCAATGGGCAGGTCACGCGCGTTGGTCGCCCCGGTTGTAAACAACAGCGCATCACTGCTATCCCGTAACTCACCGACATCGACGGCATTTTCACCGCTTCCACCGACATCGGCGCTGGTGACAAACTTGATGCCCTCTTCCTTCAGAATATTGACACGGCGCTGTACTACGTCCTTGCCGAGCTTCATGTTCGGAATGCCATACATCAGGAGACCGCCGATACGGTCGTCGCGCTCGTAGACAGTAACGCTATGGCCTGCCTTGTTGAGTTCTGCCGCTGCGGCCAGCCCCGCAGGGCCCGACCCGACAATAGCCACGGTTTTGCCCGTTCGCTCAGCGGGAGGCTCTGCCCTTATCCAGCCTTCTGCAAAGCCCCGATCTGCAATGGCTAACTCGATGTTCTTGATAGTTACCGGCTCGTCGCTAATACCCAACACGCATGACCCCTCGCACGGTGCGGGACAGACACGACCAGTAAACTCGGGGAAATTATTTGTTGCGTGCAAACGATCCAGTGCATCTTTCCAGCGACCCTCGTAAATCAGGTCGTTCCACTCCGGAATCAGGTTAGAAACCGGACACCCATCGCCGGATTGGCAGAAAGGGATGCCACAATCCATGCACCGCGATGCCTGCGTACGGAGCCTTGGCACATCGGCCTCGCCGTACAACTCATCATAATCGAACAGGCGAATCTCCACTTCCCTGTAAGGCGCGCGTTCCCGCGCAATCTCCTTAAATGCCGTCGGATTACCCATACTTCCCCAATTTCTGCCCCAAGTTGTGTTATTTCAATAGCCCGGGGCCCCACGCGGGCGTTCAGCGCCCCGTTGGGTCCAAATCATCCCGGGATCAGCCGACGGCCTGCTGGGCCTCGGGTTCAGCTGGCGCCTCAATATTTGACTGCTCAGCCAGTGCACGCTTGTAGTCTGTAGGGCATTACCTTGACGAATCGAGTCAGCGCCAGTGCCCAATTTTCCAGCAATTTCCTGGCTACGACCGAATCTGTATGGGTTCGCGTGTTTTTCTACCAATTCCCGAAGCTCTTTCATATCCTGCTCTTCGCTTATAGCCTCCAGCTCGACCATACCCATATTGCAGCGGTCCTTGAAGCCGCCATCCTCGTCAAGAATATAGGCGATACCCGCCACTCATTCCCGCGGCGAAGTTTCGCCCGGTTGAACCCAACACCACGACGCAGCCGCCTGTCATGTACTCACAGCCATGATCACCGATACCCTCGACCACTGCTCGGGCGCCACTATTGCGCACGCAGAATCGCTCAGCGGCGATACCGCGGAAGAATGCCTCGCCGCTGGTTGCACCATAAAGCACTACATTCCCGATGAGGATATTCTCCTCGGCTGCAAATGTGCTGTCCTTTGGCGGGTAGATGACCAGCCGTCCGCCACTAAGCCCCTTGCCCACATAATCGTTGGCATCACCCTCAACCTCGATGCTGATACCCCGGGCAAGAAAGGCGCCAAGACTCTGGCCGGCCGAGCCGTTGAGCTTTATCTGTATGGTGTCTTCCGGCAGACCTTCGGCGCCCCATTTTTTCATAATCTCGTATGACAGCATGGTGCCGACGACGCGGTTGGTATTCACAACCGGTAACTCGATATTGACTGGTTCACCTTTCTCTATCGCCGGCTGTGCCTGCCGGATAATCTCGTTATCAAGCGCCAGCTCCAGCGCGTGATCCTGGGCAATACTCTGGTAGGTGCCGACCTTCTCATGCGGCTTGCTGGCCGGCTCCAGGATGGTCGAGAGATCCAGGCCACTTGCCTCCAATGACCGCTTGCATCGCGCATCTCCAGTGCATCGGTACGCCCCACCATCTCATTGATTGTGCGAAACCCCAACCGCGCCATGATTTCACGCATCTCTTCCGCCAGCATGAAAAAGTAGTTCACCACATATTCCGGCTTGCCGCGGAATTTTTTCCGGAGCTCCGGATCCTGGGTGGCCACGCCAACCGGACAGGTATTGAGGTGACACTTGCGCATCATGATGCAGCCGAGTGTGATCAACGGTGCTGTGGCAAAACCGTACTCCTCCGCACCCAGGAGCGTAGCGATAGCAATATCCCGCCCGGTCTTCAGCTGGCCGTCAGTTTGCAATACCACACGGGAGCGCAGATCATTCATCACCAGGGTCTGGTGGGTCTCTGCGATGCCAAGCTCCCACGGTAGCCCGGCATGCTTGATGGATGTCACCGGAGACGCGCCCGTTCCTCCGTCGTGACCGCAAATCACGATATGATCGGACTTCGCCTTGGTTACTCCCGCCGCAATTGTGCCGACACCCATTTCTGCAACCAGCTTGACACTGATACGTGCATCCCGGTTCGCATTTTTCAGATCGTGGATCAACTGGGCGATGTCCTCGATAGAATAGATGTCATGGTGAGGGGGCGGACTGATGAGGCCTACCCCAGGCGTCGAATGACGCAGGGACGCAATATAATCGTCCACCTTCCCGCCCGGAAGTTCACCGCCTTCTCCGGGTTTCGCTCCCTGTGATATCTTGATCTGTAACTCGTCGGCATTGGCGAGATAATGCGCAGTAACGCCGAAACGTCCGGATGCGACCTGCTTGATAGCCGAGCGCCTGGAATCGCCATTTGGAAGCGGTACGAACCGTTTGGCATCCTCCCCGCCTTCTCCCGTATTAGACTTGCCGCCCAACCGGTTCATGGCAATCGCCAGTGTCTCGTGTGCCTCAGCGGAAATGGAGCCAAAGCTCATCGCACCTGTACAGAAACGCTTGACGATCTCCTTTGCCGGCTCCACCTCGTCGATAGAAACCGGTCCGCCGTTGACGTTGTCCCTGAAAGACATCAAGCCGCGCAGTGTACACCTGCGAGTGGCATCCTCGTCGGCGATACGGGAAAAACGCTGGTACGCCTCCAGGTCGTTGTTCCTTGATGCCCCTTGCAGTGCGGAGATGGTCTCCGGATTCCACATATGTTTTTCCCCGCCTGCCCGCCAGTGAATATCCCCAGGATTCGGCAGTACCGGAATAGTGGCTGCTCCGTGCACCGGGTAGGCCATGTCGTGGCGCCGCAACGCCTCCTCGGCCAGCACATTCAGCCCTACTCCCTGTACGCGGCTTGGAGTACCGACAAAGCAAGTCTCGATGACCTCGTCGGCGAGGCCAACCGCCTCGAATATCTGGGCCCCCTTGTATGAATGAAGCGTTGATATACCCATCTTGGCCATTACCTTGAGCATGCCTTTGCCAACGCCTTTGCGATAGGCTGCAACGATCTTTTCATCACTGTCAAATGTCTCACCTTCAAGCAGACCATCTCGTTTCGCCTGCCATAACGATTCAAAGGCGAGGTAGGGGTTGATCGCATCGGCGCCATAACCAATTAACATACAATGATGATGCACTTCCCGCGCCTCACCGGATTCGAGCACAATTCCTATGCGGGTTCTGTCCGAGGCTGCCACCAGGCGATGATGCACCGCCCCGACTGCAAGCAGGGAACTAACCGGCACACGATCTGGCCCTGTTGCCCGGTCTGACAGGATGACCAGGCTATAACCTTCCTCAATCGCGAGACTTGCCTCGTCACAGATTCGGGCAAGATTCTCCCTGAGGCCTTCGGTTCCGATATCCCGGGGATAGGTGATATCGATAACGCAGGATCGCCACCCCTTGTGATCAAGATGCCGGAGCACCGTCAGTTCCCGGTTATCCAGGATCGGATGCGGCACCCTGAGCCGATGTGCATTGTGCTCTGCGACTTTAACCAGGTTTTCCTCGGGGCCAATATAGCACTCCAACGACATCACAACCTCTTCCCGGATAGAGTCGATGGCCGGATTGGTCACCTGCGCAAAGAGCTGTTTAAAGTAGTCATAGATCATGCGTGGCTTGTCGGACAGGCACGCCAGTGCACTGTCGTTGCCCATTGCGCCGACCGGGTCTCGCAACTCACGCACCAGGGGCAGCAGCATAAATTGCATGGTCTCAATGGTGAAACCGAAAGCCTTCATTCGCTCAAGCAATGTTTCGGGGCTGAACCCCCGCGGCTCCGCAGAAGTATTCAGATCAGAAAAATCTATCCTCTGGTTTCTGAGCCAGTCGCCGTATGGGCGTGCGGTTGAAAATCCGGATTTGATTTCCTCGTCTGTGATCAACCGACCCTCTTCGAAATCGAGCAGAAACATCTTTCCCGGTTGCAGACGGCCTTTGGCCTTGACGTTGGCGGGCTCCACATCCACGACACCGACCTCGGATGCCATGATGACCTTGTCATCGTGTGTAATATAGTATCGGCTCGGACGAAGGCCATTACGATCCAGTACCGCGCCAATATAATGTCCATCGGTAAAGGCAATGGATGCCGGGCCATCCCAGGGCTCCATCATGGTCGAGTTGAATTCGTAGAACTCCCGCTTTTCCAGTGTCATCTTCTCGTCGTTCTGCCAGGCCTCGGGGATCATCAGCATGATGGCGCCCTGCAAGGTACGGCCGCTCATCAGCATAAACTCAAGCACATTGTCAAAGTTACCCGAGTCGGAACTATCGGGCTCTACAATGGGGAACAGTTTTTGCAGGTCGTCGCCAAACAGATCGCTCTTTATGACACCCTCACGTGCGTGCATAGAGTTGATATTGCCCTGCCGGGTATTGATCTCGCCATTGTGGCTCATGAACCGGTTGGGCTGGGCACGGTCCCACGATGGAAACGTATTGGTCGAAAAGCGCGAGTGGATCATCGCCAGGTGCGCTTCGTATTCTTTATCTGCCAGGTCCGGGTAGAAAGGCATCAGCTGGCCCGGTGTCAACATACCCTTGTATACGATCACCTTGGTCGACAGGGTGCAGACAAAAAACAGGTCTGCCTGTGCGAGCGTAATATCATCCCTGATGGTCCGTGTACTGAGCTTCCGGATTATGTAGAGTTGCCTTTCAAAATCGTCCCCACGAAGTTCGCCGCCTGCGCCGACAAACAGTTGCTCAATCGCCGGCATCGATTCGAGTGCCGTCGGTCCGACATCTGCCGTGATGGGTTCCACGGGAACCTGTCTCCATCCGATAAGTTCCTGACCCTGTCCATCAATTATCTCTTTGACGATCTCTTTACAGCGCGCGCGCTCACCTTCGTCAGTTGGCAGAAACACGTTACCAACAGCATAGCAGCCGACTTCGGGCAATTCGACGTTGAAGGCCGCCCTGGCAACCCTGGCCAGGAACCTGTGTGGCAGCGCAGTGAGGATGCCGCAGCCATCACCCGTATTCGCCTCGCACCCACAGCCGCCACGATGGTTCATACGTCGCAACGCCAGGTCGGCCTCAAGGATAATTTCGTGACTGGCACGCCCCTTCATATCGGCGACAAAACCTACGCCACAGCTTTCCTTTTCATTTACCGGGTCGTAGAGACCGATCCGTCCGGGTCTCCGACCGGCAATATGATTCTTGTCTGTTCTTTTTAGTCTTAAATTCATCTGGCTTGCTCCAAAGGCACCCCCGTTACTCATGCAATTCAACTGTTCCGGCAGCTATTATTCCAACAATAACTGTGCGCAGCCTGTGCGCAGGCGATTTCAGTACCAATGAGATTTACGGTCAGTCGATTGACCGGTTTCGCGCAAGCGATTTGGGGAGTTTGTGGACCCCGGGATAATCCGGCGTTTTATGCTCGCTTAAGATTCCCAAAACCCGACAAACTCAAGGTACCAGTGAGAACCGACGGTCTGAGTGCCGACCGTTCATATTAACATAATACGGTCGTATTTTGAATCAGGGGCGCTCTGGGCAAATCTTACCCGCGGATGTAGCGCTCCAATTCTACGATTGTATTCAGCTGCTCGGTCATTATGGACTTCACGATGTCGCCCATGGATATCACGCCAATTAGTTGATCGCCGACCACGATTGGCAGATGGCGAAACCGTTTATTAGTCATCAAGCCCATACAGTGTTCCAGATTCTCGTCGGGGCCGGCCGTAATCACCTTCGATGTCATGATGTCGCGAACCCTGGTCTTTTTTGATGACAGTCCCTTGAGGATAACCTTACGAGCGTAGTCGCGTTCGGAGATCACGCCAACCAGTCTCCCGCCTTCAATAATCATCAGGGCGCCAACACCCTTGTCAGACATTAACTTGATGGCATCGTATACCAATGCATCAGGCCCAAGTTCGAATACCTCGTTACCTTTTCCCCTTAACAGATCATTAGCAGTCTTCATCTGTATTCTCCCGTAGTTGCTCTGATTCTCCCGTTAACGGATTATTGTTTCGTTGTAAGCTAATTATAGACCTCACAGATCGCTTGTCGAGGCACCCGGGCCCCGCAGGGAAGGCGGCGGGCAAATAAAAACGGCAGATGTGAGTCGGACACCTGCCGTTTACCGGGTATTTTTAATGGTTACTCTACAAGCCGGCAGCTTCGCGCAATGCATCGGCCTTGTCGGTACGCTCCCACGTGAATTCCGGCTCAGTACGCCCAAAATGACCGTATGCTGCGGTGTTCCGGTAGATTGGCCGGAGCAGGTCGAGGGTCTGTATGATGGCCTTGGGCCGCAGGTCGAAAAACTCGTTGACCAACTCCTCGATCCTGGTCTCTTCAATCTTTCCCGTTCCGAATGTGCTGACCATCAGGCTAACCGGTTTCGCGACCCCGATTGCGTATGCCACCTGCACCTCGCAACGATCAGCGAGCCCGGCGGCAACGATATTTTTTGCCACGTAACGCCCGGCGTAGGCGGCAGAACGATCAACCTTGGAGGGATCTTTCCCCGAAAATGCACCACCGCCATGAGGGGCCGATCCGCCGTATGTATCGACAATAATCTTACGCCCGGTCAGTCCACAATCGCCAGCAGGACCGCCAATCACGAACCGCCCGGTCGGGTTCACAAGGTAACGCGTTTCCCCCGTTACCAGGTCCTCAGGCAGCACCGGCTTGATTATTTGTTCTATGACTGCTGCCTCGATATCTTTGTGCTCTACGTCATCGTCATGCTGGGTCGACAGCACGACGGTATCTATAGATACCGGCTTTCCATCTTGATAGCGCATCGTCACCTGGGACTTCGCATCGGGCCGAAGCCAGGCCAATCCACCGGCCTTTCGAACCTCGGCCTGCTTCTTGACCAGCAGATGTGAGTAGGTAATCGGCGCCGGCATGAGTACATCTGTCTCATTACACGCATAGCCAAACATCAGGCCCTGGTCCCCGGCGCCCTGATCCATATCCAGGCCCTCGCCCTCGTTAACACCCTGGGCGATATCGGCAGACTGCTGATCGAGTGACACAATCACGGCGCAGCTGGCATAGTCAAACCCCATCTCAGAGGAGTTATAACCAATATCCCGTATGGTCCCGCGCACGGCATCTCTCAGGCCATCCATGGAGCCGTCGGTTGTGATTTCACCGGACAGTATCACCATACCTGTATTAATCATGGTTTCGCACGCAACGCGTGATCGTTTATCCTGCGCCAGCAGCAGGTCCAGTACGGTATCCGACACCTGGTCCGCGACCTTGTCCGGGTGTCCTTCTGATACCGACTCCGATGTAAACAAGTAACTGCGTGACATTGCTTCCTGACCCTCTTGATAGTGACCGCATTAGTAAACGGCGCGCATTCTAACATTAACCCGGGATAACTGGCGAAAGTTATCCCGATGGCGTATCGTTGCACCGCCATTCAGGCGGCCGCCATCGTTCCGGTTGCGCGGTTCAACACGTAAAACTCATCGAGCACCAGTGCCAGTATCAGCGGACATCAACCCAAGGCCCGACACCCTCGGGGTAGCATCACTCGGCCTTGGGATGCTCCTCGTGGCTGCCGGGTATGCTCCGATCATCCGGCGCGCATTTGGAATCGAGGCGGGAATCTCATTTCTTAGCGTCGTTCTGCTCCTCGCGGCCGGGCTGATGGCCGGGCTGTCCGGCATGATGCTACTTGCTCGTTCCGAGGCCACCGACCGGGTTGAAAAGGAGTCCCGTATTCATTCAGAGAACCGGTATGCAGCGCTATGTCACGTGGGTGCGTTACTGATTTGGCTCGGTATCCCGCTTGGAAACTTTATCCTGCCCTACCTCTGCTGGAGGCGTGTGCGCCGACGATCATCATTCGTAGACCGGCACGGTATGGCGTCAATAAATTTCCAGCTCAGTGTGACGCTGTACCAGTTGATCGCTGTACTGCTCTTTTACTTGATTGCCGGCCTGCTCATGCTTGGCCTCGTGATTGCACTCCACCTGCTGCTATCGCTTTACGCAGCATGGCGGGCATTGTCTGGACATGAGTTCAGTTACCCGATGTCGATCCGGTTTATCAGGCCTGCAGGCACCGCCTGACCGCCTCTACCGTCATACCGATGTCCTCGTCATCGTGTGCGGCAGAGACGAATCCTGCCTCAAATGCCGACGGCGCCAGGTAAATTCCCTCGCCCAGCATCGCGTGAAAGAAGCGGCTGAATTTCTCTGTATCGCAATCCATAACTTCTGCGAACCGTGTGACCGAATCCGCATCGGTAAAGAACAGGCCGAACATGCCTCCTATATGCTGAACACATAATGGAATGCCGGTTTTACGCGCGGCCTCTTTGATACCCTCGGCCAGGGAGGCGGTGCTGGCGGCAAGCGCATCATAAAATCCTTCCGCTGACACCAGTTCCAGGGTACGCAACCCCGCGGCCATGGCAACCGGGTTACCGGACAGGGTGCCCGCCTGGTATACAGGACCGTCAGGCGCAATATGCGCCATGATGTCCTCGCGTCCACCAAACGCACCGACCGGCATTCCGCCACCAATAATCTTGCCAAAGGTGCTCAGATCCGGAGTAATATCAAATAACCCCTGTGCACCGGTCAGGCCCACCCTGAAACCGGTCATGACCTCATCGAGGATAAGGACAGAGTCATACTCGCTGCAAACGTCACGCAAACCCTGCAGGAATCCGGCTTGCGGCAGTACCAGGTTCATATTGCCGGCCACCGGCTCAACGATGATGGCCGCGATCTTTTCACCTGTCCTGGCAAAGGTCTCCCGGACCTGCTCCAGGTTGTTGTATTCCAGCGTCAATGTGAGTTCAGCCAGCGCGGCGGGGACACCAGGAGAGGTCGGCACACCCAGGGTAAGTGCGCCCGAACCGGCCTTGACCAGCAGACTGTCTGCATGCCCATGGTAGCAACCCTCGAACTTGACGATCAGGTCGCGGCCGGTGAAACCGCGCGCCAGCCGAATGGCGCTCATCGTTGCCTCGGTTCCTGAGCTCACCATCCGAACCTTGTCCATGGCGGGGATGGTGTCGCACAACCGCTTCGCCAACCTGGTTTCAATCTCGGTCGGGGCGCCGAAACTGAGTCCGTTTTTAATCGCTGCCGATACAGCGTCGATCACCGCCGGGTGCGCATGTCCCAGGATCATCGGCCCCCATGAACCGACATAATCGATATAGCGGTCACCATCCGGACTCCAAAAATGGGCGCCGCTGGCGCGCTCAACGTATACCGGTTGGCCACCTACGCCTTTGAAGGCGCGGACCGGAGAGTTCACGCCTCCGGGATAAACTGCCTGGCTTGTTCAAAACGTGACTTGTCACTCATAACATTTCCGGTCGCCTCATGCACTGCACGGGTAATCCACCGCGGATACTAAAAAGGCACCCCAGGGCGCCTTTTACATCGAATTGTCGGCGTAAACCCGGGCCTCAGGAACCACGCGCGTATTTGGCCTTGAATCGCCCCACCCGACCCTCGGAATCCATCATCTTTTGCTTGCCGGTATAAAAGGGATGACACTCGGAACAAATTTCCACGTGCAGGTCCTTGCCCATTGTGGAGCCGGTAGTAAAGCTGTTACCGCAAGCACAGGTAATCGTGATTTCGCCGTAGGCGGGATGAATGTCTCTTTTCATGGTCTTTGCCGTCTCGTGGGAGTTTGATTCTGCTTTCAATCTTCTCGAGGAGCCTGTCGGGCTTAGGATGAATCTACTGCGGAAAAGCCGGATTTGGCCACATTCAGGGCCCAATTATGCCGACTAGTCTCGTTAAATGGAACCACCATTCGCCTCAAAAGAGCCCTGAATCTGACTCAACCCGGACTTTCCCTCGTTACGAACACCTAAAGTCCGACAGGCTCCCAGGGCGGCGGATATTAGAAGAATCCGGGGCCGGGTGCAAGCGATTAAGGATGCTGTGAATACAGTCTATCGTTTCATTGAGCTAAAAAATTCTGCATTTGTCTTGGTTGCCTTGAGCTTATCGAGGAGGAATTCAATCGCTTCCAGATCCTGCATCGGATGCAGCAGCTTCCTCAATAACCAAATACGTTGCAGTTCGACGGGGTCAGTCAGGAGTTCCTCGCGACGAGTTCCCGAGCGGTTCACTATAATCGCCGGATAGACGCGCTTTTCAGCGATATTTCGATCGAGGTGAACCTCCATGTTGCCGGTTCCCTTGAATTCCTCGTAGATGACATCATCCATCTTGGAACCGGTTTCCACCAGTGCCGTAGCCAGTATGGTAAGGCTACCTCCTTCCTCAATATTCCTGGCCGCACCAAAAAACCGCTTTGGCCTCTGCAGGGCATTGGCATCAACACCCCCGGTCAGGACCTTGCCTGACGCCGGTGCGACGGTATTGTATGCACGTGCCAGCCTGGTAATTGAATCCAGCAAAATAACGACGTCTTTCTTGTGCTCTACGAGACGCTTTGCCTTCTCGATCACCATTTCGGCGACCTGGACATGCCGCGATGCAGGCTCGTCAAAAGTAGATGAGATTACCTCGCCCCTCACAGAACGACGCATCTCGGTCACCTCTTCAGGCCGCTCGTCAATAAGCAACACCATGAGTATACAATCGGGGTGGTTGGCCGTAATCGACTGGGCGATTTGCTGCAACATCACTGTCTTGCCGGTCTTGGGCTGAGATACAATCAATCCACGCTGGCCCTTGCCGAGGGGAGATATCAGGTCGATAACACGACCCATCAGATCCTCCGAAGTCCCATTTTCCTGCTCGAGCCGAAGTCGCTCGTCAGGATGCAGCGGCGTCAGGTTCTCGAACAATATCTTGTTCTTGGCCTCTTCCGGGGACTGCGTATTGATGGTCTCGACCTTCAATAACGCAAAATATCGTTCTGACTCCTTGGGCGGTCGTATCAGCCCGGTAACGGTATCGCCGGTGCGGAGATTAAATCGCCTGATCTGGCTGGGTGACACGTAAATATCATCGGGACCAGCGAGATAGGAACTATCCGCCGATCGAAGAAATCCAAACCCATCCTGCAAAATCTCCACGACGCCATCGCCTACGATATCTTCATCGCGCTTCGCGTAGACCTTGAGTATGGTGAATATCTGATCCTGCTTGCGCATACGACCGAGGCCATCGAGATCGAGGCTGCGGCCAATTTCAGAAAGTTCTGTCGGCGTCTTCTTCTTGAGTTCGGATAGGGAAACGGGCATAGCTGAAAGATGTGGATGGATTAGTGCAAAATGCAGGCTCGCGTTGCGTGCCGGGAAAATTTAAGGAGGTATGAAAAAAAGTGGAATCGACGTAGTTTCGTTGACCACGCCAATTTGTCAGCTTAACATGGGTATGCCATGTCGTCCAGTAGACTCGGATGGTGCCTTTTGGGATGCGATCCGGATCCCGAGGCAACCAGGTTTAAGAATGTTAGAGGTTTTCGTCGAGAAATGCGGTAAGCTGTGATTTCGTAAGCGCGCCGACCTTGGTCGCCGCTATGTCGCCATTCTTGAAAAGCATCAGGGTCGGGATTCCGCGAACACCATACTTCTGTGGCGTACCCGGATTCTCATCGATATTCAGCTTGGCGATGGTCAGTTTGTCACCATATTCGGTTGCAACCTCATCGAGCACGGAGGCAATCATCTTGCATGGACCGCACCACTCGGCCCAGTAATCGACGAGTACGGGAGATTCGCTGGCTAATACCTCGGCTTCGAAGGCGTCGTCGGTAGTATGCAAAGTAGTATTGGACATCAGCTTGTGTAGGTTCTCATTTATAGGGTGAACATTCGTGCCCGGATGGGCTGGCTTATTTTGTGCGGATTCCACTCGTATTTGCAAGCGGAATATCTCTGGTCCGGTGAACCGGATTAACCAGAGGTCCCTTAATGTTACAAGAAAGCGGATTAAGATAACAACCATGTCAGGCGCGCATCTAACGACCACACGCTTTAGCGAATTCGACCTGCCCGAGTCTTTGGAGCGCGGCATCAGTGAAGCTGGTTTCGAATACTGTACCCCCATTCAGGCGCTCGCACTGCCTGTGGCCCTCCGCGGCCAGGACGTAACCGGCCAGGCGCAAACAGGCACCGGCAAGACAGCCGCATTCCTTATTGCTGCATACAACCTTCTGCTGACCACCCCGATAAACCGGGACGAGCAGGGGAATGCGATACGCACGCTGATACTGGCGCCAACCCGTGAACTCGCCATCCAGATTTTTGACGATGCGCAGATCCTGGCAAAACACACCGGTCTTCGTATCGCAATTGCATATGGGGGCACTGACTACCAAAAACAGCGCGAGCGGATCGAAGCAGGCACGGATGTTCTGGTCGGTACGCCCGGGCGAATAATCGACTATTTCAAACAGAGGGTATTTCGACTGGATCAACTCGAAGTCATGGTGCTTGACGAGGCGGACCGGATGTTCGACCTCGGTTTCATTAGCGACATACGTTACCTGTTTCGTGCGATGCCTAAACCGGACAAACGGCTAAATATGTTGTTCTCTGCAACGATTTCCCTGCGCGTCATTGAACTCGGGTACGAGCACATGAACAACCCCGAGGCAGTCAAGGTGGAGACTGAAAAGATCACCAGTGACCGTGTCAAGCAATGGGCATACATGCCATCAAACGAAGACAAGATTCCGTTACTGTTGGGCCTGTTGCGCGAGGCTGGAGACACTCGCAGCCTGGTATTCGTCAATACCCGGCATGTTGCAGAAAAGATTCAGGCGTGGCTGGAGGCGAATAATACCCGTAGTGGACTTCTGTCCGGTGACGTGCCGCAGCCGAAACGGGAAAAACTGCTGCAAAAATTCAAGGATGGGACGATTAATGTCCTGGTGGCGACGGACGTCGCAGCGAGAGGATTACATATCCCGGACGTTTCCAGGGTGATCAATTTCGACCTGCCCCAGGATGCAGAAGACTATGTTCACCGTATCGGGCGGACTGCACGCGCCGGCGCCAGTGGGCTGGCAATCAGCATGGCTTGCGAAACCTACGCCGTCCACTTGATGGACATTGAGAACTTTATCGAACACCGGCTGCCCATCGAACAGTCCTACCAGGACGTGATGCTGAAAGATGCGATTGACCCCGGGTACATTCCGAGGAGGCATCGCGGGAAGCGCAGAGACGAGGGGACTCGCCCGGGACGAAGCGGGGACGCCAGGTCACGCGATCGCTCGCGGGACAAGGACCGTGGACGTGGTCGCACTAAACCGGCCGCTTCACCACCCGTTGCCGCAGCAGAAATCAACACTACACCCGACAGGAAGACGGAACCCCGGCAGTCAGAGCCAAAACCACAGCAAGAGAAGCCGATGCCCGAGGCTGAGCCGGTCATCCAGCCTGTGAGCAAGCACGTAGTCAGAGACCGTCGCAGGAATGGAGACGCACCGGCGATAGGATAAGCATCACGTGGGCCAGGAGAAGAGTCGCCAGCCATGACAACGACCAGCGAGACCTGCGACACAAAGCTCGCCTTGATACTGTCGGGCGGTGGCGCCCGGGCAGCCTACCAGGTCGGTGTACTTAAGGCCCTGGCTGAAATAATACCACGCCACACGGTAAACCCGTTTGGCATCCTCTGCGGGACCTCGGCGGGATCGATAAATGCCACCGTGCTGGCTGCGAATGCGCATGATTTTCATTGCGGCGTAGAGCAGATAAACGATGTATGGAGTAACTTTACCCTGGACCAGGTGTTTCGGTCTGACCTCAAAAGCCTTCTTGGGCGTGTCATAAAATGGGTTTGGTCCACAGTTGGGCCAGGAGACGATACCAACGGGCCCCAATCTATCCTCGATAACTCCCCATTGAAAAGACTGCTCCGGCAACGTATCGACTTTTCCGCAATATCAGAAGCCATAAACTCGGGTCACCTTGACGCGCTCTGCATAAATGCATGCAGCTACACCACGGGTCGATCTATATCATTTTTCCAGTCCAGGGGTGACTTGCCCGGCTGGGAACGTGCCCATCGGGAAGGCCGGTATGACAATATCACCATTGAACACCTGACCGCATCCTCTTCCCTGCCGTTGATATTTCCCCCGGTTAAACTCGATAACGAGTACTTCGGTGACGGATCAATGCGCCAGAATGCACCCATCAGCCCGGCACTTCACCTCGGGGCCCGGCGTATCCTGATTATCGGGGTTCGAATGGAGCCGAGGGCCGACCAGGAGCCGGCCGAAAGTGAGCGCGGGGTGCCGACCGTCGGGCAAATTGCAGGCTACATCATGGACACCCTGTTCCTGAATAGCCTGTATTCAGATATAGAGCGGCTGGAGCGCATCAATGAGGCGATAGATGTAACCCCGGATGCAGCAATCGAGGAAAACATGAACCTCGACCAGGTTGATCACTATGTTATTTCCCCCTCAACGGACCTCGCTGAGCTCAGCCATGCGCACTTCATGGAGTTACCCAGAACTTTCCGTTACGCAATCCGACTGCTCGGCATGCACAAGGGAAACAGTCGTCGCTTTATCAGTTACCTTATGTTCAACAAGGGATTCTGCCGCGACCTGATTGAAGAGGGCTACCGGGATGCGATGAACCAACGGAAGCCACTGATGGAATTTCTGGACTGCTGACAATTAGTGCTCTTTCAATGTGATAATTGCGAGTTCAGTTAGCTTGTCACCGTTCACGGCAAGGCGCGCCTCGCAGGCAATGGTCGCTC
>PVMK01125874.1_pt1 | contig 20208 bp, 21 predicted proteins | sample 1853481 | NCBI WGS metagenome assembly PVMK01 (sample SAMN08533507, study PRJNA380276) | Marine sediment metagenome, whole genome shotgun sequencing project. | reverse complement strand
GGTCATCGTGCGTTGCTCGATAAATCCGTCGAAGGCCGGCAGTGCGATACCCAGAAGCACCGCGGCAATCGCCAGGGTGATCATGATTTCTACGATGGTCAGTCCGCTCTGCCGTTTCATCGATACTTCCAATATTCGACGCTTGGTACCTTCCACAGGCGCAATGTGATGCGCATGTCCTTCCCAGCACCGGGAGGAGGCCAGTCTAGGCCAGGCGTCTGGAAAGAGAATCCAACGGCCGATGAATGGACCGATTTGACAGGATAAGTGGTGTCTGAAGTTTGTAAGGTCATCCGCGCCGTCCCCTGCGCCGGACCTGGCTCACATTAATGAGTCCAACTGTCCTCGTATGCGTCGTCGAAGTCCCCATCGGCATTGGAATCCCAACGGCGACTACCCGCGGAATCCATCTCCACGTTACCGGTGCCGGTCACCGGCGTAGAAGCCATGGGCACGGCCCGCACGATAAAGGTGTTGACTGTCGGGGGTCCCTCGACAGTGATCGTGTAGTTGTTGCTGGTGACCGTGCAGACGTTCGGCGTGACCGCTCCGGTATTTGCATCGCCGACCCCGTCGGCGTCGGTATCCAGCGCGTTCACGTACGTGAAATTCATGCTTCCCATCCGCTCCATGCCCTGAGCGCAGCGCATCAGGTCGGCCTGTGCTTCCGCACGGAACGTACGCTGGCTGTATTGGGTGTACAGCGGAACCGCGACTGCCGAGATTATGGCGAGGATCGCCAGCGCGATCATCAACTCGATCAGCGTGAAGCCCCGCTCGCGACGCACGCGACGAAACTCCTGGCAAGACTCTGGGGGAAACTCCGAGGGAATACGGCTGCGCATGGTTTTACCTTTGCTGAGGGTCGTAAGCATCCTTGCAAGCGTAGACGAGCCAGTTCCAACCGCCCACGCCACGCCGCTGAGCGGTAGTTATTCGCCGACGAACGTCACACCCACCGCAGGGGGTCCGCAACCTCGTCCGCGGTCTCGACCGCAAGAATAGAAACGTCCAAAATCAAGCACTTACCCGCTAAAGGATGATTGAAATCTACCACTACGAGAGCGCCTTGTAACGACTTGATTACGCCTGGCCGATCGCCATCGGGACCGGAAAACGCCACCACCACGCCCGGCTCCAGGTCGATGCCAGGGAACTTCTCCACCGGCATGAGCAGCACGTTCTCCTCCCGGCTCGGACCGAAGGCCTGCTCAGGCGGCATATCAAGGCGCTCGTTGGCGCCCGCTTCCAGGCCGAACAACGCCCGTTCGAAACCCTCCGGAAGCGAGCCGTCGCCAACCACAAATGTGGCTGGCGCGCCATCTCGAGTGCCATCGATCTCCTGGCCATCCGCGAGGCACAGGCAAAAATGCAGCGTTACGCGTACGCCTTCAGCAATGCGCATCGGTCATTCGGCGTTCGACTTGGCGCCGGCCGCACTCTCGCGGCGCGCATCGCGAATCATCAAAGCGATCCAGGCCGCCGCGCCAAGAGATATCGCAGAATCCGCCACATTGAATGCCGGGAAATAGTATTGCTGATAATGGACCAGCACGAAATCCACGACCCGACCATCGGCGATCCGATCGATCAGATTGCCCCAGGCACCCCCCAGAATCAGCGCGAATGCCCAGCCTTGGAGTTTCTTGTCAGCCGGCAGGCGCAGCATCTCGTAGATCAGGAAGATCGAAAATCCAATCGCGATAGCCACGAACATCCATCGTTGCCAGCCACCCGCGCCGTCTAGGAAGCTGAACGCCGCCCCCTCGTTCTTGAGATGAATCCAGCTGAAGAACGACCACACCGGGATTCGTTCGCCTACCTCGAGCACCTGCACCACGATGTATTTGGAGATCCGATCGAGGGCCACCACCAGCATTGCAAAGCCGAGCCACCTCAGCAGGTCAATCCGTCTCATCCGTCCCGCGCTCGTCGAACCAGGAACGGGCAGTGGCAATGTCGGCGTGAATCTGCACCGACAATGCCTCCAACGAATCGAATTGTCGCTCGTCACGAAGCTTGTGCTTGAATACCACGCTGATCAGCTTGCCGTAGATGTCGCGGTCGAAGTCAAAAATGTGCACCTCCAGCATCGGTTCGTTGCTGCCGTCGACGGTGGGTCGCACGCCGATGTTGGCAACCCCTTGATAGCGGCGCCCATCAAGCCCTTTGACTTCGGCCGCATACACCCCGTTCAGCGCGGCACGATAGCGATGCAGCGGCACGTTCGCGGTGGGCACGCCAAGCTGACGTCCCAACTGACGGCCATAGACCACATGTCCCATGATGAAGTACTCGTGTCCAAGCAGGCGTTCAGCGAGCGAGAACTCCCCACGCGCCAGGGCCTCACGCACCCTCGTGCTGCTGACCCGGTCATGCTCGAAGGTGAGGGTGCCGAGGTGGCTGACACCGAAGCCATGGCGATTCCCGGCGGCCTGCAACATGGCGTAGTTGCCTTCGCGATTGCGCCCGAACTGAAAATTGTCACCGACCACCACGTAGCGGACACCCAGCCGTTGCACCAGAAAGTCCTCGATCACGGTTTCGGCGGTGACCGCCCGCAACTGCTCGTTGAATGGCAGGCACAACACCCGGTCCAGCCCGGTGCCGGCGAGCAGTTTGATGCGTTCTCGAAACCGCGTCAGGCGGGCCGGACGGTTAGCGCCTTCGAAAAACTCCCGCGGCAGCGGCTCGAAGGTAATCAGCAGGCTTGGCACCCCCAGTTCGTCGCGCTTGGCTTTGAGATGGGCGAGCAGCATCCGGTGCCCATGATGAACGCCATCGAATTTTCCGATAGTCGCAACGCACCCGTAGTGCTCCGGGCGGATGTTGTGCATTCCGCGGATGATTTCCATAGGGCCATTATACCTGCCGCAACCGGTACGCAACCCTCCTGCAACAAGAGCTGCCGAAACCACTGACACGCGATCACACCTCCGATCATAAATGGTAGCGAAGATCGCGCACTCGCAGTCCGGCCAATGCCAGACTTCCGAAGTAGACGATGATGCCACCGATGCAGATCACGGCCAGCCGGCCGACCCGTTCCAGCAACGGCATGTCGAGCCAGAGGGCACCCTCGGGGACCAACACCCAGAGCCAGCCGACCAGCAGTGCGGTCGCCATCAGCAACCGACCGCCGAATTTCAACCAGATTCGCTCAGGACTGTAGACGCCCGAAACGAGCGTACCCCGGATCAGCAGGTAGGCCTGAACGCACGCCGCGGTACTTGTCGCCAGCGCCAGTCCGACATGACCCATGACTCTGAACAACGCCAGGTTCAAGACGATGTTCACCAGCACCGCCACCAGGGCGATGCGAAAGGGTGTGGTGGTGTCTTCGCGCGCGAAATAGGCCGGCGCGCTGATCTTGACCAGCGAAATCGCAACCGGCGCAATGGCAAACGCCTGCAGCGCGAGCGCCGCCATGGCGACATCCGCCGCGGTCATCGCGCCGTGGTAGAACACCGTGGCCACCAGCGGCACCGCCAGCAGGTACAGGGCAACGGCGGCGGGCACGCCAAGCAGCAGACCCATACGCAGCCCCCAATCCAGTGCCCGCGAGAAGTCCCGGCTGGATCCCGAAGCGTGCAATCGTGACAGGTTCGGCAGCAGCACCGTGGCGATGGCAATGGCGACCAGTCCGATCGGCAACTCCATCAATCGATCCGCGTAGTACAGCCAGGAGATACTCCCGGTCACCAGCAACGAGGCAAGCACCATATCGATCAACGCGTTGATCTGGCTGACCGACGCAGACAGCATCGCCGGCACCATCAACTTGGCGACCCGCCGTACCCCCGCATGTCCAACCTGTACGCGCGGCAGCATCAGCATATCGATGCTCTTCAGTGCCGGAAACTGAAAAAGAAACTGGATGACGCCCGCCGCCAGAACTCCCCAGGCAAGCGCCATCACGGGTTCCGCGAAGCTCGGCGCAACCAGCAGTGCCGCGCTGATCAGGCTCAAGTTCAGCAACACCGGCGTGAACGCCGGAATCGCGTATCGATGATAGCTGTTCAGCAAGCCCCCGGCATACGCCGTCAACGCGATGAACCCGAGGTAAGGAAAGGTCAGGCGCAACATGTCGCCGGTCAGCGCCAGACGCTCCGCATCACCTGCGAAGCCCGGCGCGAAAACCAGCACCAGCACATGGGCACCGGCGACGCCGAGCAGGCTGATCGCAAACATCACCGCCAGGAAGGTGCCACTGGTTGCCCGCACGAAGTCACGCAGTTCAGTTGCCGATTCACGTACTTTGACGCTCGCCAGCACCGGCACGAACGCTTGCGAAAACGCTCCCTCGGCAAACATCCGACGAAAGAAATTGGGGATTCGGAACGCCACGAAGAAGGCATCCGCGATGCCCGTGGCGCCAAAAAAGTGCGACAACACGATGTCCCGGCCGAACCCGGTGATCCGCGACAACGCCGTCATGCCCGAAACCACGCCACCCTGCCGAACCAGGTTCTGGCGATCTGTCGGGCCTTTCTGGTCAGAGCCGGCGCCCTGCGCGCTATCGGTTGGCATGGCTTTCAGTCGACTGGCTTTTGATTGACATAGGAGGGGCCCGCCGGCATATTAGCGCGCCTCGAAATTCGGCAACCTGTAAGGAGCCCAGTTTGGCCAACAGCCTCTCCGCACGTAAACGCGCCCGCCAGGCAGAAAAGCGCCGGCGTCAGAATGCCAGCCAACGATCGATGGTGCGCACCTACATCAAGCGCGTCCAGGCCGCCATCGAGGCGGGCAATCATGAGGAGGCGAGCCAGGCGCTGCAGACGGCCATACCGATCATCGACAAGATGGTGACGAAGTCGATCATGCATAAGAACAAGGCGGCGCGACACAAATCCCGATTGACCGCCCACGTGAAAGCGCTGGCCGGCTGAACCCTGGGCCACGCCATACCCGAAGGCGCGCGCTAAACCAGCACCATGTTATCGCGGTGGACGAGTTCCGGCTCTTCCACGTAGCCCAATCGAGATTCGATTTCGTCACTGCTACAGCCCAGGATCCGATCCGTTTCGGTACTCGGATAGTTGATCAATCCCTTGGCGACATCCGACCCGCGCGAGTCGACGCACAGCACCACATCGCCGCGCAGATACTCGCCGCTCGATTCCACCACACCGACGGCCAACAAACTGCGGCCGGCTTCACGCAGCACCTTGACCGCCCCGTCATCCAGCACCAGCCGACCCTTTATTTTCAGCTGACCGGCGATCCAGCGCTTGCGCGCGTCCAGCGGTTCCAGCACGGCGCCCAGCAAGGTACCGGGCGGTGAATCGCCCAGAGCCTTCAGCAATACATCCTCGGCACGCCCGTTGGCGATCAGAGTTACCGCGCCGGAGCGCGCCGCCAGCCGGGCCGCTGCCAGCTTGGTCAGCATGCCGCCCCGGCCAAGCCCGCCCGCCTCCTGACCTGCCATGGCATCAAGCTTGGGGTCGTTCGCCTCCGCGTAAGCGAGCACCGGTGCCTCGGGGTCCAGACGCGGATCAGATACGTGCAGACCGTCCCTGTCGGTCAGCAGCACCAGCACGTCCGCTTCGATGAGGTTGGTCACCAGCGCGGCCAGCGTGTCGTTGTCGCCAAACTTGATCTCGTCCGTGGCCACCGTGTCGTTTTCGTTGATTACCGGCACCACGCCCAGATCGAGCAGAGTGCGCAGGGTCGAGCGTGCATTGAGATAGCGGCGTCGGTCCGACAGATCTTCATGGGTCAACAGCACCAACGCGGTATGCAGATCGTGCCGTTTCAACGCAGTCTCGTACGCTTGTATCAAGCCCATCTGACCCACAGCGGCCGCCGCCTGCAACTCGTGGATACTGTGCGGACGTTCGGCAAAGCCAAGCCGGCTGCAGCCTTCGGCGACGGCACCCGAGGAAACCAAGGCCACCTGACAGCCCAGCCGGCGAAGTTCAGCGATCTGCGAACTCCAGCGCGCGATGCCCGCGTGATCGATTCCGCGGCCGTCAGCCGTCAGCAGCGAGCTACCGATTTTGACGACCCAACGCCGGGCGAGTTTGACGCGCACCCGCTGCTGTTGCTGTTGCGTCGAACTCACGGGTCGTTACTGACGTAAAACACTTCAACCGCGGCATCTTCGGCCTGCTCGTCCGCACCCCCCCCAGCCACGGGAGCGCCACGCCGGCGTCGCAGCAGCGCATGGGCCAGCACATCCGCGGAAATCTGCGTCTCGCGCCGTAGCTCGTCAGCCTGTGCTTCGGGATCGTCCGCCAGGCGCTCCCGGCGAGCCTCGAGATGATCCATCACCGCGCGCATCAACTCGTCGAGGCCGGTGCCGGTAACCGCCGAGATCATGTCGATCTGACGTTGCGCCCCGAGCTCGGCCTGGACGCGCGCGCGCAGCGAGTCGCGCTGCTCGTCGGTGAGCAGATCGATCTTGTTCAACACCACCCAGCAGGGTCGCTCGGCAAGCGCCGTGCTGTAACTCGCCAGTTCCGCTTCGATGGCGCGAACATTGTCCAGCGGATCACTTTCGTCCAGCGGCAGCACATCGACCATGTGCAGCAGAATCCGGCAGCGCGACAGATGCCGCAGAAACTGGCTGCCGAGTCCCGCGCCCTGCGCCGCCCCTTCGATCAGGCCCGGTACGTCCGCCATGACGAAGCTCCGCTCGTGGTCCACCCGGACCACGCCCAGATTGGGTGTCAACGTGGTAAACGGATAGTCGGCAATCTTCGGCCGCGACGCCGAGACGCGACTCAATAGCGTCGATTTACCCGCGTTCGGCATACCCAGCAGGCCAACATCGGCGAGCACCTTGAGTTGCAACCGCAAACGTCGAATCTCACCCGGATTGCCCGGCGTGGTCCTGCGGGGTGCGCGGTTGGTCGACGACTTGAAATGCGCATTGCCAAAGCCACGATCTCCGCCCGCCGCCACCCGCAAGGTGGAATCCGCTGCCGAAAGGTCGCCCAGGGTTTCCAGCGTGTCTTCGTCGATGATTGTGGTACCGGCCGGCACCCGGACAATCCGATCCCCGCCGCTTCGCCCCGTTTTATCGCGGCCGCCGCCCGACTTACCGTGCTCAGCGCGATACAGGGGCTGAAAGCGAAAATCCACGAGCGTGTTCAATGCCGCATCGGCTTTCAGCACGACATCGCCGCCGTCACCGCCGTTACCGCCATCGGGGCCACCGCGAGCAACGTATTTCTCCCGGCGAAAGCTCAGGCAGCCAGTACCGCCGTTGCCGGCTTCAACGCGAATGGTGACTTCATCGACGAACTGCATGAGCGATCTCGGATCCGGTCCGGGCGAAGCAAGTGTCCTGTCCGGACAGAACACTTGCGTCCCCTACAAAAAACCCCGCGGCTGCGGGGTCCTCCTATATCGGAAGTGACGTCAAAGTCGACATCGGAGTCACGCCGTTGCAGGCTCGACGTTTACGTACTTGCGGTGCAGCGGTCCTTTGGATTCGAAGGTTACCGTACCGTTCGCCGTGGCGAACAGCGTGTGGTCCCGGCCACAACCCACGTTGCGCCCCGGATGGAATTTGGTGCCCCGCTGACGAACCAGGATATTTCCGGCGACAACGATCTGGCCACCGTATTTTTTTCACGCCAAGTCGTTTGGATTCCGAATCACGACCGTTGCGGGTGGAGCCGCCTGCCTTCTTGTGTGCCATTCTGCCTTACTCCTTCGCGCTGCTACGCGCTGATACCGGTGATTCGGACCTCGGTGTACCACTGCCGATGGCCATGCTGGCGCAGGTAGTTCTTGCGGCGCTTGAACTTGACGATCTTGATCTTGCGCGAGCGATCGTGGGCAACGACCTCGGCCGTCACCCTGCCACCTTCTATGTAGGGAGCGCCGACATTCACGCTGTCGCCTTCGGCAATCAGCATGACCTTGTCGAACTCCACCGCATCGCCGGGTTCGCCGCCCAGTTTTTCGAGGCGCACCACCTCACCTTCGCTGACGCGGTGCTGCTTGCCACCGCTCTCGAAAACCGCAAACATAACCAAACTCCTGACCTTGGTGCAGCTGTAATACAATGCCCGGGGTTAGCCACTCCGGAGGCGCCCGGCAAAAGGCGCGTAATTCTACGGGCTAAGGATATTGATTACAACGACTTACCATGCCCGCCGATGTCCTTGCCGCAAGGGGTTATGATCGGCAGATGTCCCGCAGTATTGCAGTAACAGACTCGGACCGTCCGGCGCCCTCACAGCCGGATATCAAGAACCTGTACGAACTCGTCGCCGACGATTTCGCCGCCGTAAACGCGCTGATTCCCCGGCAGCTGACGTCCGATGTCGAGCTGGTCGAAAAGATCGGCCACTATATCGTGGAGAGCGGCGGCAAGCGCCTGCGTCCTTTGCTGGTGCTACTGTCGGCGCGCACCCTGGATTTCGCTCCCGATGAGGCCAATCCGGCACACGTCAAGCTAGCCGCGATCATAGAGTTCCTGCACACCGCTACGCTCCTGCACGATGACGTGGTCGACCGATCCGATCTACGCCGCGGGCGCTCGACGGCCAACGCGCTCTGGGGCAACGCATCCAGCGTGCTGGTCGGCGACTTTCTGTACTCGCGGGCGTTTCAGCTGATGGTCGATCTCGGACGGGTAGACATCATCGCGGTGCTCTCCGACGCAACCAACGTCATCGCCGAAGGCGAGGTTCAGCAGCTCGACAATGTCGGCAACGCCAAGCTCAGCGAAGCCGAGTACATGGCGGTCATTCGCAGCAAGACGGCCATGCTCTTTCAGGCCGCAGCACATACCGGAGCGCATCTGGCCAGCGAGGACGAACACGCAATCGCTTTGCTTCGCGACTACGGGCTGCACGTAGGACTGGCGTATCAGCTGGTCGACGATTGGCTGGACTATGCCGGCGAGACCAAGATCATGGGCAAGAACGTCGGCGACGACCTCGCCGAAGGAAAAGCGACGCTGCCGTTGATCAGGACCATGGCGGAAGGTAAACGCGCCGACGCGGCCCTGGTCCGCAACGCCATCGAAACATGCTCAGGCGAGCGTCTGCCTGACGTGATCCGTGCGGTCGAGCGCTCCGGAGCACTCGACTACACCAAGGCACAAGCCGAGCGCCAGGCACAAGCCGCGATCGCGCTCCTGCCCGAGCTGCCGGTGAATCGCTATCGCGACGCGCTCGCGCAGCTCGCGGAGTTCTCGGTTTCAAGGCTCGCCTGAGGGCTTAGCCGACGGCCTGCCTGAGGCGGCGCCACGTGCGCCTCCGTATTACCCCCTATTCCCCGCTCAGCCGGCGCAGCCTTAGGCTCGGTCAACCGATCGCTCCGGGCACGCCATGGAAGTCTCCCATTTCGATGCCAGCTACTCGCGGATCTTCGGCGATCAGGTGGCAATCAGCGCCGCCGGTGATGCGTTCTTCGGCCGCTTCTACGAAATATTCGTGGCCAGGTCCGACGAGATCCGCTCCCTGTTCGCGGGCACCGACATGGTCCGCCAGGCATCCATGCTGCGTCGCTCGCTGTATGAACTGGTCGCATTCTACGTGACCGGGACGCTCAGCGAGCAGATGCGGGATGTCGCGATGATCCACCGGCGGCTGGATTTCAGCCCCGTGCTATGGGACTACTGGCTGGACAGCCTGGTGGAAACCGCCGCCGAGTACGATGCATCCTTCGACGAGGTCACGGGTTACGCCTGGCGGCTGGCAATGACGCCCGGGATCACCTATCTGAAGCTGTCTTGTGACCCGGCGACTACCGATTTCGCCGGCGAAAACCAAACGAGCGAGCCGGAAGCAGATGGGGCCAAGTGAGATGGTCGGGGTGAGAGGATTCGAACCTCCGACCCCCTGACCCCGAGACAGGTGCGCTACCAAACTGCGCCACACCCCGACCGAGGGCGCGATCTTACAGCAGCGGACCGAAACGGTGAAGTGAACCGGTAGTACCTTGGGGTACTCCCTGTCAGAACCCACCACACCCGTCCCTCAACCCTATGCTTCTCGCGCCGGGTGCCGTAAGGTTTTGCCTTTCTGTTTCAACATGATTTCCCGGGGGAAGAGATATGGCTAGTGTTGACGGCGCAACCCTGCTGGCACGCAGTTTGAAGGCACAAGGTGTGGACTACATGTTCGGCATCGTCGGGTTTCCGGTCATCGGCGTGGCCGGGGCCGCGCAGAAAGCCGGAATAACCTACATCGGCATGCGCAACGAACAATCCGCCAGCTACGCAGCCCAGGCCGCGGGCTATCTGACCGGGCGCCCCCAGGCCTGTCTGGTGGTTTCCGGGCCCGGCGTCATCCACGGCCTGGCCGGGTTGGCGAACGCCGAGAAAAACTGCTGGCCGATGATTCTCATCGGCGGCGCATCGCCGGTGTATCAGAACGGCATGGGTGCTTTTCAGGAGGAGCGCCAGGTCGCACTCGCCGAGCCGTACTGCAAGTATGCCCACGCGGTGGAACACGTTGCGCGCATCCCCGTCTATGTTGAACAGGCGGTTCGCACCTCCATCTACGGCCGCCCGGGGCCGGTCTATCTGGACATGCCCGATGACATCATTCGCGGTGAGGTCGAAGAAGAGCAGGTGCTGCAGGCCGCCACGGTCCCCGAACCACCCCGCTCGCAGGCCAATCCGGAGGACATAGAAGCAGCCCTGTCCGCTCTGGAATCCGCCGAACGACCGCTGGTGATCGTGGGCAAGGGCATGGCCTGGTCGCGCGCCGAGCAGGAGATCGGCGAATTCATCGAGCGCACCCAGCTGCCGTTTCTCGCCTCACCCATGGGCAAGGGCGTGCTGCCGGACACTAGCCCGCTGTCCGTGGGTGCTGCGCGAAGCCACGCACTACGCGAAGCCGATCTGGTGTTTCTGATGGGTGCCCGTTTCAACTGGATCATGCACTTCGGTCTGCCTCCGCGTTTCGACAAGAACGTACGCGTCATTCAGCTCGACATCTCGCCCGAGGAAATCGGCACCAACGTGCCCACCGAGGTGGCACTGGTGGGCGACGGCAAGGCGATCGTCGGCCAGTTGAACAAGGCGCTGAACAATCGCCAGTGGTTCTATCCTGCTGAAACCGAGTGGCGCGCGGTGCTGAAGGAGAAGGCCGATGAGAACCTCGCCGCGGTAGCGCCGATGGTCCAGGACGAATCCAAACCCATGAACTACTACCGGGCCTACCGGGACATCCAGGAATGGCTGCCGGAAGACGCGATCATCATCGGTGAGGGCGCCAACACCATGGACATCGGCCGTACTCAGATGCCGAACCTATCAGCCCGGCATCGACTGGACGCCGGCACCTACGGCACGATGGGCGTTGGCCTGGGCTTCATGATTGGCGCCGCGGTCAGCAATCCCGGCAAACCCATCGTCGGCGTGCAGGGCGACTCGGCCTTCGGCTTTTCCGGCATGGAAGTGGAAACCATCAATCGTTACAAACTTCCCATCAAGCTGATCGTGCTGAACAACGGCGGAATCGGCGGCGGCATGGACGAACTGCCGACGGACAGACCCATTCCCGCCCCGATCCTTACCCCGGGCGCGCACTACGAAAAGGTGATGGAAGCCTTCGGCGGAAAGGGGTTTTATGTTGAGGATCCCGCCGACCTGCGCGCCGCACTCGACGAGGCGATGGCCCACGACGGTCCCGCGTTGGTCAACGTGCTGATACACCCAAGGGCTGGCCGCAAGCCGCAGAAGTTCGGCTGGCTGACGACCTGAGTTCAGGCCCAGCCTCCGACGAAGGCCTCGCATTGAGGCGCCTCCCTACGGCGCGTAGTCGATCACCAATGCCACCCGGCGGTTGGCGGCCCCGGATTCGCCCCAGGCGCCGGGTTTGATCAGGCGCTCCGAGTCTTCGCCGTAGCTCACGGCGCGGACCTTGTCGGGGTTCAGACCGCCCGGCTCGATCAGGTAGTTCTTGACTGCTTTGGCGCGCTCCATGCCCAGCCATTTGTTGTAGGCGGGGTCACCGGCAGGGTCAGTGAACCCTTCAACGGTAACCAGCACGCCCGGATGGTGTTCCCTGATCACCGCGCTGAACTCATCCAGGGCCGGCTTGTCGCGCTCGTTGAGGGTCGCGTCGCCAAACCCGAAGCTGGCGGTCATCTCAACCCGAAGGCGCCCCTGCATCTGCGTGATCGATGCGTCGTACTCGGCGAACTTGCCATGTAATTGTTGCGTCATCTCTGTGAAATGTCCTTGCGTATCAGCAAGTTGCGACGCCAGGTCGGCATCGGTAGAGCGCAGATCCGACACCGTGGAATCAAACTCATCACGTTTGATGTATTGCGAGCAGCCCGCGCTGACGACACTGACTAACAGAACAGGTCCGATGACTGTAAGAGCTCTCATGACACTTCCCCCAAATTGGCCCCAAATCGGCCGATAATATCCAGTAATACACTAGCAATGCCTGGACGCAAGCGCATCCGCACGTAGCGACCACGTGACGGTGTTCGACAGTCCGTGGCCGGCGTTCGACAGCGCGTCGACCCGACGCTACTCTACCGAATCCACGCGGCCAGAGCGCCGCCGTGGGCCAGGCAATCTTGAGGAGGGATGCCATGGATCGACGAGACTTTCTGAAAACCAGCGCTGTGAGCGGCGCGAGTGCCGGGCTGCTGCCATTTCACCAGGCCGCCGCAAGCCAACCGCGCGCGGAGATCCAGAGTTACCGCACGCTCGGGCGCACCGGGCTGAAGATCGCTGACATCTCGTTCGGCTCCTCGCGCCTCAACGTCGGTGAGGAAGAACTTGTACTGGACGCGTTCGATCGTGGAGTCAACTACTTCGACACCGCCGAGATGTACTCCAGGACAGCTGCCGAAACCGTCATCGGCAACGCCCTGAAAGGCAAACGCGACGAGATCGTGCTCGCCTCCAAAATCGTCGCGCGGGCCAGTGATCGCAGCGCATCCATGATGGAGGTGCTGAACGGCAGCTTGAAACGATTGCGCACCGATTACATCGACATCTACTTCAATCATGCGGTCAACGACGTCGATCGCATGAAAAACCCCGAATGGGGTGAGTTCGTCGAGCGCGCCAAGGAGCAAGGCAAGATCGGCTACGTCGGCCTGTCTGGACATGCCGGCCGGCTGATCGAATGTCTGGACTACTCGATCGAACACGATATCGTCGACGTGATTCTCGTCGGCTACAACTTCGGTCAGGATCCCGCGTTCTACGAGAGGTTCACCTCCGGGTTCGACTTCGTGGCCAAGCAGCCCGACCTGCCGCGCGTGCTTGCCGACGCCAAGCACAAGGACATCGGCGTCATCGCCATGAAGACCCTGATGGGCGCGCGGCTGAACGACATGCGTCCGTGGGAGAGCGACGGTGCGACCTATGCTCAGGCTGCGCTTCGCTGGGTATTGTCCAATCCGAACGTCGACGGGCTGATCATCTCGATGACCAACCACGAGGACATCGACGAATATGTCGGCGCTTCGGGTTCAATCGAAGTCGCGGCTGGCGATTTCGCTCTCCTCGGTCGTTATGCGCACGCCAACGGCAGCAGCTATTGCCGGCACGCCTGCAACGACTGCGAGGGTGCCTGCCCGTACGGCGTGCCGATCGCAGACGTGATGCGCACCCGCATGTACGCCACCGACTACCAGGACCTGCCGTTCGCAAAGCGCGAATACGCGATGCTCGGCGCTGCTGCCAGCGCGTGCCTGTCCTGCGACGGTCAGCCGTGCCAGGACTCGTGCAGCCATGGCCTCAACGTGAGCCAGCTCTGTGGTCCGACCCACGAACTGCTGGCCTGATCCGGCAGCCATCCCCCGGCGCATGTGCAGGTGAGCCAGTTACGCTCGCGGGCGCTGTACTACGATTGCTTCAGCGGCATATCCGGAGATATGCACCTTGGTGCGTTGCTGGATATCGGCGTTCCTGTCGAACACCTCGCAGCGGAACTCAACCGGCTCGAACTGGCCGACGAGTTCACCCTTCGGGTAGAATCGGCGAGCAAGATGGGCATCACCGGCACGCGCGCGAGCGTCGAGCTGCATCCCGACACTAAGACGCCACATCGGCACCTGTCCGACATTCAGCAGATCATCGATCATGCCCGGTACGACGCGGCCGTGCGCGATCGGGCCCTCGACATGTTTCGGGAGATCGCGGTAGCCGAAGCGAAAATCCATGGCACCACGATTGATGCCGTACATTTTCACGAGGTCGGCGCAACAGACTCCATCGTCGATATCGTCGGCGCCGCCATCGGCCTGGAGTTCCTCGACGTCGATACCCTGTTGTGCAATGAGGTGGAGCTCGGCGGTGGGATGGTCACCTGCGCGCACGGCGTCTTTCCCGTACCCGCGCCCGCGACCGCGGAGATTCTCAAGGATGTGCCCTGCCGATATGGCGGCGTCGACAGCGAAGCAACCACACCGACCGGAGCCGCCATTCTGAAAGCAAACGTCGATCGTTTCGGCCCACCCGACGGGTTCGTCAGCGAACGCATCGGATACGGCGTCGGGCAGAAGGACTTCAACATCCCGAACGTGCTGCGGGTGATGCTCGGCTCGGTGTCGATGAATACAGGCGGCTACCTGACTGAAACCAACGTCGAGGTATCCGCGAATATCGACGATATGAGTCCCGAGGCGTTCCAACCCCTGATGGAGCGACTGTTCGCCTGTGGCGCCAAGGACGTGTTCTTCACGCCAATCCTGATGAAGAAATCCCGGCCCGCCACCAAGGTCACCGTGCTCGCAGATCCAGACTGTCTGGGGGAGGTCAACCGAGCCCTGGTCATGGGTTCGACCACGCTTGGGGTCCGGGTGCATCAGGTGACCAAACACATGCTGCCGCGGGAAGCGCGCACGCTGCAGACCTCCTTCGGCGAGGTTCGGGTGAAGGTCGCGACCCGCCCGGACGGGACCGTGAGCTGGAAGGTCGAGCACGACGACCTGGTCGATCTTGCGGCCCGCCACGACCGCGACTATCTGCCGCTGAAAGCCGCGATTGATGCCGAAGTGCGCGCCCAGTTGGACGCCGGTTGATGAGCGATCTCGACACGATCCTCAGCGCATTCAAAGATGGCACGCTCGACCTGGACGCCGCGCGCGCAGCGATCGACGCGCGCTTCTTCGAAGACGTCGGGCATACCACGATCGATCACGACCGCATCCGGCGCACAGGCTCAGCCGAGGTCATCTACGCTGAGCACAAGACACCTGCACAGGTGGTCGATGCGTTCGCGGCCCTCGCTGCGCGCGGCGAGAACGTGCTGGCCACGCGGGTCAGCTCCGAGGGTTTCCGCGCAATTGCCGAACGGTTCGCCGGCGCCGAATATCACACTGCCGCGCGCCTGGTGACCCTGAGACAGAAGGCGCCAGATCCCGCAGCAACGAGCATCGCCGTGGTTACTGCCGGCACCTCGGATCTGCCGGTGGCCGAGGAAGCCGCGCTGACCGCCGAGTTCTATGGCAATCCGGTCTTGAGAATCAGCGATGTAGGCGTAGCCGGCATCCATCGGCTGTTGGCACGCGCTGAAGAAATCCGCAGCGCCCGGGTGGTGATTGCGGTCGCTGGCATGGAAGGGGCGCTGCCCAGCGCCGTCGGCGGTCTGGTCGACAAACCGGTGATCGCGGTTCCTACCAGCATCGGCTACGGTGCGTCATTTGGCGGTATTACCGCCCTGCTCGGCATGCTGAACAGCTGCGCGTCAGGCGTGTCGGTAGTGAACATCGACAATGGCTTCGGCGCGGGCTACCTCGCCAGCATGATCAATCGGCTGTAGGATCAGCCCATGGACGCCGAACTCGCCACGAAGTACGAAGCGCTGAAGGCCTATGTGAGCCGCTTCGACAGCGCGCTGATCGCGTTTTCCGGCGGCATCGACAGCTCACTGGTTGCCTACGTAACCGCCGAACAACTCAGCAGCAAGGCGCTCGCCGTGACCTCGGGCTCGGCGAGCCTGAAGCGCAGCGATCTGGGCCTGGCCAAGCACCTGGCTGTCGAGTGGGGGATGGAGCATCGGGTAATCGTTACCGACGAGCTGAGCAAACCCGACTACCGGGCAAATCCCATCGATCGTTGTTTTCACTGCAAGACGTCGTTGTATCAATCACTGGCTGAAATCGCCGACCTGGAAGGCTTCGACGTCATCTTCAACGGTACCAACACCGACGACCTGGGCGATCACCGACCCGGGTTGATCGCCGCGGACGACTTTCACGTCAGATCACCGCTGGTCGAGGTTGGCTTCGCGAAAGCCGATATCCGCGCGCTGGCAACGCATCTGGGTCTGGAGAACGCGCAGAAACCTCAAGCTGCGTGTCTGTCCAGCCGCTTTCCGTACGGCTCACACATCACCGAGGAACGACTGTCGCAAGTGGAAGCGGCCGAAGATGTGCTTGCTGAACTGGGTTTTACGCAGTTCCGGGTGCGCCACCACGAGGAAGTCGCCCGGCTCGAGCTGCTGCCCGAAGAATTCCCATTGGCGATCGAGTTGGCCGAGACGCTTCAGCAGCGCATCAAGGGTTGCGGCTTTCGCTTCATTGCCATGGATCTGGTCGGGTTTCGCTCCGGCGCCTTGAACGAGGGGTTGATCAAAGCCGTTACCCTCAGCTGAATCCCACCGTGAGTCAGACCCGCTGCAGCAGCGTCCCGGTACCCAGCCCGCCGCCGCAACACATGGTGACCAGTCCGTACTCGCCGCCGCTACGCTGCAGTTCGTGCACCGCCTTGGTAATAAGAATGCAGCCCGTGCCACCCAACGGATGACCCAGAGAAATCGCGCCCCCGTTGGGGTTCACTTTGGACAGGTCCGCGCCTGTGGTTTTGGCCCAGGCCAGAACGACCGATGCAAACGCTTCGTTGATTTCCACCACGTCGATGTCATCGATCGAGAGCTCCGCACGTTCGAGCAGCTTCTCGGTGGCCGGAATGGGCCCTTCGAGCATCAGCACCGGATCACAGCCGACCAGCACCGAATCGACCACCCGTGCCAAGGGCGTTTTGCCCAACTCGGCTGCCTTCTCCTCGCTCATCAGCAGCACCGCACCCGCGCCATCGGCGATCTGTGAAGATGATCCCGCCGTATGGATGCCATCTTCGCGCGCCACGGGCTTCAAGCCCGCCAACGCTTCGAGGCTGGTATCACGCGGCACTTCGTCTTTGCTCACGGTGAGCGTCTCGTCGGTGCGCTTGCCTTCATCATCGAGCACCGGCACCTCGAGCGGGATGATCTGCGCATCAAACCGGCCTTCGGCAACGGCTGTCGCGGCACGCAACTGGGACTCCAGGCCGAACGCATCCGTGTCCCCCCGCGTGATCTGATACTTCTCCGCGATCCGCTCCGCACTTTCGAACTGACTGACGAATTCGTAATGGTTGCGATAACTTCGCGCTATCGGTTTACCCATGCCCGCTTTGACCCCTGCCACCGCATCAGCGCCCACCGGCAACAGCGACATGTTCTCGACACCACAGGCGAGCACCACGTCCTCCAGACCCGAAGCAATGAGACTGTGGGCGAGGGTGGTGGCATGTTGCGACGAGCCGCACTGGGAATCGATGGTGATGCAGGCCACCTGTTCGTCGCCCCCGTGCGCAAGCCATGCGGTGCGGGTGACATTCATCGCCTGGGCGCCCACCTTGTTGATGCAGCCACCAACCACCTGGCCCACCTCGGCCGACGCCACCCCCGCGCGATCGAGCACACCCATCATCACCTGGCCCAGCACATCGGTGGGATGCGCCGCACCCAACGATCCGTTCCGCTTTCCAACCGGTGACCGGCCTGCTTCGACGATGACGACCTTGCGCATGAGAATGCTCCCCTCCTCTGAATAGGAATGAATGAGACTGAATGAATTGCAGCCGCCTATCCTATACGCTGACCCGGTCCATTTGAAAATATCTTCGGGGAGGAAGACCACATGAGATCCGGATTCAAAGCCCTGCTGGGCCTGTCGCTTATCGGCGTTGCAATGCCTGGCATCGCGGCTGACTGCAAACACTCGCGTTGGGGCGCAGACGACCAGATCGGCAACGCCAACCTCATTACCGCAGAAAGCGTGCTGGCAGCCGCCAAGCTGATCAAGACCGGCAAGACCTACCCGCTGGGCATCATCATCGATGCCAGCACGCCGGCGTTTGGGCCACGCAGCCTGTCGCTGCAGGTCGTACAACCGGGCCAGCAGATGGGCCGGGCAGCGTTCCCCAACGCGATCTACAACGACGACCTGGTGCAGATGTGGCTGGGAATCGGACCGCAAATCGATGGTCTCGGGCACCTGGGCAGCGAGGGCAACTACTACAACTGCAACAAGGCTGAGGAAATTTCGGACATCAACGGGCTTACCCGGCTTGGCATCGAGAATGTGCCGCCACTGGTCGCGCGCGGGATCGTGCTCGATATGGCCGGACACTTTGGCGTCGAATACATGAACGCCGGTCAGTTTTTCACCGTTGAGGACGTGCAGGCAGTCGAGAAGAAACAGCGCACCCCCGTCCGTGAAGGCGACGTGGTGCTGTTTCACACCGGGTGGACCGATGCGAAGCTCGAGTCCGACCCCGACGCCTGGGTTGCCGGCGAGCCCGGCCAGTCCGAGGAAGTTGCGCAATACCTCGCAAGTAAGGGCGTCATCGCGGTGGGTGCTGACACCTGGGGCGTTGACGTGGTGCCGACACCCGATCCAAACCGGCCTTTCCAGGGGCACGTGATACTGCTGAAAGAAAACGGTATCTACACGCTGGAAACCATGAATACCGGGCCGCTGGTGCGCGACGAAGCATTCGAATTCATGTTCGTGCTGGGACCGGCGCGGCTGCGCGGCGCGGTGCAGATGATCATCAATCCCATCGCGATTCACTGACGCCGAAGGAAGGGAAACCCGGACCGGCATTGCCGGCCCGGGTTCGTCACCTCCTTATCAGCTCACATGAATCCCGATCCCAGCAAAGCCGCAGCCTTCAATCAGGCAGTTGGCCAGGAACGGTCCTTGCGGGTTTTCGAACGTGACATCGGTGTAGGCTGTCCCAGCTGGGACCCGAACGCGGTGTCCATCGATCGAGAAGGATCGGGTCGGCCGCACGGTCACGACGCTCCGAGACGACCCGTTGGGGTCGCCAGCCAAACCCATGGACTGGCTGCGACCAGCCGCGACCGCAATCTCGTCCACGTCAGTACACGTCCCGGCTTCGTCGAAGCACATCCGAAAACGCGACCCGTCACCGCGACCGTAGCTGCCGAAAAGATTGCCGGCCTCACCACCGAACCCATCGCTCGGCATCAGGCTGCAGCGTTCCGCCACCGCGGTGACGCGACCGTCACAGGGTACATCGCCCAGATCGTCACAGACCCCATTGAGGAAGTCGTAGACGAAGTGATTGCGAATGATCACACCCTCGGTCACTTCACAGTTGATGATCTCGCCCTGCCGATCGAGATCCAACACGGTAGTCCCGTGAAAGATGCTCGACAGTCCGATCTCATCCGAGGGCGGGGCCCTCGCCGGAACTTGCGCAAGCACAGGCCCCGCGCTCATGCACAATGCAGTCAGAATGACTGCGTTCACTCTTCCCAAACGCATCTTCAATCTCCTGTTGGTCGGGACCTGCAACGCTGGGGAGCTGAACCTTAGATAACCTGAGCAACCCCTTATGGTTTCTTCAAAATTCATTTAGATTCATGAGATTGGAAGCGCGCGAGGCAATGGCGTCATGAAAACACTGATATGCGCTGCGGTACTGATGCTGCCGTTTGCCGCGAGCGCGCAGGACCTGTGGTTCACCTACGGGGAACTCGTGCCCGAATCAGGCGAGATCCCCACTGAGCTGCAGATGTATTTCGCGGGTTATCACCACGGTTTCGTGGCGGCGGCCTACCTCGAAGGCGACTGCAACCTCAACCGAATCATGCGCACCAATCCGCGCGACCTGATCGACGCGTTAGCCAAACGCGATCACCCCGCCGACGAGCCCGTCGACCCGCAGGTACTGATGCTGGTCGCCTATAGCCTTTGCGGGCACTAGCCGGACGACTCCTGCCGGAACGCGTACAGCACCCGTCCCTTGGCGCACAGACGCTCCTGATCATCGGTGATGGTGACCTCTATGACCGCGAGTTGCCGACCGCGTTTGATCACCACCGCCTCGGCATCTGCGTAGTCTCCATGCACCGGCCGCAGGTAGGAGATGTTGAGATCCGCAGTGCCGGCCGGCTGCTGGCCGGGCAACCAGCCGGAAGAGAACACCGGGATCAGCATGGCGATGTCGACCATGGCCGCGAGAATTCC
>PVMK01125612.1_pt1 | contig 20216 bp, 32 predicted proteins | sample 1853481 | NCBI WGS metagenome assembly PVMK01 (sample SAMN08533507, study PRJNA380276) | Marine sediment metagenome, whole genome shotgun sequencing project. | reverse complement strand
TGCTTCAGACCATTCGTCACCTCCTGATCCGTCCGAGGTGCTTCCGGTCGGAGCGAGAGTGACCGGGTGGGGTGCGATCCCACCTAACCGAAACACCTTTGCAAGGCACACAATTGAACCCGGTCGAGAACATCTGGCAGTTCCTGCGCGACAATTGGCTGTCCAACAGGATCTTCGAATCTTACGACCAAATCGTCGCCCTCTGCTGCGAGGCCTGGAACAAGCTTATCGACCAGCCTTGGAAGATCATGTCCATCGGTCACCGGAAATGGGCCCATGGGTTCTGATCAATGCAAGCTGGTATTATACCAAGGAGCGCGGATAGACACCCATTCGGGGTCAAGCCCCGCAGGCAGAGTTCAGGAGGTCCCGGCCGCTGGGCGCCTGCGCGGCCGCTGCAGGGTGGCGAGCAGCCGATCGGCCTCCTTCAAGCGCCGGCGGAGAAACCGGCGCGTGGTCGCGAGGTCTTCCGTCTCGTCCCGCAGCCAGACGCGCAGGGTGACGAGAAAGAGCATCGTGAGCCCGACTTCCTCGACCTGGCGCCGCCGGCCCGGGGCATCGAGACAGGCGACGTCGCGCACCCATTGAATGAGCCTGGACAGGTGGAAGATCGCCGGCACCCAGTGATGGGGGTGGGAGGGATAGAGCTTGGCGCTCAGCATCTGGCCGACCACCGCTCGCTGGTCGCGCTGGGCCTCGAACCAGCGCACCATCACCAGATAGACCCGCTCGCGCGCCGGCAGGTCGGCGAAGCCCACCTCCCTGATCGCCAGCATGGCGTCGAGCGCCCGCCGGAACCAGGCGTCGGCAACTGCATCGAGATCGCGGTAGTGCGTCAGGAGCTCGGGCAAGGTGATGCCGAGGTCCTCGGCGACCCGGCGCAGCCGGACACCCTCCCAGCCCACTTCGGCCGCCAGGCCGACGGTCCGGTCGAGGATGCGCTGATCCAGATCGCCGCTGGTTGCTGTCTTGGCGCTCTTCGTCTTCTGCGCCTTCTGCGCCTTGCCGCTTGGCATTCGTGCCTCCTGGAGCTATCGAGTCTGGCACCCGGCGGCGCCCCAGGGCAAGCCTTGTTGGCGGATTGGACGGCCGGCGGCGCCTCAGGCCTCCAGTTCAGGCAGGGCCTCGCCGCGCGACAGATCGAAACCGAGGCCCGCCCAGGCTTCCATCATGTGCGCCGGCAGGGGCGCGCTGACCCTGAGGGTGGTGCCATCGGCCGGATGTGGGATGGCGAGTTCGCGCGCGTGCAGGTGGAGCCGCCGCGGCAGATCGCAGGACGGCAAAAAGGCCGCCTGACCGCCATACTTCCCGTCGCCCAGGATCGGGTGGCCGATGGCCGCGCAATGGGCCCGCAACTGGTGGGTCCGCCCGGTGAGCGGCCGCAGCACCAGCCATGCGGCCCGCTTGCCGGAGGCCTGGATCACGCGATAGAGGGTCAGCGCGGGCTGTCCGGCCTCGGCCGCGGCCACTACCTTCTCGACGGCTGCCTTTTCGCCGCCCGGGGCCCCGGCGCGCCGCTTGGCCAGTGGCAGGTCGATCCGCCCCTTTTGGCGCTTCGGCACGCCGACGACGGCGGCCCAGTAAGTCTTGCGGGCCTCCCGGCCGCGAAACGCCGCGGTCAGGTGACGGGCCGCCGCCGCGGTTCGCGCCAACACCAGGACGCCGCTGGTGTCCTTGTCGAGACGATGCACGAGGCGCGGTTTCTCCGCCGCGCCAAAACGCAGCGCCTCGCTCAAGGCGTCCAGATGGCGGCTCAGGCCGCTACCGCCCTGGACCGCTAGACCGGCCGGCTTGTCGAGGGCGATCAGCCAGTCGTCCATGTAGAGGATCCGCTCCCGCAGTGCCGCCGCCTCGTGCGGGTCGATCCGCGGGGGCGGTTTGCCTTCGGTCGCACGTCCTTCGCCGACCCCGAGCGGCGGCACGCGGATCGTCTGGCCCGGGCCGAGGCGCAGGCCGGATTTGGCGCGCCGGCCGTCGACCCGCACCTGGCCGGTCCGCAGCAGCTTCTCCAGCCGGCCGTGGCCGAGCTCGGGGAAGCGCCGCCGGAACCAGCGGTCGAGCCTGAGACCGGCCTCGTCGCCGGCCACGGTTAGGTTTTGAACGCGAGACTTTTCGGTGTCGGACACGGGAGGGGAAGTTTAAGGGAGTTTAGCGTCGGACGGAACCGGCCCTATTTGGTTGATAGGCCGCTGCACCGGCCCTAGCGCCCGGGTTTTTCTAAGCGGCCAGCGGTCGCGGCGGCGACGTGAGCCAGGAGACGCAACACTCCGTGTTCATCAGATAGATGCCGATGCGCGCCATTTCCGCCAATTCCTCTTCGCTGGCGCCGGCAATCGCGTCGGGTACGACGACCACGCGAAAATCGCGGGCACTGGCTTCATAGATCGTCGCGCGGATCGCCGTGCTAAAGTTGCAGCCGCAGATGGCAATGGTGGTGACGCCCAAGCTCTTCAAGTGATCTTCCAGACTGGTCTGGTAGAACGCACCCCAGCGCGGCCGGTAGAGCGCCCACTCGCGGTCCGCCAGCTCCTGCAGGCCGCCCGACAGCAACTCGGCGCTATCCAGGCGCGTCTCGGGCGCCGGATTGATCTCGGGCACAAGTTCGGCCCCGCCCGAACCGGGCATGAGAACCCGCAAGCCCTCTTCGACCGCCCGCCGGCGGCAGGCATCCACGTTCGAGCCGTCCGGCCGATAGAGGCGCACGAGATGGACGATGGGGGCGTCGGCACCGCGAAAGCCCTGGACCAGCTCGCCGATTCTGGCGAGCTTGCGCCCACCGCCGAAATAGCCGACCGGCGAGCCGGGCGAGGTGCAGTCCTTCTGGATGGCGAAGGTCAGGAGCGCGATATGCTCCCTTTCCGGGTTCGTGTAATCGGGCATTCGATTTCTCTCTCTCGGGTCTTCGCGACTTGGTATTATCGTCCTTGTCCGGACGTGGCTACAACATAGTCGGCTGGCGGACGAGGACAAGCCGCAAGCCGGCATGGCAGACTCGCAGATTCCGCAAGGCTCCGACTGGAGCCGGGTCAAGGGCCGCCCTCAGGCTTACCGCTCGCCCTCTCCGCTTGCCTGGCGCTCGTCGCGCAGCTTGGCCCAATAGTCGAGGCGCTTCTTGATGTCGCGCTCGAAGCCGCGCTCGGCGGGGCGGTAGAATTCCTGGCGCGCCATGTCCTCGGGAAAGTAGTCCTGGCCGGAGAAGGCGTCCGGCGCGTCGTGGTCGTAGGCGTAGCCGGCGCCGTAGCCGAGCGACTTCATCAGGCTCGTCGGGGCATTCAGGATATGCTTGGGCGGCGCCAGGGAACCGGTCTCCTTGGCCGCCTTCTGAACCTCCTGGAAGGCCTTATAAACCGCGTTCGACTTGGGCGCGGTGCCCAGGTAGATCACCGCCTGGGCCAAGGCCAGATCGCCCTCGGGAGAGCCGATGCGCTCGTAAGCCTGCCACGCCGCGAGGCCCTGAACCAGGGCCTGGGGATCGGCGAGGCCGATGTCCTCGACGGCGAAGCGCACCAGGCGGCGGGCGATGTAGCGCGGATCCTCGCCGCCGGCCAGCATGCGCGCCAGCCAATAGAGCGCCGCATCGGTGTCGGAGCCCCGGAGCGACTTGTGGAGCGCGGAGATCAGGTTGTAGTGGCCTTCCTGGCTCTTGTCGTAGAGCGGCGCGCGGCGCTGGATGATCCGCGTGAGTTCGGCGGTGTCGACCTCTTCATCGGTTTCCGCCACGTCCCGGGCGAACAGCTCCTCGGCCAGGTTGAGCAGATATCGCCCATCCCCGTCGGCCATGGCAATCAGAGCGATACGCGCCTCGGCGCTGAGCGGCAGGGCCCGGCCGGCGTCCGCCTCGGCGCGCTCCAGGAGGATGCGGAGCGCGGCGGTATCGAGCCGCTGCAGCACGAAGACCTGGCAGCGCGACAGGAGCGCCGCATTCAGCTCGAACGAGGGGTTTTCGGTGGTCGCCCCCACCAGGATGACGGTGCCGTCCTCGACATAGGGCAGGAACCCGTCCTGTTGCGCCCGGTTGAAGCGATGGATCTCGTCGATGAACAGCAGAGTCCCGCGGCCGGCCAGGCGGCGCTCCTTGGCGCGCTCGAAGACCTTGCGCAGGTCGGCCACCCCGGAGAACACCGCCGACAGGGGATCGAAGGCCAGCTCCGCGACCTCGGAGAGGAGGCGCGCGATGGTCGTCTTGCCGCTGCCCGGCGGGCCCCAGAGGATCATCGAGGCGAGGCGCCCGGCCGCGACCATGCGCCCGATCGGCCCATCCGCCTGCAACAGGTGATCCTGGCCGACCACCTGGGAGAGATCGCCGGGCCGCAAGCGGTCCGCCAGGGGCCGCGGCGCCTGATCCTCGAACAGCCCGCGGACGGTCGGCCTCACCGCCGCCGGTCATCCCGAAAGCTCCACCCGGCGCACGCGCCCCTGGCGCCGGAAGACGACCGTCCATCGGTCCGACGTGCGGCTCAGGAGAGCCTCGACATCCGCCGCACGGGTGACCTTCTCGTCGTTGATCTCCAGCAGGATATCGCCCGACCGAAAGCGGTAGCGCCGGGCGATCGTGCCGCGCGGCACCTTCAGCAGGATCACTCCTTTCCAGGCGCCCTGAAGGTCGAGCTCTTCCGCCAGGGCCGGCGATAGATTCGCCACGGTCGCGCCTTTCAGTGGGTGCCGCCCGTTCAGCTTCTTGAGATCGCGCGGCGGCGTCTCCGGCGCTTCCGACAAAGGCAAGGCCAGGTCGACGATGTCGCCGGCGCGGTAGACCTGGATGCCCAGATTATCTCCAAGCCGGCCCGTGGCCACGCGGAACTGAAGGGTCTCCACGTCGTTCACGTGCTCACCGTCGATCTCAACGATGACGTCGCCCTGGCGAATGCCGGCCGCGTTGGCGGGACCGCCATCGTAGACCAGGTTGACCACCACGCCGCCGGGACGCGATAGGCCGAAGCCTTCGGCTAGGTCGGCGCTGAGCGTCTGTCCGACGATTCCGGCCCAGGGCCGCATGATGCGGCCACCGGCCTGGGCGCTGGCAACCACGGTGCGCACCATTTCGGAAGGAACGGCGAAGCCGATGCCGATCGAGCCGCCGCCGCGCGAGTAGATCGCCGTGTTGATGCCGATCAGGCGGCCGTCGAGGGTGACCAGGGCGCCGCCCGAATTGCCGGGATTCACGGCCGCATCGGTTTGAATGAAGAAGTTGAAATCGCTGATCCCCGCCTGGGTGCGGGCCAGCGCCGAGATGATGCCGCTGGTGACCGTCTGGCCGACGCCGAAAGGGTTGCCCGATGGCGAGCACCAGGTCGCCCACTTCGGCCTCGTCGGAATCCTTGAACTCAAGGGTGGGCAAGGCCTCGCCCGCCGCGTCGATGCGCAGCACCGAGAGATCGGAGCGCTCGTCGCTGACCACCAGTTCCGCCGAGAATTCCCGGCGGTCGGCCAGCACCACGGTGATCTCCGAGGCGCCCTGGATCACGTGATGGTTGGTCACCACCAGACCGCCGGCATCGACGATGACCCCGGACCCGAGCGCATTCTGAACCCGTTCTCGCGGCTGGCCGAGGCTGCCGAAGCTATCGCCGAAGAAGCGCTTGAAGAAGGGATCGTCGAACAGAGGCGAGAAAGCCCGCTGCTGCACCATGCGCTTGGCGTAGATGTTGACCACCGCCGGCGCGACGCGGCGCACCACGGGCGCGAAGGAAAGCAAAATCTCCTCGCGGGATTCGGGCACCTTCACCTGATCGGCCGCAACGGCCTCGTACGGCGCCGCCATAACCGCCGCCGCGACGAACAGCAGGCCGATGACCGCAGCGCGGCGCGCGGATAGGAGGTTCTGCCGCTGGGGTCTCAGGCGCTTGTGCATGCACCAAAATCTAGGGACTAGTCGGCCAAACCGCCAGCCCCCTTCGCTACCCACCATGCGGCCTTTAAAACCAACCTGCGCGGATAGATACCCATTTCATGGGGCGGAGCACGGCGCAGCCGCTATTCATCCTCGCCGTCACCGTCCTCCATGGTGGGACCGGAATCCTGGCCCTTGGCCTTGGGATTGCGGTCGACCAGCTCGATTACCGCGATCGGCGCCATATCGCCGTAGCGATGGCCGGCCTTGAGGACGCGCGTGTATCCGCCGGGCCGCTCGCGGTAGCGCTCGGCCAACTCGGCGAACAACTTCGCCGTGATCGTGCGGTCGCGCAGCACCGACATGGCCTGGCGGCGGGCGTGAAGATCGCCGCGCTTGCCCAGCGTGATGAGGCGGTCGACGATGCGACGCAGATCCTTGGCTTTCGGCAGGGTCGTCTGAATCTGTTCGTGCTTCAACAGGGACGCAGCCATATTGGCGAACATGGCCTTGCGGTGAGTGCCGCTGCGGTTCAGCTTGCGACGGCTCATGCCATGACGCATGGATCCTTCTCCTTCTCGCCGGGCCTCGCGCGCGAGACCGATTGCACCCCCCGTTCGCCGCGGCGGGCGGCCGAAGACCGCCCATCAGGTACGCCGGGGTGGGACCACCGCGGTCCCTTATCTGCCCTCAGTAGGGCTCCTCGAGACGCTTGGCCAACTCCTCGATGTTCTCGGGCGGCCAAGTCGGGATTTCCATGCCCAGATGCAAGCCCATCTGGGACAGGACCTCTTTGATCTCGTTCAGCGACTTGCGGCCGAAGTTCGGCGTCCGCAACATTTCCGCTTCCGTCTTCTGAACGAGATCGCCGATATAGACGATATTGTCGTTCTTCAGGCAGTTGGCGGAGCGCACCGAAAGCTCCAGTTCGTCCACCTTGCGCAACAGATTGCGGTTGAACGGCGGCTCGGCCGCATGCTCCTCCGCCACGCGCGACTCCGGCTCTTCGAAGTTGATGAAGAGTTGCAGCTGGTCCTGGAGAATTCGGGCACCGAGGGCCACCGCATCGTCGGGAGTGACCGCGCCGTTGGTCTCGATTTCCATGGTCAGCTTGTCGTAGTCGGTGACCTGGCCGACACGGGTGTTCTCCACCTTGTAGGAAATCTTGCGCACCGGCGAGAAGACGGCATCCACTGGAATCAGGCCGATCGGCGCATCCTCCAACCGATTCAGGCTGCCGGCGACGTAGCCCTTGCCGTTCTCGACCGTCAATTCCATGTCGAGATGGGCCCCGTCGTCGAGGGTGCAGATCACCAGCTTCGGGTTCATCACCTCGATGTCATGACCCGTCTCGATCGCATCCGCCGTCACTTCGCCCGGCCCATCGGCCCGCAGGCGCATGCGCTTCGGCCCCTCGCCGTGCATCCTAAGCCAGATGGACTTCACGTTGAGCACGACGTCCGTCAGATCCTCTCGCACGCCGGAGATGGAGGAGAACTCGTGCAGCACGCCATCGACCTGGATGCTGGTAACGGCTGCGCCCTGCAAAGAGGACAGCAGGATCCGCCGCAGCGCATTGCCGAGGGTGAGACCGAAACCGCGTTCGAGCGGTTCGGCAACGACCTTGGCGAAGCGTTGCGAATCTTCGCCCGACTGAATGTCGAGCTTGTTAGGCTTAATCAACTCGGTCCAGTTTTTCTGCAGCACGACTGCGACCTCACGGTTCTAGGGATTTGATCCCGCCGAGGCGGGCGTTTTCGAAACCATCTGGCCGTCCACTGGGCGGCCGGATGAGACAAAGCGTAGGCGAACTGGGTAACCCTCTGACCTTTAACCAGATGCCGGCAGATCGCCGGATGCGCCGGATGCGCCGGATATCGCTCAGACGCGCCGGCGTTTCGGCGGCCTGCACCCGTTGTGCGGGATCGGCGTCACGTCGCGGATCGCGGTGATGACGAAACCGACCGCCTGAAGCGCCCGAAGCGCCGACTCGCGTCCCGAGCCGGGCCCCTTGACGTTGATCTCCAGGGTCTTCATGCCATGCTCCATGGCCTTGCGCCCGGCGTCTTCAGCTGCCAGCTGTGCGGCATAGGGCGTCGACTTCCGCGAGCCCTTGAAGCCCTGACCACCCGCCGACGACCAGGCTATGGCATTGCCCTGAACATCGGTGATGGTGATCATGGTGTTGTTAAACGTCGCGCTGACGTGGGCGATCCTGGATGTAATGTTCTTCTTTTCCCGGCGCCGTAAACGGGCTTGTGGCTTGGCCATGCTTTGGCTTTCTCCTGCTTAGGCCCTCATCAGGCCTTTTTCTTGCCGGCGATCGGGCGCGCCGGCCCTTTTCTCGTGCGGGCGTTGGTGTGGGTGCGCTGGCCATTCACCGGCAGGCCCTTGCGGTGGCGCATGCCTCGATAGCAGCCGAGGTCCATCAACCGCTTCACGTTCATGGCCACTTCGCGGCGCAGGTCGCCTTCCACCGTGTATTCGCGATCGATCGCCTCGCGAATTCGCACGACCTCGTCATCGGTCAGCTCGTTGACCCGCCGCTCCGCGGGAATCCCGACCGTCTCGCAGATCTCGCTCGCCTTTCGGCGGCCGATCCCGTGAATGTAGGTCAACGAAATCTCGACACGCTTCTGTGTCGGAATGTTGACGCCCGCAATACGTGCCACGTGGCGATCTCCTTCAGGCTCGCTTGTCTAGGATGTCCGGACGCGCAAAATCAACCGGTCGCTCATGCGCCGAGGTCGCGCGATTATAATAGCGCGCCCTGCTGAGTCAACGCCGCTCATCATCCATCCAAGACCTTGTATAGCTGTTCCGTCACCTCGTCGATATCGGCCATACCGTCGACCCCCAGAAGCAGGCCCTGAGCCTCGTAATGGGGCAGAATCGGCGCCGTCTGGGCCCGGTAGGCCTCCATCCGCTTGCGCACCGTCTCTTCGTTGTCATCGTCCCGGCGCACAAAGTCGGTGCTGCCGCACCGGTCGCACACGCCCTCGCTCTGCGGCCGTTGGAATCTGTCGTGATAGCCGGCCCCGCAGTTGGCGCAGGTAAAGCGCCCGGTGATCCGTTCCACCAGGGCCTCCTCATCGACCCGGATTTGGATGACCGCATCGAGCTTCAGGTCCTTCTCGGCCAGCATGGCATCGAGCGCCTCGGCTTGGGCCGTGGTGCGCGGAAATCCGTCGAGGAGGAAACCCTTGGCACAATCCGGCTCGTCGATACGCTGCGCAATCATGCGAATCACTAAATCGTCGGGCACCAGCTGCCCGGCGTCCATGATCTCTTTCGCCTTGCGGCCCACCTCGTTGCCCGAGTCGACGGCAGCGCGCAGCATGTCGCCGGTCGACAGCTGCACCATCTGGTATCGTTCCTCCAGACGCTTGGCCTGAGTTCCCTTGCCGGCGCCGGGCGCGCCGAGAAGAATGATCTTCATCCGCGCCGGCCTTTGAGCTTGGACTTCTTGATGAGACCTTCGTACTGGTGGGCCAGCAGGTGCGAATGGATCTGCCCGACCGTATCCATGGTCACGCTCACGACGATCAGCAGGCTGGTGCCGCCGAAATAAAAGGGCACCTGATACTGCGAAATCAGGAGTTCCGGCAGCAGCGCCACCGACGCCAGATAAAGCGCGCCGACCGCCGTCAGGCGCGTCAGGATGTAGCTCAGGTGATCGGCCGTGTTCTTGCCGGGGCGAATGCCGGGCACGAAGCCGCCGTGCTTCTTGAGGTTCTCCGCCATCTCCTCCGGATTGACCACGTGGGCCACGTAGAAGAAGGTGAAGAACACGATGCAGGTCGTATACATGCCCAGATAGAGCGGCGAACCGCGCCCCATCAAGGCAGTGAAGGATATCAGCCACTCCGGCCCGCTGGCGCCCGAGAAGCCGGCCGCCGTCAAGGGCATCAGCACGATCGAGCTGGCGAAGATCACCGGGATGACGCCGGCCGAGTTGACCTTGAGCGGCATGTGGCTGCTCTCGCCGCCGAACATCTTGTTGCCCATCTGGCGCTTGGGATACTGCACCGTCACCCGCCGCTGGGCCCGCTCCATGAACACGATAAACGCGATCACGGCGATGCCCATGAACAGAAGCAGCAAGATGAAGCCGGCCGAGAGCGCGCCCGTGCGCCCAAGCTCCAGCGTGTTGGCCATCGCCGAGGGCAAATTCGCGACGATGCCGGAGAAGATGATGAGCGAGATGCCGTTGCCCACGCCGCGCTGGGTCACCTGCTCGCCGAGCCACATTAGGAAGATGGTGCCGCCGGTCAGGGTGATCACCGTGGAGACCCGGAAATAAATGCCGGGATCTATCACCGCCGTGCCCGACGGTCCCGACATGCCTTCGAGGCCCACGGCGATGGCGAGGGACTGAAAGGCAGCGAGCACGACCGTGCCATAACGGGTGTATTGATTGAGCTTCTTGCGACCCGCCTCGCCTTCCTTTTTGAGCGCCGCCAGCTGCGGCGAGATCGGCGTCACCAACTGCATGATGATCGACGAGGTGATGTAAGGCACCACGTTCAGCGCAAAGATGGTCATGCGGCCGAGCGCACCGCCGGCAAACATATCGAAGATGCCGAGAATGCCGCCAGAGTGCTGTTGGAAGATCTGCTGCAGTGTACTCGGATCGATCCCCGGCACGGGAATATAGGTGCCGAGCCGGTAGATCACCAGCGCGCCCAGCGTAAACCACAGCCTCTTCTTCAGTTCCGTCGCCTTGCTTATGGCGCCGAAATTGAAGCTTTGTGCTAGTTGTTCAGCGGCGGATGCCATTCAATCGGTCCTCAGGCGCTCAGCTGTCTCAATTGGGCTCGGCAGGTGCCGGTTCGGCCGGGGGGCTAGGCCTCGGCCCCGTCCGACTTCGCCGCATCTTTCGTGGCCGCCGCCTTGCCAGCCTTATCCGCAGCAGGTGCGCCGGGACGGGTCGTGGCGACGGTGAGACTGCCGCCCGCCTTCTCGACGGCCTCCAGCGCCTTCTTGGAGGCACCGGCCACCGTGATATTAATTTTGGATGTCAGATCGCCCCGTGCAAGTAAGCGGACGCCGTCGCGCGGATTCTTGATCACCCTGGCCGCGATCAGCGCCGTCGCGTCGATCGGCTTCTTCGGGTCGAGCTTCTTGGCATCGATGGCGTCCTGCAGGCGGTCCAGATTGAGTGCCACGAAGCGCTTGGCAAAGATGTTATTGAAGCCGCGCTTTGGCAGCCGCCGATGCAGCGGCATCTGGCCGCCTTCGAAGCCCTTCAAGGCGACGCCGCTGCGTGATTTCTGGCCCTTGTGACCGCGCCCAGAGGTCTTGCCGGTGCCCGAACCGATGCCGCGCCCGACGCGCTTGCGATCGTGCTGCGCGCCCTGTTTATCGGCCAACTCGTTCAACTTCATCGAACCTCATCCTCGTCTCATGGCCGGGCCGCCAAGAGCCGCCATCAGGCGCTCTCCTCGACCCGCACCAAGTGATGCACCTTCGCGATCATGCCGCGCACGGCCGGCGTATCTTCCAGTTCGCGGGTGCGGTTCATCTTGTTCAGCCCGAGGCCGATCAGGGTCGCACGCTGGGCCTTGACGCGGCTGATCGGGCTGCCGACCTGGGTCACACGAAGGGTCTTCTTCTGCTCGGCCATCACCGCTTACTCCCGGGCCTCGGCCTCGTGCTCGCGGCGACCCACCAGATCGGCCACCTTGCGGCCGCGCCGCTGGGCCACCATGCGAGGGCTGAAGCACTTGGAAAGTCCGTCGAAGGTCGCCCGGATCATGTTGTACGGGTTCGACGAACCGATCGACTTGGCGACCACGTCCTGGACTCCCAGGGCCTCGAAGACCGCGCGCATCGGGCCGCCGGCGATGATGCCCGTTCCCGCAGCGGCCGCGCGCAACACCACCCGGCCGGCGCCGAAACGGCCGTTGACGTCATGGTGCAGCGTCCGTCCTTCGCGCAGCGGCACCCGGACCAAGCTGCCCTTCGCCTGTTCGGTCGCCTTGCGGATCGCCTCCGGCACCTCGCGCGCTTTTCCATGTCCGTGCCCAACCCGGCCGCGGCCGTCGCCGACCACCACCAGCGCCGCGAAACCGAAGCGGCGGCCACCCTTCACCACCTTGGCGACGCGGTTGATGCTGACCAGCTTCTCGACAAGATCGCTGTCTTCCCGATCGCCACGGTCGTCACGCCGGCCGCGACTATTTCTTTGCGGTTTCGCCATCGATCAGTTCCTCTAAAACTTTAGGCCGCCTTCGCGCGCGGCATCCGCCAGGGCCTGGACGCGGCCATGATAGAGATAGCCGCCGCGATCGAAGACCACCTCCTTGACACCCGCTGCCGTCGCCCGTTCGGCAACCAGTTTGCCCACTGCCACCGCGGCTTGCTTGTCGGCGCCGGACTTCAACGCGCCGCGCAGGGACTTATCCAAGGTTGAGGCCGACGCCATTGTCACGCCGCGCTCGTCATCGATGACCTGGGCGTAGATGTGCTTGCTGGAGCGGAACACCGAGAGGCGCACACGCCCCTGGTTTCTCCGCCGGAGCTGGCTGCGGACCCGCCGTTGGCGGCGTTGCTGTAGGATTCTTGCAGATAACATGGCTTTATTTCTTCTTGCCTTCTTTGCGCAGGATCACCTCGTCCAGGTACTTGATGCCCTTGCCCTTATAGGGCTCCGGCGGGCGGTACGAGCGAATCTCCGCCGCGACCTGTCCGACACGCTGCTTGCTGGCGCCGGAGATACTGATCGAGGTGGGCTTGGCGCAGGTGACGGTGATGCCCTCCGGGATCGGATAGTCGATGTCATGGCTGTAACCGAGCTGCAGGGTCAGCGTGCTGCCCTGGACCGCGGCGCGGTAGCCGACGCCGTTGATCTCCAGCTGCTTGCTGAAGCCCGCCGAAACGCCGGTCACCAGGGACTGCAGGAGCGAGCGGGTCGTGCCCCACATGGCGCGAGCGGTCTTCGAATCATCGACCGGCCGCACCACTACCTTGCCCTCTTCCAGAGAGGTAGAGACGGTTTTGGACACCCGGTGAGACAGCTCCCCCAGCTTGCCCCTGGCGGTAACCATCGCGCCTTCGATCGATACCTGGACGTCGCCCGGGATCTCGATAGGGTTCTTGCCGACACGTGACATGACGCTTTCCCCCTAAAACACGCGGCAGAGCACTTCGCCGCCGACATTGGCGACCCGCGCCTCGTGGTCCGAAAGGACGCCGCGCGGGGTCGACAGGATCGAGATTCCGAGGCCGTTGTATACCCGCTGCAAATCCTTGATCTTGGAATAGACCCGCCGGCCGGGCTTCGAGATACGGGAAATCTCGCGAATCACCGGCTCGCCGCCAGCGTATTTGAGCTCGATCAACAGCTCCGAGATGCCGGGACGCACCAGGCTGGTGCTGAAGTTGCGGATATAGCCCTCGCGCTTGAGCACGTCCAGCACGTTCGCGCGGAGCCTGGAGCCCGGCGCGCGCACAGAGGAATCACCCGCCCGCTGTCCATTGCGGATCCGGGTCAGCATATCCCCAAGGGGGTCGCTCATCGTCATCTTTTGCGACTCCTTTCCTACCAGCTCGACTTGACCAAGCCGGGGATCTGCCCGACCGAGCCCAGCTCGCGCAACGCGATGCGCGACAAGCGGAACTTGCGGTAAAAACCTCTCGGCCGGCCGGTCACTTCGCAGCGATTGCGCACGCGGTTGGCGGCGCTGTTGCGCGGCAGCTCGGCCAGCTTCAGATAGGCCTGAAAACGCTCCTCCGGCGGCAGCGAACGGTCGCGTGCGACTTCTTTCAGCCGCTCGCGCTTGCCCGAGTACTTCTTGACCAGGCGCATGCGTCGCTTGTTCTTCTCAACCGCGCTTTTCTTGGCCATATCTCTCCAAATCCCTTCTTCGAACCGTCAATTGCGGAACGGCATTTCGAACTGCTTGAGGAGCACCTTGGCCTCTTCGTCGCTCTCGGCCGAGGTGACAATCACGACGTTGAGGCCGCGGACTTCGTCCACCTTTTCGTAATCAACCTCCGGAAACACGATCTGCTCTTTCAAGCCCATCGCGAAGTTGCCGTGGCCATCGAACGAGCGGCTCGGGATTCCCCGGAAATCTCGCACCCGCGGCAACGCGATGGTGACCAGCCGGTCGAGAAACTCGTACATGCGGGTGCGCCGTAGCGTCACCTTGCAGCCGATCTGCATGCCCTCGCGCAGCTTGAAGCCGGCGATCGACTTTTTGGCCAGGGTGACGATCGGCTTCTGCCCGGTGATCAGCGTCAGGTCGTTGGTCGCGGCATGGATCTTCTTCTGATCCTGGACCCCTTCGCCGACGCCCATGTTGACCACGATCTTCTCGATCGACGGCACCTGATAGCGACTCTGATAGCCGAACTGCTCCATCATGGAGGGCAGCACGTTCTGTTCATAATGTTCTTGAAGGCGAGCCTTCATCGTTTTGATTCCACTTACGAGTCTATCATCTCACCAGAGCGGCGCGCGACACGCACCTTGCGCCCGCCCTCGATCACCTTGTAGCCGACGCGAGTCGGCTCCTTGCCCTTGGGGTCGATCAGCGCCACGTTCGAAATGTGGATCGTCGCCTCCCTTTCCATGATGCCGCCGGGGCTCGACTGGGTTGGCCGCTGGTGGCGTTTGATCATGTTCAACCCCTGGACCAGCACCCGCTCCTCCTTGCGCAGGACGCGCAGGACCTCGCCGGTCTGGCCCTTGTCCTTGCCAGTGATGGCAATAACCTTGTCGCCCTTCTTGATCTTGAACTTCCTGGCCATCACAGCACCTCGGGTGCGAGCGAGATGATTTTCATGAACTTCTTGGCCCTGAGCTCACGGGTCACCGGGCCGAAGATGCGGGTGCCGATTGGCTCGTTCAGCCGGGTGATCAGCACCGCGGCATTTCTGTCGAAGCGGATCGTACTGCCGTCTTCGCGGCGGATTTCCTTGGCGGTGCGCACGATGACCGCGCGGTGCATGTCGCCCTTTTTGACGCGGCCGCGCGGAATCGCCTCCTTGACGCTCACCACGATCACGTCGCCGACATGGGCCGTGGTGCGCTTGGCGCCGCCCAGGACCTTGATGCACTGTACGCGCCGGGCGCCCGAATTGTCGGCCACCTCGAGCTGTGTCTGCATCTGGATCATGGCAAAATCTCCCCGTCAGCTATCCGCCGCCGCGGCGGCGCCGACCGCCTCGTCGGCCAGGATCTCCCATGACTTGGTCTTGGAGATCGGGCGGCACTCCCGGATGCGCACGATGTCGCCGGTCTTGGCGGTGTTGGCCTCGTCGTGGGCGTGGTAGCGCTTCGAGCGCTTGATGAATTTCTTGTAGAGTGGGTGCATCAGGCGGCGCTCGACCACGACGGTGACCGTCTTGTCGGCTTTGTCGCTGACTACGACACCCTGCAATACGCGACGCGGCATATCGATCTCTCCTAGGATTCCGGCTGCTGCCGTTGGTGCAGGACCGTCTTGATGCGCGCGATGGCTCGACGCACCTCGCGGATCCGCGCCGTGTTTTCCAACTGCCCGCTAGCCCTCTGGAAGCGCAGATTGAACGCCTCCTTGCGCAGCCCGAGCAGGCTGTCCTTCAATTCGTCCTCCGATTTCGTGCGCAGCTCACCGACCTTCATCTGGCTCTACTCCTCGCCAAGACGAGTTACGAAACGGGTCTGGACCGGCAGCTTGGCCGCCGCCAACGTAAAGGCGCGCTCGGCGACATCTCGCGGCACCCCGTCGAGTTCGAACATGACGCGCCCCGGCTTGACCCGAACCGCCCACCATTCCGGCGAACCCTTGCCTTTGCCCTGGCGCACCTCGGCCGGCTTCTGCGACACCGGAATGTCGGGAAAGATGCGGATCCACAGCTTTCCGACACGCTTCATGTGGCGGGTGATGGCCCGCCGCGCGGCTTCGATCTGGCGCGCCGATACGCGCCCGGGCGTCGTTGCCTTCAGACCGTAAGCGCCAAAGTTGAGCGCCGTTCCGGCCTTGGCAAGGCCGTGAATCCGCCCCTTGTGGGCTTTGCGGTATTTGGTCCGTTTCGGCTGCAGCATCGCCTGCGCTCCCTAACTCCGTCCGCTCTCAGCGCCCGGCCTGCGCTTCTTGCAGCTTCTTGTCCTGGGCCATGGGATCGTGGGCCATGATCTCGCCCTTGAAGACCCAGACCTTGACGCCGCAAGTGCCGTAGGTGGTGAGCGCCGTCGCCTCGCCGTAATCGACGTCGGCACGCAGGGTATGGAGCGGCACGCGGCCTTCGCGGTACCACTCGGTGCGGGCAATCTCGGCGCCGCCCAAACGGCCGCCGCAATTGATCCGGATGCCCTCGGCGCCCAGCCGCATGGCCGACTGGACGGCGCGTTTCATGGCCCGGCGGAATGCCACCCGGCGTTCGAGCTGCTGGGCGATGTTTTCGGCCACCAAGGTGGCGTCGATCTCCGGCTTGCGGATCTCGACGATGTTGAGGTGCACCTCGCCGCCGGTCATGTTCTGCAATTCGCGCCGCAACTTTTCGATGTCGGCGCCCTTCTTGCCGATGACCACGCCCGGGCGCGCCGTATGGATCGAGATGCGCGCCTTCTTGGCCGGCCGCTCGATGATGATCCTCGAGACGCCCGCCTGGGTCAGCCGCTTCCGCAGGTACTCGCGGATCCGCAAATCCTCATGCAGCAGCGTGCCGTAATCATGGTCGGCGTACCAGCGCGATTCCCAGGTGCGGTTGATCCCCAACCGCAGGCTGATCGGATTGACTTTCTGACCCATCAGGCCGTCTCCTCGCGCTCGCGAACCACCAGGGTCAGGCGGCTCCAGGGTTTCAAGAGGCGCCCGACTCGCCCACGGGCCCGCGCCCGAAAGCGCTTCATCACGAAGGACCTGCCGACGGTCGCCTCGACCACATAGAGTCGATCGACGTCGAGCTGGTGATTGTTCTCCGCATTGGCGATCGCCGACTGCAGCGTCTTCTTCACGTCGCGGGCGATACGCCGCTTGGAGAAGGTGAGCTCGGCCAGGGCCTTTTCCGCGCTACGGCCGCGAATGGTCTGGCACACGAGGTTCAGCTTTTGCGGACTCGTGCGCAGCACCCGGGCCACGGCCTGGGCCTCGTTATCGGCCAAACTACGCTCGCGCGCCTTCTTGCTCATGGCCTAGCGTCTCCTCGCCTTCTTGTCGCCGGCGTGCCCGTGGAAGGTCCGCGTCGGCGCGAACTCGCCGAACTTGTGGCCGACCATGTTCTCGGTCACCAGCACGGGCAGGAACTTGCGCCCGTTGTAGACGCCGAACGTCAGGCCGACGAACTGCGGCATGATGGTCGAGCGTCGCGACCAGGTCTTGATGATCTCGTTGCGGCCCGAGCCGCGGGCGACCTCTGCCTTCTTCAGCAGATAGCCGTCGACAAACGGGCCTTTCCAGACAGAGCGCGCCACCTTGGCCCCCTTACCGTCTCTTGCTCTTGTGTCGGCGCCGCACGATTAGGGCGTCCGTCTTCTTGTTGGAGCGCGTGCGCGCACCCTTCGTCGGCTTGCCCCAGGGCGTCACCGGATGCCGGCCGCCCGAGGTCCGCCCCTCGCCGCCGCCGTGCGGATGATCGATCGGGTTCATGGCCACGCCGCGCACCGACGGGCGCTTGCCCAGCCAGCGCTTGCGGCCCGCCTTGCCCAGCTTGATATTGCCCTGATCCTGGTTGGACACTGCGCCGATCGTCGCCATGCACTCGGCGCGCACCATGCGCACCTCGCCCGAGGACAGGCGCAGCAAGGCATAGCCCGCATCGCGGCCGACCAGCTGCACATAAGCACCCGCCGCCCGGGCGATCTGGCCGCCGCCGCCCGCTTTCATCTCCACGTTGTGGACGATGGTCCCGACCGGAACGCTGGCGAGCGGCATGGCATTGCCCGGCTTGACGTCCGCCTTGTCGCTCGCGATCACGCTGTCGCCGGGCGCCAGGCGCTGAGGCGCCAGAATGTAGCTAAGCTCGCCGTCCTCGTATTCGAGCAGTGCGATGAAAGCCGTCCGGTTGGGGTCGTACTCGAGACGAACGACCTTGGCCGGCACATCGAACTTCTGCCGCCTGAAATCGACGAGCCGGTAGCGCCGCTTGTGGCCGCCGCCGCGCCGCCGCGCGGTGATACGGCCATTGTTGTTGCGACCGCCCCGCTGGCTGAGCCCCTTGGTCAGCGTCTTGACCGGGTCGCCCTTCCACAGGCTTGAGCGGTCCACCAAGACCAGATTGCGGCGGCCGGGGGTCGTCGGCTTATAGGTCTTCAGCGCCATGGCCTAGATCCCCGTGGTGATATCAATGCTGTGGCCCTCGATGAGGGTGACGAAGGCCTTCTTGCTGGCCGGCCGGCGTCCGCGGATGCCGCGGAAGCGCTTCACCTTGCCCTGCTGCCGCAAGGTGTTGACCGCCTTGACCTTGACCTTGAATAGCTCTTCGACGGCAGCCTTGATCTCCGGCTTGCTGGCGTCCAGCGGCACCGTGAAGGTCACCTGGTTGTGTTCCGAGCCCAGGGTCGATTTTTCGGTCACCACCGGCGCGCGGAGGATCTCGTAAATGCGCTCGCGCGACGGCTTCACCGTCACCGGTATACGGGAGCGTGCCCTGCTCATTTCAACCGCGCCTCCAGCGCCTCTACCGCGTCCTTGGTCAACACCAGGGTGTCGCGCCGCAGGATGTCGTGAACGTTCGCGCCTTGCTGCGGCAGCACGTCGATGCCGGGCAGATTGCGCGCCGCGCGCGCGAAATTGCCATCCAGCTCGGGTCCGTCGATCACCAGGACCGACGACCAACCCAGAGCGGCGATCTTATTCGCCAGATCGGACGACTTCGGCTGCTCCGTCTTGGCGGCCTCGAGCACGATCAACTTGCCGTCGGCCAGCTTCGCCGACAGCGCCGTCTTGAGCGCCAGCTTCCTCACCTTCTTGTTGAGGGCGTGGGCGTGATCGCGCAGGACCGGACCGAAGGCCGCGCCGCCGCCTCGATATTGGCTCACCTTGCCGGAGCCGATGCGGGCGCGGCCGGTCCCTTTCTGGCGGTAGCGCTTGGCGGTCGAGCCGATCACGTCGCTGCGGCCTTTGGCCTTATGAGTGCCCGCCCGGCGCTTGGCCAGCTGCCAATTGACGGCGCGCGCCAGGATGTCCCGGCGCAACGGCACGCCAAACACCTCTTCGGCCAGCTCGATCTCGCCGGCCTGCTTGTTCTCGAGGGTCGTGACCGCGCACTTCATGGCCTAGCCGTCCTTCTTTTCCTCGTCGTCGGCCGACGTATCGGCCTCATCCGAGCCTTCTTTGCTTTGTTCCTGGACCGGTTCGGCAACCTCTTGGGCCGTGGCCTCCTCCGCGACTGTCTCTTGCGTGGGCGCCTCCTCGGCCGGTGTCTCTTCGGCAGCGGCCGCTTCGTCCTTGCCGCGCAAGGCGGCCGGGAAGGGCAAACCCTCGGGCGCGGCGCGCTTAACCGCGTCCCGCACCAGAACCCAGGACCCTTTCGCGCCGGGCACCGCGCCCCTGATGAGGATGAGGCCGCGCGCCTCGTCGGTGGAAACCACCTCCAGGTTCTGGGTCGTAACCCGGGCATCGCCCAGGTGACCGGCCATCTTCTTGCCCTTGAAGACCCTGCCCGGATCCTGGCTATTACCGGTCGAGCCCTGGGAGCGGTGACTGAGCGAGACGCCGTGACTGGCCCTGAGGCCGCTGAAATGGTGCCGCTTCATGACGCCGGCGAAGCCCTTGCCGATCGAGGTCCCGGTCACATCCACGAACTGGCCGGCCACGAAGTGCTGGGCCGACAGTTCGGCGCCGACATCGAGCAAACCGTCGGCGGAAACGCGAAACTCCACCAGCTTGCTCCTGGGCGCGACTTTGGCTTTGGCGAAGTGGCCGCGCCGGGCCTTGTTGACGTTCTTCACCCTGGCGGCGCCGGTGCCGAGCTGAACCGCATTGTAGCCGTCCTTGTCCTCGGTGCGCACGGCCACCACTTGGCAGCCGTCCATCTTGAGCACGGTCACCGGGACGTGACGCCCCCCCTCGGTGAACACGCGGGTCATGCCCATCTTTTGCGCAAGCAAGCCGGTACGCATCGTCTTGGCCCTAACCCTTCAGCTTGATCTCGACGTCGACGCCGGAGGCCAGGTCGAGCTTCATCAGCGCGTCGACGGTCTGCGGGGTCGGATCGACGATGTCGAGCAGCCGCTTGTGGGTGCGAATCTCGAACTGCTCGCGGCTTTTCTTGTCGATGTGCGGAGACCGCAGCACCGTGAACCGCTCCAGCCTCGTCGGCAAAGGGATCGGCCCGCGCACCCGCGCGCCGGTCCGCTTGGCGGTGTTCACGATCTCCGCGGTCGACTGATCGAGCACCCGGTGATCGAACGCCTTGAGGCGTATGCGGATATTCTGACTTTCCATCTTATCGG
>PVMK01129889.1_pt1 | contig 20227 bp, 22 predicted proteins | sample 1853481 | NCBI WGS metagenome assembly PVMK01 (sample SAMN08533507, study PRJNA380276) | Marine sediment metagenome, whole genome shotgun sequencing project. | reverse complement strand
ATCGAGCTGAGCGTAGCAGGTGTAGCGGTGGGCGCTCACCGTTTCCGGAGTGGTTGGAGAGGTGATGGGTGCAGCTGATCACAACCTCACGACTGCAGGAGATCACTGCGACCTTGTCTGAAGGCTGCGGCTCCGGGTTGCCTACGCCCACCCGAGGGCTGAACTTCAGGTGGCCTGTGCACGCCGGCTCCATGAACCGGGGGCGCGGGCCTCTTCCATGGTGCACTCCTGGTGCACTTGAACTCAACAAACGCCAGTATTCGGCAACAAGACACCACACTCCGAGACGATTCATATCCCTCGTAAGTACGCACGTTTCTTGTTGTTGTGAGTGATTCTGTGTTGTAATCTATTGTAGTTAATAGGCTTACGAGCGGACTTTTAATCCGGTGGTCCCGGGTTCGAGTCCCGGGCGGCCCACTTTGTGTTTGCCACCCACTGCTTCACACCGCTGTGGGGTCGATTGGAAAAAAATATTGCGAGACGAGAGAGGGTCTTTCCATACGTGCGTGCCCTCCCTATGGGGGCAACGGTGGGGAGCTGGAGGAGGGGAGCCCATGTCACACTCCTGTCACACTAGCTGCCCACAAAGGACCACTCCTGACAAATGATCTCAACAACTAAATTATGTTAAGTCGCTGATTTACTTGCTGTTATCTGTCGTCAGGTGTTGTGACAAGTTGGTTGCATACGACTCAAAATCCTCCGCCCGCAAGGGTGTGCGGGTTCGACTCCCGCCTCCGGCACCAATTCATCTCGAAGATCATTAGTGAGTGCCAGGCACCTTTACCGAATCCTGCTTCCAGTTACGGAGTCTTTTTCGGTTGTTTATCCAACTTCTCTTTTTTCTTTTGTTCCTGTTTTCTTTTCTTCTGTTTCTGACTCTTGTTCTTATCCCTCTTGCCGCCTTTGTCACCCATTGTGTACATCCTTTCCTGTTATTGATCATCTTCTCGCCGCAGAGGGCCACAACAGCCCGAGGAACAGTCCGCTGCACTCTGACTGAGGGCCTTCGTTCTCCCCAGCCTAACTCAATGTTAGCGATACTAACGGATTTCTCAAAACCGTGCGAGGTCTAGCTCGTTTGTAGTCGTCCTGTGGGGGCGAGGACGGAGGGCAACACAACGTATTCTCTGAGGTTTCACCCTTTACGGTCTCGGTTTGTTATCGTGCGGCTTCTGGGTTGATAGCGCCACGATACTCGTGTTCTTGGTCGATTGCCGAATGCCCGGTTTCGGGTTGTGGCCAGTGTCTCGTGCGCTTGAGCGCGGCCGTCTTGGCTGCCGGGTGAGTGGGTCGCTTCCAGCTATCCTCTTCGCAGCCAGAGCTTCAGTCGCGGTATCCCTCCGACATCGGTCTCCGCTCCCTGCGTTTTCATCAATTCAGGGCATCGACCTGCGCCGCGCGGGGCGAAGCGCTGAATTGAAATCACAAATCGTTCGTCGATGGAGGCGGACCGCCGCTTTCCGTCGACGGGTATACGCAGAAGTGTTCGAACCACTGTTGAAAGTCGGTCGTCACGGTGTCGTACCGGCTCTTCAGCGCGGCGTACATCTGGGCGTTGCGAATCGCCATCGCACACTGACCGCCGATTGCCTTCATCATCTGAATTTCGTCGTCGGAAAACTCATACGGGCGGTGAGTGTAGAGGGAGAGCACTCCGAGCGGTGTGTTCCGACACATCACAGGGACGAAGAGGATCGACGAGATCTTTTCGAGCTTCATCTTTTCGTGATGTCGGATGCGGGGATCGCTCCATGCGTCGAGGACTGAAACACATTGTCCCTTCAAGGCGTCCGCGACACCTTGACCGGGATTTGCGGATGCGGTCTCGAGGTAATCTCGACTCAGGCCGCGGGACGAGCGCATCTCCAGGTGCTTCCCCTTGGCATCGAGCAGCCGGATAGAACACCCCTTCGCCCTCAGTTTGTCTGTCACGACATCAACAATGGCCTCGAGGACCGAGTCGAGATCGAGCGACCCGCTGACGGCGTCGTTGACGTTCTCCAGGATCTCGTGAAAAAGGGAGTGGATGATGGCGCTGGTACAGAACAACGCGGCCGTCCGGAAGAAATCGAGCTCGTCATCGCTGAACTCGCGCGATTCCGCAGTGGCGAGGCGCATGACGCCGATCACCTGGCCGCGTGTTGCCAGGGGGACCGTCAGCATGGAGGCGATGCCCTCCTTGCCAAACTCTTCCGGGTACTGGATCCTCTCGTCCGCGGTGCAGTCCTTCACCATGACCATCTTGTCCTCGAGGGCTTCGGTAACGCTGTGCTCCGCGTCCACCGGTCCCTTGGCGAGAAATCGATCGCTCAGACCATGAGATGCCACGTGCTCGAGAATCTTTTGATTGCGGCTGAGCAACCGGAAGTGACAGGCCTTGAGGCCAAACTGTTCCACCAAGGCCTTGGCGGTGCTCTTGAGCAACTCGACGGTGTCAACCTGTGAGTTGAGCCCGTCCCCCATGACCGAGAATACGTGGTGACACTGGCGGCATTTCATCGGTTCACCCCCTTTGCGCGAATCCACGACGAAGCGTGCCGCCGCCATTTGATGACTCGCGGCGTTGCTCCATTTCCCTCTGAATCCTCTGCTTCTAAGCGCTGTGATTCCTGGGCATGAATATATTCTGCGGAATACTCCGAGTCAATCGACACTGGCCCGTACATCTCGCCACGTCGCGTAGCGAGTTGTTGAAAAATGCGGGCTGGGTGAAGTAGAGAGGCCAAAGTTCTCACCTCACCTTCTTGATCGCCAACACGACTGCGCCGAGGATGGCTACCAGGAGGATGAGGGAGGCGATCTCGAATGGGAGGAGGAACTCGGAGAACAACACCTTGCCAACGGTCGATACGTTTCCCTGGCTTTGGATAAAATCCACCGTGTACCTTCCCGGCTCCACGTGGGTGCGGGTCCTGCTCAGAATCACCCCGAACAGCACCAGGAAGGCGGCGGCGAGGATCACCCCAAGCGGCCACTGTTTCTGCAGTCTCCTCTCCAGATCGGGGGCCCTGAGGTCGAGCAGCATCAGGACGAAAAGAAACAGCACCAACACTGCTCCGGCGTAGATGATGATCTGCATCGCCGCCAGGAATTCTGCGTTCAGAAAAATGAACAGGATCGCGATGTGGACGAATACCAGCAGCATCCACATCACGCTGTGGACCGGGTGCCGTCGCGTGACCACCAGGACCGAGCCAACGAGAACCATCGCGGCCAGGTAGACGAAAAATCCCTGCAGCAGAGTCATTCGTCCCTCCGGTCGGGTTTCTTCGCTGCCCGCGCGGCGCTGAAATCTTCTCTGCGCGGCCTCCAAAAACGATCCAGATACCGTTGACCCTTTTTCTCGCCGAAATGCCGGTCCCAGTTGTCGAGCAGCCGGTCTTTTGTGTACAGAAACTCTTCCCTGGTGTATCCGGAGTACGCGAAGTGCTCGCTCATCACCACCGCGCCGTAAGGGCACGCTTCCACGCAAAACCCGCAGTACACGCACCTCAGGGTGTCGATCTCATACCGATCCAGGATCTTATCGTGATCGTCGCCTTCGCTGGTGTAGATGTGGATGCACTCCGACGGGCACATGGCGGCGCAGAGACAGCAACCGACGCACACCTCTTCGCCGGTCTCGCTGTCTCGCACCAGCGCGTGCAGCCCGCGCGAGCCTGGGAAGGGCTCCCTTTTCTCGGACGGGTATTGTCGGGTAACCGCCGGCGTGAAGAGGTGTTTCATCGTGAGCGCCATGCCACGGAGGATCTCGCCCAGCGAGACCATTCTCAGGAGCTTGGCAAAGCCGGTGGGTTCTCCGCGCCGTTCCGACCGGTCGGTCCCAGAATCATGGTCCTTCATATGCACGCCGCACTTCCTTCGGCTGCGACGGTTGCGGAGTTGGACGGGCGGGGGTAAACCCCGCCCCTACGAACGAGGTTGTGAATCGGCGGGCAGGGGTCAACCCCGCCCCTACGGTTGTCTTTGTAGGGGAGGGGTTTATCCCCTCCCGCTCGTGGTTTTCCGCAGCGCGAGTTCCACAAGCCCAATAGCGGTACTTCGCTGGCCGCGGAAGCTACGTGGCGAGACATGCAGGTCAGATTCATAGCGCCTTCACCAGGCCGGTCACCGCAACGTTGAACAGCGCCAACGGGATGAACACCTTCCAGCCGAGCCCCATCAACTGGTCGTAGCGGTAGCGGGGCAGGGTGGCCCGGATCCAGAAGTAGAAGAAAATCAGTCCGTACACCTTGAGCATGAACCAGACGACCGGCGGCACCTTTGCGAAGATCCAGAAATCGGGTCCGTACCAGCCGCCCAGGAAACAGACTGTGGCCAGAGCCGACATGACGAACATTCCCGCGTACTCTGCGACGAAAAAGAGCGAGAACCGGAATCCCGTGTACTCGGTGAAGTATCCCGCCACGAGCTCGGTCTCGGCCTCGGGGAGATCGAACGGTAGCCGGTTGGTCTCGGCAATCGCGGCCATCACGAACACGAAGAAGCCGAGGAATTGCGGCACCAGGAACGGGTAATCCGACTGGGCCCGGACGATGGTGGCCAGATCGGTGCTGCCGGCGAGCAGGATCACGCCGATGAGGCTGAGACCCATCGCGATCTCGTAGCTGATCACCTGGGCAGCCGACCTCAGCGCGCCGAGAAAGGAGTACTTGGAGTTGGAGGACCAGCCGCCGAGGATGACACCGTACGCGCCGAGCGAGGACAAGGCCAGGATGTACAACAGGCCGATGTTGATGTGCGCGATCGCGAAGCTGTCCGTGAACGGCACCACGGCGAGCGAGGCGAGAGCGGCGACGGCGCTGATGACCGGCGCGATGAAGAAGATTGATTTGTCCGCCGTCGATGGTATCAAGTCCTCCTTGAAGAAAAGCTTGACGCCGTCGGCGATCGGCTGCAGGAGTCCATGCGGGCCGACCCTCGTGGGACCGAGCCTGCCCTGCATGTGCGCCACCACCTTGCGCTCGAAGTACACCGCATAGGCAACGTGAAGCATGGTCAGCGTGATGATCGCCACGACGATCCCCACGACGGTTCCGGCCTCGACCAGGTTCATTCCTCGGCCACCTCCTCCTTCTCGACAAACACCTCACACGCCTCGAGCCCCGGCGCCTTGGTCACCGGGTCCAGGGTGTAGTCGAGAAGACCCAGAACTCCCTTGCCCTCGAAGTGGTTGCTCAGCAACACGCTGTGGTCCCGGATCGAGGGATCGATTTCTACCGGTACCGTGACGCTCGCCTGGTTGGTCGATAACCGAATCCGATCTCCATTTCCGAGACCGAGCTTCTCGGCGAGACTGAAACCCAGCTTTGCCGCGGCCTCTGAAGAGATCTGGCGCAGTGCCGGAGAGTGTCTGGACGTCGTCCCCGAGTGGAAGAGCACCCTGTCGATCCCCAGATAGATGCCGTCGCCGTCCATCCTTCGTTTCGCCCGTATGACTGGAGGGGTGGGGAGCTCCGAATGGCGAGGCTCATCGGTTCGATGGACGAGCCATCCGCGCCCGTCCAGACTCTCGTGCTTCAAACCCTCGTGGAGGGGCGACACCCGCGCCAGCTCGTCCGTGATCTCTCCGACGTCCGCGTAATTCATCGGGTGACCCATGGCCGTTGCCACATCGCATACGATCTTCCAGTCGGCCCTGCCGGACCGCGGCGCAACCGCCTTCCGGGTCCGCTGCACGCGGCCCTCGATGTTGGTGTAGGTGCCGTCGCGCTCCGACCACGCCTGGGCCGGCAGGATGACATCGGCCACACGCCCGGTCTCGTTGACGAAGATGTCCTGCACCACCAACAGATCGAGGGCTCCCAGCGCATCGCGGACGGATGAGCTCTTCGGCAGTTTGAAGACCGGGTTCTCGCCCATGACGTAGAGCGCCCTGACCTCCGCTCCCGCAGCCTCCATGATTTCCATCAGCGACAGACCGGGCGCATCCGGAATCGATCCGTTCCAAATCTCTTCAAGCCTGTTCCTGCGGGTGGTGTGCGACACAGGGACTCCTCCCGGGAGGTGGTCGGGTACGCATCCAACGTCGACCAGGCCCTGCTCGTTGGCTCCCTCCGCCTGCACATAGAGCCGCGCGCCCAGGACGTGCGTAAGGCCGGCGAGAGCCGATAGCGCCCGGTGCCCATCGCTGCGCTGCACCAGCTCGGGTCCGACAACGATTGCGGGAGAGGTGGCGCCGAGCAGCAGCTCGGTCAGCTCGGCAAGCCCCTCGTGTTCCGCGTCCGGTGAATGGGTGGAACCCAGAAGTCCAACAACCGCCCGCTCGATGCCTTTGTCGGAGAATCCCCTCACCGCTGCGACTTTCGCCAGGAGCGCCTCCAGCACGGCGGGCTCTTCTGCGAACTCCGGCGCCACCGAGACATCGCTGGACCGCTCGAGGCCCGGTGCACGGCCGAGGACACCGACGCGGGCTCCTTGGCGGCCCGCCTGTCTCACAGACAGCCCGAGAACCGGGTTGATGACGGTCGGATCCCCTCCGGCGACCAGGATCGCGTCGCAATCGTCGATGGCGGAGAGCATGTTGGCCGTGATTCCGGCTCCGAGCAGGTTTTCGAAAACCCGCTGAGCGGCGGCGAATCCGAGCCGCGAGACCGAATCGATGTTGTTCGAGCCGCAGCCGACGCGGAGGAACTTTTGGAAGACGTAGTTCTCCTCGTTGGTACACCTGGGCGATGCGATACCGGCGATGGCGGCGCCACCGTGACCCACCTTGATGGCCGTCAGGCGTTCCGCCACGAACGCGATCGCCTCCTCCCACGAGCACTCTTCGAGTTCCCCATCTTTTCTGACAAGCGGTGTCGAAAGTCTCTCCTCATCGCCCACGTACTGGTAGCCAAACCTTCCGGGCGAGCAGAGGAGGCCGCGGTTGATTCCAAGGTCCGTTCTGGTGGCGATCCGTACGATCGACTCGTCCCTGACCTGGACGACCAACATGCAGCCGACGCCGCAGTGGCCGCATACGGTTTCGGTCTCCCTGTCCATCTGCCAAGGCCGGTAGTTGTGCATCTGGACCGTGCTGAGAATGGCTCCGACAGGGCAGGCCGGAAGGCAGTTCCCGCAGTATTCGCAGTCGAATGAGTCGGGTGAGAACGGCTCCATCCGCGTGCTACTGCCCCGGCCAACCATCGTCAGGGCGGAAACGCCCTGGACCTCCTCACACAGCCTGACGCACCGCTCGCAGGCGATGCACCGCTCCATGTTCGTCGCCAGGAGGGGATCCTCGTAGCTGGACGGCACGCTTCGCTTTTCCTCCGAGTAGCGACCGACGGCGGGTCCGTACTTGAGGACCATGTCCTGCAGTTCGCACTCTCCGGACTTGTCACAGAAGGGGCAGTCAAGGGGGTGGTTGATCAATACCAGCTCGAGGACGTCGCGGCGCGCCTTGGACAACACCTCAGACTCGGTGGTCACCACCATGCCGTCTGCAGGCAGAAGGGTGCACGCCGTTTGCAGCCGACGCATCCCTGCCACCTCGACCAGGCACATGCGGCAGGCGCCGAAAGGCTCGAGCAGCTCGTAGTCGCACAGCGACGGAATCGAGATGCCGGCGGCCCGGGCCGCCCTCAGCACGGTGGTTCCTCGCGCAACTTCGATATCGTTGCCGTTGATCGTCACCGTGATCACCGTCGTGTTCCCACTCATCTCACGTACCCAACTCGCAGACGCCATCTCTGATGTGCGCCTCGAACTCTCCGCGGAAGTGTTTGACGATTGTGGTGACGACTTCGGCCGCACTGTCGCCGAGCGGACAGAATGTGTTGCCGAGGATTGCGTCAGAGACGTCCTCGATGAGCCCGAGATCGTCCATGCCGGCGTCACCGGACTCGATGCGGACCAGCAGTTTCTCCAGCCATCCGGTGCCCTCACGGCACGGCACGCATTTGCCGCACGACTCGACCTCATAAAACTGCGCCGCCCTGCGAGCGACGCGCACCATGCATACCGTGTCATCCATGACGATCACGCCGGCGGAACCGAGGGCGCTGCCCGCCTCGACCAACGACGCGAAGTCCATTGCGCAGTCGATGGCCTCGGCCGGCAGAATCGGCGTGGAAAGGCCGCCGGGGATCACTGCCTTGAGCTCATGGCCGTTCCGCATGCCCCCCGCGTGGTCGTAGATCAGTTCCCTGAGTGCCGTTCCCATCGGCGACTCGTAGAGCCCCGGCCTCTGCACGCAGCCGCTGATGCAGTACAGCTTGGGACCCGGAGATGCCGGGCTCCCAATATCCGCGTAGGCGGATCCCCCGATCTCGAGGATGATCGGGATGTTGCACAGGGTTTCGACGTTGTTGACGATCGTCGGCTTCCCCCACAGCCCGGCGTTGACCGGAAACGGCGGCCTCGTTCTCGGCTGGCCGCGCCGGCCCTCGAGTGAGTCGATCAATGCCGTCTCCTCGCCGCAGATGTAGGCGCCGGCGCCTCGAAAAACCTCGATGTCGAAGCTCAGCGAGCTGCCGCGAACGGCGTCGCCCAGGAATCCATGTTCATGGGCCTCGTTGATGGCGTGTTCCAGGCGCTCGCCGGCGGTTGGGTACTCGTGCCGCAGATAGATGAAGCCCTTTTCGGCCCCGACAGCGTGACTCGCGATCACCATGCCCTCGATCAGGAGGTGCGGATTCTTCTCCATCAGCACGCGGTCTTTGAAGGTCCCCGGCTCACCCTCGTCGGCGTTGCAGATCAGATACTTGGGAGAGCCCTGGGCGCCGACTGCGTACTCCCACTTGCGACCGGTCGGGAAGCCGGCGCCGCCGCGACCGAGCAGATTCGACGTCTTCACCTCCTCCACCACCTCGGCCGGCAACATATCGAGGGCCTTCTCCAGCGCGCCATAGCCCCCAATCCTCAGGTACTCGCCGATTGCGGCCGAGTTCGGATGTTCGGTGTTTCTCAGTAGGAGTGGCTGCATCAACTCACCCATAGCTCGAGAGGATCTCATCGAGCCTCTCCTCCGAAAGGTCCTGATACAGATCGGTGTCGATCTGCATCGCCGGGGCGCCCTCACAGACGCCGATACACTCCATGATGAGCAGGGAAAACCGGCCGTCCTCGGTGGTCCCTCCCGGCTCGAGCCCGTACTTCTGTTTGAGCAGCGCCTGCAGCTGTTCCGCTCCGAGGATCATGCAGGAGACGTTGGTGCACAGCTGGATCAGGTGGCGCCCCATCTCCCGGTGACGGTAGAGGTGGTAAAAGGTGGCCGTGCCCCTGACCACGGCCGGTGGAAGCCGGAGCACCTCCGCCAGGCAGAGCAACGCGTTGGCGCTGAGCCACCCGAACTCCCGCTCGGCGATGAACAGAGCTGGTATCAGGGCGCTCCTCCTCTCCGGGTATCTCCCCATGATTTCCTCGATCTCCCGGAGTGCCGCGTCTGGCAGGGTCATCGGTCGCACTCCCCCATGACGACGTCGATCGAACCGATGATGGCGATGACGTCTGCCAGCCGGCCACCCTTGCAGAGCTTCGTGAGGGCCGAGATGTGAACGAAGGATGGTGTCCGGATCTTGATCCGGTACGGTTTGCCGCTGCCGTCGCTGACCACGTAGACCCCGAACTCGCCACGCGGCGTCTCGGTGGCCACATAGAGCTCCCCTTCGGGAGTCCGAGGGCCATCGGTGATCAGTGCGAATTGGTGAATGAGGCTCTCCATGTGCTCGAACATGGACTCCTTTGGCGGCAGCGCGAACTTCGGATCGTCCACCAGAATCGGGCCGTCAGGCATCGCCTCGATACACTGCCGCACGATGGAGTTCGACTGTAGGAACTCGTCCATCCTCACCCTGTAACGGTCGTACACATCACCGTTGGAGCCGGTGGGGACCGTCCACTCGAGCCTGTCGTAAACCCCGTAGGGAGCGAACTTCCGTACGTCGTAGGCGACCCCCGACCCCCTCAGGGTCGGACCGCTGAGACCCCAGTTAATGGCCTCCTCGGCCGATATGACGCCGACCCCCTTGGTGCGTTGCAGCCAGATGCGGTTTTGGTCGATGAGGGTCTCGTACTGCTTCACCCGCATTGGGAACTCGTCCGTGAATGCCCACACATCTTCGAGCCACTGGTCGTTGACGTCCCTCTGCACACCGCCGATCCGCGGGTAGGACACAGTCAACCGCGCACCGCTCAGTCGCTCGAACAGGTCGAGCAGCTGTTCCCTCTCCCTGAAGCAGTAGAGAAAGACGGTCATCGCGCCGATGTCGAGAGCGTGGGTGGCGAGCATCAAGAGGTGGCTCGCGATGCGCGACATCTCCGCGGCCATGGTCCGGATGTACAGAGCCCGCTCCGGCACCTCGATGTCGCACAACCGCTCGATCGCGGTGCAGTACGCAACATTGTTGGTCATCGAGGACACGTAATCGAGCCGGTCGGTGAGCGGGATGATTTGCAGGTAGTTCCGATGCTCCATAAGCTTTTCGACGCCGCGGTGGAGGTAGCCGATGTGGGGGAGTACACCTGACGACGGTGAAGCCGTCCAGGTCGACCTCGAGTCGTAGCACGCCGTGGGTAGCCGGGTGTTGGGGGCCCAGATTGAGGGTCAGGTCGTGGGTCTCCAGCTGAGCGGTGGGGTCCGTGCCCACGGCCTGCCCGGCGCCCCAACCCTCGGGCTCGGTCATGCTTCCCTCCGGCACCGTGAGGTGACCCATCCACCCACCTGGCAGGCGGGACGCCTGCCCCACAAGGACCCGTGAGGCTCCATGCTGGTATTTGTGGGGCAGGCGTCCCGCCTGCCGTATGGGTGGGCGGCAAATACGAAATTCGAAACGTACGTATCCGCTTGATTCAGGCTGGCTGAACAGCCGGGCGATTTTGTTACCGAGTGGTGGCGGGCCCTAAAGGACCCGCCTACAAAGGCTGGCTGGAGACCTGTAGGCGGGTCCTTTAGGGCCTGCCACCACGACGTTTCGGAGCCAGGGGAGGCGAAACCTGAGCGAACCGGAGACGCACGATTCGAAATCCGAAATCCGAAATCCGAAATCAGACCGGGTGGGCGGGTGGTCATGAAGGTAGACATCAGACAGCCCCTACTTCACCGTCCACTCGTCGTCGCGACGGTGCAGCTCCATGGCCTCCTCGTACTCGGGGTACTCCCAATCTTCCAGACCCTTGAGGGGGTAGTCCTTGCGCAACGGATACCCCTCGCCAGTTGTCGGGCAACAGCAGTCGCCGAAGATCGGGATGGCCGACGAAGTCTATTCCGAAGAGATCGAAGGCCTCGCGTTCGAACCAGTCCGCTCCCCTCCAGATGGACACGACGCTGTCGATCGAGAGGTCGTCTTCGGGGAGGCGCGCTTTGATTCTGATTCGGTGGCGGTGGCTGAGAGAGTACAGGTTGTAGACCACCTCGAAGCGGTACTCCCGCTCTGGAAAGTCGACCGCGCACACATCGGAGAGATAATCCATCTTGATCCTGTCATCATCGCGAATCCAGCGGCAGACGGGGCCGATCTTCTCGCGGTTCACGGTCACCGTCACCTGGTCACGAAAGGTCTTCACCTCGACCACACTGGTCGCGAACTCGGTCTGGAGGGCTTGGGCTATCTCCATCGGCTCCATCGGAGTTGCTCCTTTTTGATCTTTTTTTGCAGCATCATGATGCCGTCGATCAGAGCCTCGGGCCTCGGGAGGGACAACCGGGAACGTACACGTCGACCGGCAGGAATGTGTCGCAGCCCTGAACCACCGAGTAGGTGTCGTAGATATTTCCGGTACCGGCACAGCTCCCCATCGAGATGACATACCTGGGTTCGGCCATCTGGTCGTATACACGTCGGACGACGGGCGCCATCTTCTTGGTGACGGTGCCGGCGACCACCATCAGATCCGACTGCCTGGGTGAGCCCCGGAACACGATCCCGAAACGGTCCAGGTCGTAATGACTCGATCCGGTGGCCATCATCTCGATGGCGCAGCAGGCGAGGCCGAAGGTCATCGCCCACAGCGACGAGCTGCGTCCCCAGTTGACGAACTTGTCGATGGTCCCGATCAGGACGGCTGCCCCGGGCACCAACCTGATGCCTTCTCCGACATCGATGAGATCCTCGTTCATCGACATGGTCATCGGCTGAACGGGGGACCGTCCGGGGTCATTTCCGTTAGCCCTCATATCTCACCGCCATTCGAACGCCCCCTTCCGCCACGCGTAGATGTAGCCGATGACCAGGAAGTAGATGAAGATCATCATCTCGAGGAAACCAACCATTCCGAGGTCGTCGAACGCGACCGCCCACGGGTAGAGGAACGCGACCTCGACATCGAACACGACGAAGAGCATGGCAATGATGAAGAACTTCACCGAGAAGCGGTACCTCGGCTCACCCATGGGAGGATTGCCGGACTCGTAGGGCAGCAGCTTTTGCTCGTAGGGACGGCGAGGTCTCACCAACAATCCCAACAGCAGCGGAGCCAGAGGGATCACGACCGCGACCGCGAAGACCGCGATCACCGGGAAATAGACCGACGGAACGTACGTGCCGGGAAGGTTTTCCATCAGCTCGGCCCCTCCGGGTTTCTACGAAACCAAAGTACTATTCGTAATCTATCCTAATTCCTACACATGAGCAACAACTCAAACAGCGGAAGGTTTCTCTCATTGCAGCACTCCAGCTCGTGACCACCGACACCTGTTCCCAACCCGTCATTGCCGCCGTTGCGAGATCCAATAGGGGAGCTGGATAGACACCGAGAAGGACGATCGCTGCTGCAGTGGTTGCCAACACGATCTTCAATGGCAACGAGGTCGAAACGGGCACCTCCAATCTGGGTTCCTTCATGTACATCAAGACCACCACCCTCAGATAGAAGAAGGCGGAGACCACGCTGAAGACGACGCCTATGAGGGCGAGGGGGGTGTATCCGGCCCGAATGACCGCCATGAAGACCGAGAACTTGGCGACAAAACCCGCGGTCGGGGGGATGCCCGCGAGAGAGAACATGAAGACCAGCATCAGCGCCGACATCATCGGATGCAGCTTCGCCAGACCCTGGAAATCGTCGAGATTCTCACCCACAACTCCTTCGCTTCTGAGCGCGATCACAATCGAAAACGCCCCGAGGTTCATGAGCCCGTAGATGAACAGATACACCATCATGCTGGTCAGGCCGTCACGGCCGCCGGCGATCACGCCCAGGAGAGCGTAGCCGGCATGGGCGATGGAGGAGTACGCGAGCATCCGCTTGATGTTGGTCTGGGTCAGAGCGAGGATGCTCCCAACCCCGATCGAGAGGACGGCCAGCACCACCAACAGCGCTGTCCACAACTCCGGAACCGGTCTGAACGCGACCGTGAGAACTCGGCCGAGCGCCGCAAAGCCGGCGACCTTGGATCCCACCGAGAGAAACGCCGTCACCGCCGTCGGTGCGCCTTCATACACATCGGGTGCCCACATGTGAAACGGGGCAGCCGAGATCTTGAAACCGAATCCGACCACGAGAAGGGTCACCGGAAGCACGAGCAAAGCTCCTCCTTCGCTTGCCGGGATCGGCCACAAAAGCCGCGATCGAGTCGAGTTGCGTGGTTCCGGTCAGACCGTAGATGAGCGCAATCCCATAGAGCAGAAACGCCGTCGAGAAACCGCCCAGGAGGAAGTACTTGATGGCCGCCTCGTTGGACCGGAGGCTGTCCCTCCTGATCCCGATCAGTACGTACGTGCTCAGTGTCATCAGCTCGAGACCCAGAAACAACACGATCAAGTCCGCGGCCGACGCCATGAACGCCATGCCGGCAGTGGCCAGAAGCAGCAGTGCGTAGTACTCACCGAATCGATCCCCTCGACCTCGAGATACTTCATGGACAAACAGATGGTGAGGATGCAGGTGAGATAGAAGAAGATTTTGAAGAAGCTGCCGTAACCGTCGAAGACGAACATGCCGTTGAAGACGGTGGCGCTGTCGGTGGACACAAACAGCGTGGCACTCGCGAATATGGCCGCCAGGCACCCCAACACGCCGGCGAACGCGACGATCTCCTTTCTTCTGAAGAACAGGTCGAGGACGATCAGGACCGACGCCGCCCCGACGAGAATCAACTCGGGTGTGAGGTATGCGAGATCCGCCCACTCGATCATGGCCCCACCGCCCCGATCTGTCCGAGCAGATGCTCAACGGATGTGTGCATGTAGCTGAGGACCAGTTCGGGCTGCACCCCGATCAGAATCACCAGCACGACCAGCGGTGCCAGCAAGAGCACCTCGCGAGGGCCGAGATCGAAGACAGTCTCCTCCATCTTCGGTCTGACCGGCCGCAGGACCATTCGATAGAACAGCCAACACATGTAGGTCACGCCCAGCAGCACCCCGACGATCGCGAGGGCGCCGTAAACCGCCCCGATTCTGAACGCGGCACTGATGATCAGGAACTCGCCGATGAAGGTGTTCGTCCCGGGCATGCCGATTGCCGCCAGGCAGAAGAGGGCGAAAAAGGTCGAGAAAACGGGTGCGAGACGTGACAGCCCGCCGTAATCCTCGATTTCCCTCGAGTGGGTTCGTTCGTAGATGATCCCCACGCAGAGGAAGAGCGCTCCGGTCACGATGCCGTGGTTGATCATCTGCAGGATCCCGCCCTCCACCCCGACCCGGCTGATGGTGAAGATCCCGAGGGTCACGAAACCCATGTGGCTGACGCTCGAGTACGCGATCAGACGTTTGACGTCGCTCTGGGCCAGAGGTGACGTAGGCGCCATAGATGATGGCGGCAACCGAGAGCACCAACATCGGGACGAGCAACATCCGGACGGCGTCCGGAAACAGAGGCAGAGAGAGCCGAATGAAAGCCGTAGGCGCCCATCTTGAGCAGAATTCCCGCCAGGATCACGCTGCCGGCGGTCGGCGCCTCGGTGTGGGCGTCGGGGAGCCATGTATGGAGCGGAAACATCGGAACTTTGACCGCGAACGCCGCGAAGAACGCGAAGAACAGCCACAGCTGCAGCTCAGGTGAAAGACGGGTCTCGGCAAGGGCTTGAAAGTCGAACGTTCCCCCTGCGGCATCGACGAGGACGATGATCCCGACCAGCATGAAGACGCTGCCCGCAAGCGTGAACAACACGAACTTCACTGCCGCGTATACCCTGTTCGGGCCGCCCCAGACGCCGATGAGGAGGAACATCGGGATCAGCATGAGTTCCCAAAACAGGTAGAAGAGAAACAGGTTCAGGGATACGAAGACGCCGATCATCGCCGTCTCCATGATGAGGAGCGCCAAAAAGAAATTCTTGACCCCGGTATCGATCGCTCGCCACGAGACCGCCACGCAGAGCACGCTGAGCAGCGCTGCCAGCACCACGAACAGGACGCTGATTCCGTCGATGCCGACGGCGTACTCGATTCCCCACGCGGCGATCCACGGGTGGATCTCCACGAACTGCATGTGGTGGGTCGACTTGTCGAAATCGGTGAGAAGCGGCAGCGCCAGGATCAGCGTCGCGACCGTTGTCAGCAGACTCGTCCAGCGGATCAGACGCTCGCCCCGCATGAACAGCAGGATCAGACCACCAACCAGCGGAAGAAATGTGATCACCGTGAGCACTGGATAATCAACGAGGACGGGGAGGTTGGCATTCATCTCCATCATCCTCACATGACGACCAGTCCGGTGATGATCAGGGCGAGCGCTCCAATGGCCAGGACGATGGCGTAGTGGTGGATCTGTCCACTTTGAAGGATCCCTGATCACACCGCTCAACGCGAGGGTCCCTGAACCCAACGCGTGAACAGTTCCGTCGACGACGTGGGTATCGGCCTTTCGGAAGAGCTGCGCGACACCCAGCACCGGGACCCCGCACGATCCACTCGTAGGCCTGGCCGACCACGTTTTCATCGATCCAGGTCACCGGCCTGGCAACCAGCCGCACGAACGCCTTGGCCCCCTTTCGATAGAACCAGTCGGTGTCGAGGCTGATGGTGGGTGTGGGATTGAGCAGCTTGAGCAGGAGGAAGAACCCGAGCGCGGTGAAGCCCAGGAGACCCAGGGTCGAGACCACGTGGAATGCGGTGTAGGGGACGTACTCCGTTTCGAACGGCAGCAGCGAGTACAGGATGCCCGGCGCGAGCCCGATGAGTATGCACAATGCAGCCAACATTCCCATGGCAACCAGCATGTTCCGGGGCGCTTCCCCGGTCCGGATCCCGGCGTCCTTGCCGAAAAACATGTAGTAGGGAAGCTTGAGACCGGTGTGGAGGAAGGTACCCCGCCGAAGCCAGAGTCAAAATCAGAAAGATCCACTGCCGGTGGTCCTCGGCGGCCGCCGTCACCACCATCGACTTGCTGACGAAGCCACTGAACAGAGGCACCGCCGAGATCGAGAACCCGCCGATCATATAGAGGACAAGGGTGATCGGCATGCTTTGTACATCCCGCCGAGCTCGGTCAGCTTGCGCTTGCCGGTGGTGTACATCACCGCACCGGCCCCCATGAACAGCAGGGCCTTGTACAGGATGTGCGCGAAGGCGTGCGCCGAGGCGCCGTTGAGGGCGAGCGTCGTCCCCAGTCCGACTCCGCACACCATGTACCCGACCTGGCTGATGATGTGGTAGGCCAACAGCCGCCTGGCATCGTTCTCCAGCACCGCGTAGACAACCCCGTAGATCGCCATCACCGCACCCAGCCAGACCAGGATCTCTGTTCCCGGGAACGCCCGGATGAGCACGTACACCGCGGACTTGGTGGTAAAGGCGGTCATGAAAACCGCCCCGGTGATCGTCGCCTCGGGGTAGGCGTCGGAGAGCCAGGCGCTGAGGGGGGGCACCGCGGCGTTGAGGATGAAGCCGATGAGGATGCAGTAGAACGCCGGCCCTCCGCTGAAAGGCATCATCGAGTCGAATGCGATCGACCCCGTCTGCGCGAGGTGGATGCCGATGCCGGCGAGAAGACACAGACCCCCGGCGACGTGGACGAGCAAATACCTGAAGCCGGCGCCAGAGGACTGTTTCGTCCTCTTCGACCAGACCAGAATCACGGACGAAAAGGCCAGAAGCTCCCAGAACAAGAAGAGGGTGAGGAAGTCCCCGGCAAAGGTGACACCGAGGGCGGCTCCCTGCGTAGACGAGCGCCGCCATGTGCTGGCCGTCGTCCCTGACGTGGAGGGCGTACACGAAACCGACCACGGCCATGATCGAAAAGACATACGAGAAGATGAGGCTGAGCCTGTCCACGCGGCCGAACACCAGATCGAAGCCGAGGATGGACAGGCTGCCGAAGGTGCCCTCGGCGCTGAGGAGACAGCAGACGAGGGCCGCGGCGGGAAGGGCGATCAGGTAGACCCGCTTTGCCCGGCCCCTCAGAAAGGGGACCAGGATCGCGCCCAGGATCAGCACCAACCCCGGGTGGATCCATCAACCCAGTCAATCATAGTAGTCCTCTGGCCGCACCAACCACAGCTTTCCGATCAGCTTGGACACCACGATGATGAGAACGCACGAGATCAATCCATACAAAGATCCGAACCCGGGGAACTCTTCGAACCGGAAGTGTGGGTGGCCGAGATGGAGAACGTTGACCACCAGAATCTCGAGGAGAAAGATGACGGCCAGAGAAGCGAGGCCGGCCCGCTTGAGATTTTTGAACCTCTTGGGGTCCTCCAGAATCTTCTCGAAGATGTTCACCCGATCACCCCTTCCGCCAGCGTGATGAAAAACTCGGGAAACAGACCCAAAACGATGCTGCCGGCGGCGGTCAGGACGAGAGGCACGACTATCAGCGGAACCTCTTGACCTCTGCTCCCTCGTCGTCCACGGGTCGTTCCTTGCCGAAGAAGGCCCGGTAGACGATGGGGACGAAGTAGGCCGCGTTGAGCAGAGAGCTGAACACGAGCATCGTCAGCACGACCATGCTGTCTCGCTCCAGCGAACCGTTCACCAGGTACCACTTGCTCACGAAGCCGCAGGCGGGCGGCACTCCGATCATGCTCGGTGGCGACCGCGAATGCTGCCATGGTCCACGGCATTTTTCGGCCGATGCCGTTGAGCTGGCTCACCTCGGTCAGATGCGAGGAGACATAGATCGACCCGGCGCAGAAGAACAAGGTGATTTTGGAGACCGCGTGAAAGGTGATGTGAACGATCCCGCCGACGAGGGCGCTCGGGGTCAGCAGCGCCGCCCCGAGCAATATGTACGACAGCTGGCTGACGGTGGAGAACGCGAGACGTGCCTTGAGGTTGTCGCGGGTGAGGGCGATGACCGAGGCGGTGATGATGGTGAACGAAGCGAGGAACACGAAGGTGCCGTCAACCCCGATGGTGCGGATGCAGTCGGCGCCGAACACGAAAAGGGTGATCCGAACGACCGCGAAGACCCCGGTCTTGACCACCGCCACCGCGTGCAGCAGCGCGCTGACAGGCGTCGGTGCCACCATCGCCGCGGGCAGCCAGCCGTGGAGCGGCATCAGAGCGCACTTCGCGAGTCCAAAGAGGAAGAGCAGGAAGAGCACTGACAGCAGCCCCGGTTGGGCCGCCTGGACCGCCTCAGGAAAAATGCCTCCTGCCGAGAACTCGAGGGTTCCGGTGAGGTTGTAGGTCAGGATGATCGCGGTGAGTAGAAGAAGCTTGGCGGCGCCCAGCAGATAGATGATGTACTCACGGCCGCCGGCCCTGGCCTCAGGCGTTTCCTTGTGGGCCACCAGCGGGTAAGTGCTCAGGGTGAGCCCTTCGTAGAACAGGAAGAGCGTGAACAGATTGGCCGCGAAGGCTACCCCCATGGTGCAGGAGAGGGCGATTGCAAAGCATGCGTAGAAGCGGGTCTGGGCGTGCTCGTCCAGCGAGCGCATGTAGCCGATCGAGTAAAACGTGGTGGCGATCCACAGCAGGGAGGCGCCGAGGGCGAAGAGCAGACCCAGGGCATCCACCTTGAAAGAGAGGTCGATGCCGGGCAGCAGCTTGAACGCTGTGTACTCGACCGTCGAACCCCCCACGACGATCGGCACCATGGATACCACGAGCGCGAATTGGACAACACCGGCCGCCACCGAGCACAGCTCCCTCAAATTCGGCCGGTTCTTGAACGCATTGATGAGGAGAGCCCCTGCCGCCGACACGAGGATCGCGAGCAGAGGGCTAATCGATGTGATCGATTCCATGTTCCTGCATCATGCGCGGGATTTCGGCGGTCTCGATCGAACACACCGGCATCACCATTTCATGATGTCGAGTTCGTCGACGTTGACGGTCTGTTTGTTCTTGAAGAGGGCGATGATGAGAGCGAGCCCGATCGCGACCTCGGCCGCGGCGACCGTGATGATGAAGAGCGCCAGGATCTGGCCCCTCATGTCCTGCAGATAGTGGTTGAAGGCAACCAGGGTGATGTTGACGCCGTTGAGCATCAGCTCGATGGACATCAGCATGATGATGACGTTGCGACGGGTCAGGAAACCGAGGATGCCGATACAGAAGACCGCGCCTCCGAGTACGACATACCAACTCAGCGGAACCACCTATAAAACTCCGTCCCCCTGTTGTTCGCTAAATCACTTGAGCAACTGTCGTCGCAGTCAGTATGCCAGAGCCATGGAAGAAGCGCAAAAAGGACTACTCAGATTCGATTCCAGCTTCGAGCAGTTCCCTGATCTTGAGGACAAGCTCGTCGGCGGTCACGCCCTTGTCGAGAAAGGCGTCGGCGTGCATCCGCTCGAGCTGGTCTGAGGACTTCGGCTCGAAGTCGATGCCCGTCTCCCGGCCGATCGCGCTGAGGAGAATCGTGGGGATCCGGCCGTGGTCCTCGCGGATCGATTTGCTGAGCGCAAAACCGGAGTCGAAATGCTCCATCATGACGTCGAGAATGATGAGCTGAGGCACCTCGGATGCGATGGATTCAAGGGCCTCATCGGGGCTCGACGCGGTGACCACCTCGAGGCCGCGCTTTCTGAGGACGCCGGCGATAAGCGCCAAGTACTCCTCATCGTCGTCCACCATCAGGATCCTCGGCCGGTGACCGTCCGCCCTCTCCTGGACGGTGTCGTTCTCCACCCCTTCCTCGGCAGCCCCCTCGCCCGCGACGATGCCCTCGAGGATCGCCCTCAATCCCTCGAGGTCGGCCACCTTGTCCAGATTTTTCTTGATGACCTCGTCTCCCGACCGGTAGCGGTAGGTGATGCGGCAGCCGCACTGGACGTGGCAACGGAAGACCTGGGCGATGGGATCGTCTTCGCTCTTGTGGTCCAGCTGCTCACCGCCGAAGAACGGGCAGATTTCGAACTCGCCCGGGGAAAGGAACTTCTTGGCCTCGGCGCAGTAGACCTCGAGCG
>PVMK01187041.1_pt1 | contig 20231 bp, 19 predicted proteins | sample 1853481 | NCBI WGS metagenome assembly PVMK01 (sample SAMN08533507, study PRJNA380276) | Marine sediment metagenome, whole genome shotgun sequencing project. | reverse complement strand
AGGTGCTCGGGCATCATGATGTCCCGGCCCTCCGTGCCCCTTAGGAGTGGCTCGTCCGGGGAGAACCAGAAGATGGGCGCGGCCAGCGATGCGATGCGCTCGACCGTCATCTCAGTCTCCGTTCCCCACCAGACGATCCCCGGGATGTTGCTGAAGTTGCACTGCCCCGCATACAGGGACGGATTGAGCGGACCCTTGATGCCCCCCTTCTCCAGGCTCTTCAGGACCACTTCATCTTGGGCGAGAGCCGCAGCAGGAACGACCGAAGAGAGGACTGCTAGGCAGCCCACGAGTTGTGCTATACGCGAGATGTAGGTTCCGTCCATCGGATATCACCTTTCACTCTTTGAGCCATGCGGGACGTCAGAAGCAGTCCTGAAGCTTGTTGCTCACCTCGCTTGACCGAATCGTTCGTCTGCGTTTGGGAGCGGAGGCGTCACACTTGTACCCCAGTTTGTTCCCTGCCTATAGGAACTTAGAGGGACTCAGGAGGACTTAGAAGGAATGCCCTCCGAGCCAAGTCCGACTCAGAAGGACTCTTACGGACTTACAGGGACTTACAGGAAAAGCTCGGATCGGTCTTGAACGTCGAGGCGCATAATGCCGAGACATTGAGCGCGCGGAGCGTGCGAGCTACCGGCGCCCTCACGGGCTTCAGGGTAGTCTCGCCTGCTACGCAGCCTCGAATGTCTCGCTACGCTCGACGGCGAATCCCTGCCCCTCCGCTCCACCCCACCCCGCAGGGACTCTCACCCTGCGGGTAGTCCGCTCGCTTAGCTCGTGGAATGCCTCGTCCTTGTCAGGGCTCGACGGCGAATCCCTGCCCTCCGTTACACTTACAGCGTTTCGCCATTGACCTCGTCCGGATGGTTCCGAACGATCGCAATACTAACTCTGCGGTCGGTCTCGTTTGAGGGCGTCAGGTCAGGTTGACCCGGTCCTTCTTAATGGTGTTAGACGTCAGCCTTGGCTCGGCTTCGCTTCCGGCCTCGCTCTCGCGCGACACGCTCTGCCAGGAAGACCTTCAGAAGACTCTGGTAGGGAACGTCACGTTCATTCGCGAGGGTCTTGAGTTCATCAAGCAGTGCCTTTGGCAAACGGAGGGAGATCGTCTGGGTAGATGGCTTGAGCGCCGGGAAGGAGCCCGACACCGACTTCTCCCAATCGAAAAAGTCGACGACATCGTGGTCGGCCCAGAAATCCCGCTCCTCATCCTCGGTGCGGAACTTGGGCATGCTCTCTTTTACCACGGGCTTCTTCTTACGCGCGCTCATACACCCTCCGCCCACGACGACTCATGGGTCGCGCCGAGATCACTCGTATCAAGGTTCCGCGGATCGTGAACACGATGGCTAGCAGCCTGCCCCCAGCCGTTTGCCCAAGGGCGGCGAACCGCGGCTCGTCCCGGGAGTGTCTCGGGTCTGGGGCAATGGTTAACGGGCGTTGGAAGAAGACCTGCTCACACTCAGCCGCCGAGACCTGGTGGCGCTCCCAGTTCTTGTCGATGTTGCCGGCATCCCACTCGAAGCCGGTGCACGCTGCGAGCCCCTCGGGCCACTCACCCATGGCAACAGTATATGATGATCATATACACGTGTCAAAGGTGTCCTGTACGTCTAACTCCAATTCGACTGCCGACCAACCAGGTCAAGACTATGGGTCTCTCCTGGTTTGCAGGTCGACGCCGAATCCCCGCCCCTCCGTTACACCCATTGATTTACGGATTCCCAGAGTCAGGTGAGTTATCGAACCGGACGTGGTGTGCCCCAGCTTGTGCCCTGGCCTCCAGTCCTGGATTCGGAGCGACTCGCTCATACGAAGGTAAGGTGAAGGAAGAGAACACCTCTCGGGAAAAGCGGATGACGCAATTCGGGGTGCCCTGATGATCGCTGCCTGTATTAGTCTGGTACCGAAGCCTTGAATCACCTGGTCACTGCTGGAGGGAATCATGAGTTTGATGGGACGGGGCGCACCACGCGAAACGGTTGCCAGGAGAGTAACGCTCGCCGCGGCACTGTGCCTCTGCGGGTCACTCGGAGCCGTCGTGCCCGTCCAGGGTGCAGGCGTTCAAGATCAGCTGGGTCATGTCGAGTTCGAGGTTTCATGCGATGGTCGGGCACAAGCATCGTTCAACGAGGCTGTCGCCTTGCTCCACTCCTTTGAGTATGAACGGGCCGAGGCCACCTTCCGCGAGGTCCTGGACAGCGATCCATCGTGTGCCATGGGGTACTGGGGCATGGCGATGAGTTTATGGCACCAGTTGTGGGTGACTCCGCCGAGCGCGGCGGATCTCGCGAGAGGCGCGGATTATGTGAGTCACGCCCGGACACTCGCTCCCGAATCCGACCGCGATACGGGATACGTCGAAGCCATCGGCGCCTTTTACTCGGACTTCGAGGAACTCGATCACCGCACACGTGCAGTGGCCTACGAAGAAGCCATGAGCGCGTTGCACTCGAGCTATCCGGAAGATCGGGAAGCGAGCATCTTCTATGCGCTCTCGCTCCTGGCCACGGCGCGAGCGACGGACAGGACATTCGAGAACCAAATCAAGGCCGGAGCACTTCTGGAAGCGGTGCTCGCCGCCAATCCACAGCATCCTGGTACCACCCACTACATCATTCACAGCTACGACTATCCGGAGCTGGCTGATCGAGCGTTAGACGCCGCACGGCGATACGCCGAGATTGCTCCCGCGTCAGCTCACGCGAATCATATGCCATCCCACATCTTCACGCGCCGCGGGCTGTGGCGGGAATCGATCGCGACGAATCTCAAAGCTGCCTCGGCTGGAAGGGCATTTGCCCGGGCTCACGGCATGGAGGGGAGCTGGGACGAGGAAATCCACGCGGTTTCGTATCTGATGTACGCTTATCTCCAAGGCGCTCAGGACGCGAAGGCCAGGGAGATCCTCGACGATACCGAGACGATCGAGACGGTTGAGTCCGTCGGCATCAAGGCCGCTTACCCGTTTGCGTCGAACCCCGCCCGCTTCGTGCTCGAAAGGCGCCGCTGGAACGACGCCGCGGCCCTGACCGTCTTGCCCGTGTGGTTCCCCTGGGAAGCCTATCCCGCTGCCCTCGCAATCACCTATTTCACCCGTGCCCTGGGTGCGGCGCGTATGGGAGATCCAGAGCAGGCGAAGGCGGAACTGAAGGTGCTTCGAGAGCTTCACCGGGCTTTGCCTGCCGGTGCCAGCGCGTATTGGCGTTCCCAGCTCGAAGTTCAGACCCGTGCAGCGGAAGCCTGGATCGCTCATGCGGAGGGCCGGAAGGACGAAGCACTCACCCTCATGCGATCCGCAGCCGACCTGGAAGACAGCGTTGACAAGCTTCCCATCACCCCCGGCGAGGTGCTTCCCGCACGCGAACTGCTCGCCGATATGCTCCTGGAACAAGACGACGCGGCTGCGGCCCTGGAGGAATACGTGGTAGTGCTTCGAGCGGCGCCGAATCGCTTCAACGCGCTCTTTGGTGCCGGCTCCGCCGCCGATCAAGTCGGCGATGGGAAGAAAGCCAGATTCTACTACGAGGCGCTGCTCGCCCAGTCCGAGTTGTCAGACGGAATGAGACCGGAGCTGGCACACGCACGAGACTTCCTCAGTTCGAACTAGTGTCCCGCCGCTGTCTGCCTCGCCCGAGGAGTCAGCGCCAGTGACGATGAAGTCGGCCACAACTGACACCGGAGGCCTGGCCCGGCAGTACCACGAGGATCAAGCACCCCAGAGCCTCGCCGTGTCCTATCAATCTCGACCATAACGCCAGACAGCACCGTGCGGTTGACCAGCATACGGCATTGACGTATACCACGGCAGTGACGGAGTCACTATGGAGTTCAGGGAGACCTCAGTATTCACGAAACGCGTTACCGAGCACCTGGATGACGAGGAGTATGCGAATCTACAGCTATCTCTTGTTGTTGATCCGAGGCGAGGTCGTGTTATCCCGAAAGGGGGCGGCATTCGGAAACTGCGCTGACGCGCTAGAGATCGCGGCAAGCGAGGTGGGCTTCGGGTCATCTATTAGTATGTAGGCCGAGAATACACGGCCTATATGCTCTATATCTACAACAAGAGTCAGCAGGCTGACCTGACACGTGACCAGCTTAAGGTGCTCAGGTCGATAGTTGAGGAGGATTGACGGTGAAGAACGAAGCCTTCGAGGAAGTCATCGAGAGCGTTCGCGAGATGCAAGTGATAATGCGCGGTGAGGAGAACGCGGCTCGTGTTTTCGAGGTCAAAGAGCCTGACGTTGCTGCGTTGCGCGCCAGGTTCGGCGCCTCACAGAGTGAGTTTGCGGCTCTGATTGGAATCAGCGCTCGCACGCTTCAGGAATGGGAGCAGGGACGTCGGAAGCCACAAGGGCCTGCGCGTGTCCTCTTGCTGGTGGCAGACAAGAATCCTAGAGCCATCATTGAGGCCGTTCATCCCCATGCAGTCGCAAGAGGCAAGAAGGGTAAGAGAAGGATGCAGGCCGCTTAGGTGGAAGCGGCTTCCGGCGCGACCAGAGGCCTACATCGGTGAAGCCGAAAGCTGCTTCGTGCGCCGTTTCCGTCACAAATGATCGCGACAGTCTGATATGCTGTTACTGAATCTGTTTCTGAAGAAGCTCATTCGGTCCGGACAACTCACAGTCATCACGTCGAGTGGAAGACGGTACGTGTATGGAGACGATAGGGAGTCCGGGCTGAACGCGACCATTCGATTGCATACGAGGTACTTGCCGTGGCGACTGGCCTTCTCTCCGGAGCTCGCGCTCGGAGAGGCATACATGGACGGCACGTTGACCATCGAGTCAGGATCGCTGCACGAGCTCATGGATCTGGTCACCGGCAACATCGGATGGAAGCCGGACAATCGTCTGAACGCGAACAACGCCCGCCTGAAAAGACTCAGAAACTACTATCGCCAGATCAATACGCGCGGACGCTCCAAGAGGCTCGTGGCGCACCACTACGATATCAAGACTGACGTGTATGCTTCCTTCCTGGATCGAGATCTACAATACACGTGTGCGTATTTCACGGACGAGAACGTGGAGATGGACCTCGATCGTGCGCAGCGTGATAAGACTGCTCTGATCGCTCAAAAGCTGCTTGCCGAATCGAAACACAAGATCCTCGACATAGGCTGTGGGTGGGGCGGTCCGGCAATTCACATGCACAGGCTGACCGGTGCGCACGTGACCGGGATAACGCTATCGAAAGAGCAATTGACCGCGGCAAGAGGGCGTGCTGAGCGGGAAGGCGTATCTGACGGCGTTGAGTTCCGGCTCCAGGACTACCGGGACGTATCGGATGTCTTCGATCGGATCACGGTAGTTGGAATGCTGGAGCATGTCGGGCTGCCCCAGTACAAGACGTTCTTCAGAAAGCTATACAAGATCCTGGATGAGGACGGAATTGCTCTTCTTCACACGATCGGGCGAGCCGATGGACCGGGAATTACCGATGCGTGGACGGAGAGATACATATTTGCGAACAGCTACGCGCCATCGCTCTCAGAGATTGTCCGTGCCGTTGAGCAGACGGGATTCTACATCACCGACGTAGAAGTGCTTCGGACGCATTACGCGGAGACGATTTCTGAATGGAGTCGCCGATTTGGCGCGGTTCGGGAGCAAATTGTCGCTGAGTACGACGAGTCGTTCTTTCGGATGTTCGAGTACTATCTGAAGATCAGCGAATTAGCTTTCAGAAATATCGGTCACGTCGTCTTCCAGATTCAACTGGCCAAGAAGCAAGACGCCGTTCCGATCACGCGGGGCTATCTGGCGAACAAGCTACCCGCTCCAGACGCATAGAGTCTTGCGCCGTTTACTCCTCCGCCTCCGCCGCCGTCGACCTTTCGGCCAGCAGGCGGTCGTCCGGAAGCGACAGATCCTCGGCGCTGATCTTGTCGATCCCGTCGACCGTAATTGCCCGGTGTCCGGTGTCGAGGGTTTCGATCCATCCCCGCTGCTTCAGGTACCAGAGGGGGAATTCCAGGTGCTCGCGCGGCACCCCGATCAACTTCTCCAGGTCAAGCGAGCCGAGGCCGCCTGACTCCGGGTTCTTCCGCCGAGCGGCGTAGAGCAACGAGAGGACACCCTTGAATATCCGTTGATCGTCCTCACGGTTGTCCAGGGCTGTGCCCTGCTCGAAGATCTGCCACTGCAGGCTATTATTCCTGTCATACTGGACGTCGAACTCGGCGCGCCGCTCCGGGTCCAACAGGATTTCGTAAGCCGTGTGCACCTCTCGAAACCTCTCCGCATCTCCCGACGCCGAATTGTCCGGGTGGTAGCGCTTGGCAAGCAGCCGATAGACGCGTTCAATCGTCTCGGCATCCGCATTCTGGCTGACCTGCAGGACTTCGTAATGGTCGACAAACGGGCTTTCGTTCACCAGAAGGTCCCCTCACGTTTCACGGTGTCGTTTGAGACGGCAGTCGCCCGGCATGCCGGGAAAGACATGGCACGATGAGCCTGCAGCCGAGCGTCGTGCAAGGGGGATCTCACTACCCCCACTGGCACTCTCGCCTGTCGGGTCGATGCATGTCAACTGTCCCGGAGGGTAGGTTCCGCGACTCCGCCTTACTTCCCATCAATTTACGGACACCGGCAGACAGCGGCCTGTTTGCGGCGCCTGCGGTCCGAGGGTATCCTCAACGGCTACCTGCATCGGCTGTTGAGACAAAAGGACACGCGATTGCGCAAGCTTAGAGTCGGGATCGTGGACCTCGTCGCACGCGGTCCGACCAAGGCGATATATGGCCGACTGATGCACGCGAACCTGGCGGGCATCATGCCACAGGTCGCCGCGGTGTGGTGCGAGGAAGAGGGCCACGAGGTACGCCTGGTGTGCTATACGGGCTTCGAGAACCTCCTCGAGGAGCTTCCCGAGGATATCGACCTGCTCATTGTAAGTGCGTTCTCGCAAACGGCTCAACTCGCCTACGCGATCAGTGCGATGTTCCGTGGACGCGGGGTGGTGACCTGTCTCGGCGGGCCGCACGCGCGCTGCTATCCCGAGGATGCGCAGAAGTACTTCGACTACGTCGTCGGGTTTACCGACAAAGCCGTGCTGAAAGATGTCCTGGACGACTGCACTCCCCACCGGCCGCTGGGTCTGTCTCTTGCCGCCTCGCAGCAACCGCAGGCGCTTCCGGGGATCAGGGAGCGCTGGAAGTACATCGAAGCCACCCTCCGAAAGAGCCCACTCCTGAAGATCGTCCCGATGCTCGGTAGCCTCGGTTGCCCGTACACGTGCGCTTTCTGCATCGACTCGGAGGTGAAGTACCAGCCGCTCGACTTCGACGAGATGCGGGACGATCTGCGTTTCCTGCTGAAGAAATACAAGCGACCGACGGTCGCCTGGCACGACCCCAACTTCGGAGTGCGGTTCGACGACTATCTGGGGGCGATCGAGGAAGCTGTTCCCCCCGGAAGCATCAGATTCGTCGCGGAGAGCAGCCTCAGCCTTCTGTCGGAGCCCCGTCTCACGCGCCTTGAGAAGAACGGATTCGGCGCTATCCTGCCCGGAGTCGAATCGTGGTACGACCTGGGGAACAAGTCGAGTACGGGCAGGAAGCAGGGGATGGACAAGGTCCGGCAGGTCGCCGAGCTGACGAACCTCATCGTCCACCACATCTCGTACCTGCAGGTCAACATGGTCCTTGGCCTCGACAGCGATGAAGGTCCCGAGCCGTTCGAGCTCACCAAACGTTTCCTCGATCTGTGCCCGGCCGCTTTTCCCGGCTATTCCATGCTCACGGCATTCGGTCAGGCGGCGCCGCTGAATCTGGAGTACCAGAGGGACAACCGCGTGCTCCCGTTCCCGTTTCACTTCCTCAACAACCATCACGCCATGAACGTTCGGCCGAAGAATTACGAGTGGCCGGAGTTCTACGACCGAGTGATTGATCTGACGAAGTACACCTTCTCCAGGCGAGCGATCATGCGCCGCTTGCGAGCCAATCGTGGCGCGATCCCACGCATGATGAACGTCGTCCGGGCAGTTTCTTCAGAGGGATACGGGAGGATAAAGTACTTCACTGAGGTCCGCGACCTGCTCTCCACCGACACATCGTTTCGCGCCTACTTCGAGGGCGAGACGGACCGCTTGCCGGACTTCTTCCGGCAGAGGGTCAAGCGCGACCTGGGACCGCTTTGGGAGTTTCTTCCGGAAGGCGCGCTGGAACACGATACTCACGCCTACTTGAGCAAGGAGACCGCCGCCCAGGGATCCCTGGTGCAACTGAAGGTAGCCGGGGCCGGGGCGTAGCCCGTCGCGGGTTCACGTTCTCGGGAGACGTGCATCTCATGATGCCCTGACCACCAGCTCCACCTTTCTACCCAGCAAGTGAAGCAGAGCCACCATCTGCCCGACGGACTTACCGTGGCACGTGGGGTCAAGAAGTCGGTAGAACTGGCTCGGTGACGTTCCGAGCCTCCGAATCAACTCCCGCCTGCTGAGCTTGCTTTCCTCGATCGCCTTGAGTGCCTCGACGGTGAGATTGTGCAGCAGCAGCTCGCTCATGATGCGCGGGTCCCGGTTGTACTCGAGGACCGAATCGAGGTGAACCGAATCCTCATCCCCGGACTCGAGAACGCAGGTGAACGCCTCGCATCCGGCCTCCGGATCGGGGTATACGTCGCGTATCGGGTTGTCCTTCGAGGGCTCGATGTCGAGCTTCGCGTATGGAAAGGAGTAAGTGCCCTCAGGCGTACCGACCTCGAAGGCCCTCTTCCGGTTGTTGGGCGTTACTTCGAGGATCTTCATAGCAGGCCCTCCTTCTCCAGCTCAGCGAGAAGCCTCCGGATGCGGGCATTTGCTTCACCTGTGATCGGGATGCGTAGGTCGAGGTTCCACTTCACGATGAGCCTACCGTCTCGATACACGTGAACGTGCCGGGGCGGGTGATCTCCCTTCCAGGTGAAGAAGACGTAGCCACCGCGTCGAATCTTGGCCATTAAATAGTACCACGATTAGTAACACTTCGCAAAACGAGTTCCATCGGTTGAGGGCGCAGCTCGGATGGCTATCATGGATCTCGCCCTCAACGAAAAGTCACAGGCATGGCAGGTTCCTTGCTTCTCTAACCCTCGTTTCCGCAGACCCGTCATCCCGGTACAACCGTGATTACGGGCCTTTTCGCCATATTGCCAGCACCTGACGTGTCGCGTCAGGTGGACGAATCGGGGTGTCCATGTGGCATGACCGCTACATGAGAACAGGTGCGATCGCACTCGGCGTGGCCCTCGTGGTTCTGACGGCTGGTTCGCTCGGCCATCCTGATAACATGGATGCTCCGAAAGCCCCCAAGGAGCTCAAGGCGACCGCCGACGGCCCGTACGCCGTGGATCTCGACTGGAAGCGCTCGAGGAATGCAGAAAAGTACAACGTATATCGGGACGGCAACCGGGTAGGGGAAACCGAGCGAACCGAGTACCGCGACGAGGGGCTGCAGCCGGCAACGACCTACGAGTACCGTGTCAGCGCGATCGACGACGATGGAGATGAGAGCAAGTTGAGCGATCCCGTTCAGGTCACGACCGACGGAACCGCTCCTACTACACCGACCGACCTGGTGGCTACCGCCGTGGGTTCGAACCGCATCGACCTCGAGTGGTCGCCGTCCGAGGACGAGTCAGGAATCGCCTTCTACCGGGTATTTCGTGAGGGCGTTGAGGTGGCCAGCACGAACACCACGAGCTATGAGGATTCGAACCTTGCTCCGGAGACCACGTATGAATACCGGGTGTCGGCCGTGGACGGGGAGGGAAATGAGAGCGACCTGAGCGATCCCTCCTCCGCTACCACCCTCTCCGTCGAGGCAGGACCGCCCCCGCCCGAAAACGTCACGGCCACCGAAGCCGGATCCACTCAGATCTTCGTGACCTGGAGTCCACCTTCCGGGTCCGAGAGCGTGGTCACCGGATACAACGTCTATCGGGAGGGTGACTTCGTCGGGTTCGTGGTCGCGACGGCGTTTACCGACACAGGCCTTTCCCCCGAGACCACGTATCGATACACGGTGTCCAGTGTGGACGATCGGGGGGTCGAGGGTGAACGGAGCGAAGAAGTATCAGCCGCGACGGCCGCCCCTCAGGACCTCATTCCACCGGCCTCTCCAACGGGACTCAGGGTCGTCGGGAGCTGAGTCGGTCAGTAGCTACCGGCTTGTCGGGAGCGCCAGGACCTGGCCCGGATAGATTTCACTCCCCCTGATGCCATTCGCCGCGCGCAGCTCGGGAATGCTCGTGCCATGCTTCCGCGCGATCGACCACAACGAGTCGCCTCGGCGAACCAGGTACTCCAGGCCGCCGCCAGCCGAGCCAGCCGCTGCCCTCCTCTCCACGTACGAGGCGTACTGCTTCGGAAACAGGGCGACGTGGAAGTGAGGCGGATTCCGTTCGTATGTCGCCTCGAGCACTCCCGCGCGCTCGAGGCTCAGGAGAACGCTCTCGAGCCACGACCGACACGCGCGATTGGTGCTCCGACGAAGGTCCATGGCCATTCCGGTGGGGTGAACCGACCTGCGCGATGCGTTTCCGGGCTGCCGGGTGGTCGGCCTCGTCAGGCTCGTAACGACCAGCTTCTCGCCGCACGCAGCGCGGTACTGTTCTCCGAGTCGCGATACGAACAACGCGACCTCGGGTCGCGCGTACGGATGTGACATCCGCTTGATCTCGTAGTCCCCGTTGCTTCTGACGCGCACCAGGTACCCCTGGTCGACGAACCATCTCGCCTGCGCCGTGGTGCGGATGTACGTGAAGTCGTGTTGCAGGGCTATCCGGTTCTGGAGGTCCAGGGAGCTCCTGGATCCTTTCAGACTCTGGGCTCCGGCAGGGGAGGACACGACCGCGACGCAAGTGAGCGCGAAGGCTGCGACCCCTGCCTCTCGAATCAGTCTGCGCCGCCCGGTTGTGTTCACGAGCATGCGTCTAACCGATCGTCATCTCGGGCGGCGGAAGCTCCGACAGGTAGAGCACCTCGAGCGCGGCATCGTGCTCGGGCATGTGGAAGTAGTAGAACTCGCCAGCTTCTCCCAGGTCACCGCTCTGGATCATCTCGCGGCCCTGGCTGGCCAGTTCGTCCCTGGCGGCCCGCATCGCCTCTCGGGTCGGGTAGATGATGCAGGTGTGGTGGAACCCCTCGCCCTTCGATTGGAGGTGCTCGACGTAGACACTGAGTCCTTCGAGGGGCTCGATCAGCTCCATGTTCGAGTCTCCCACCCGGGCGACGGCCAGCCTGAACGTGTAGGGCACGTCCTCTCCGTGCACCGTGCACCCTGCGGGCTCAATGGTCCACACGCCCCACTGGATGGAAAGAGAGTCCGCGAGAGACTGTGCCGTTTGCTCGAGGTCGTTTACGACCCAACATGTGTGATGCAGGCTGCCCGTGTCTCCGACACCCATGTGAGTCCCCTTTTGTCTCCGTCGCGTCAGGACTACCCGCTAAACGACTTCCTCCTCCTCCTCCTCGTCCTCCTCCTCGTCGTCCGTCTCGTAGTCCACTACGTCAGCGTCCGAGGCCTCGACATCGTCTTCGGCTGCTTCACCGACGACTTCTCCTTCGAGTTCTTCCTTCTTCAGCCTCTTCCGCTCCGCTTTCGCTTCTTTCTTCTTCTGCTTCTTCAGCTCCCGCTGTCTCTTCTCGAATCCGTAGTTGGTTCGTCTCCCCACGCGTCATTCCTCCTGTTGGTCCTTGAGTGAATGTCGAATTCGTTGGCGTATTGGACACCAGAGTGACGGTTTCTCGGGAGATTGTCCACACGAGGGTGTCTTCGGCAAGACGAGAAGCCGGTTCGGCGTTCCGCTATTGTCCGTGTTCTGAGCGAACCAGCCCCTCCACTCGCGCGCGGACAGGCAGCGACGGTCTGGCCCCGTGCACGGTCGTTGCCAGCGCTCCCGCAGCGCAGGCTCGCCGCACCGCCAGCGCCAGGTCGAGACCCTCAGCGAGGGAGACCGCCAGGGACCCGCTGAACGCATCGCCGGCGGCCGTCGAGTCGACGGCGACCACCGGAAATCCAGGCACGGACGACTCCTGGCCCTCGGCCACGATCAGGGCGCCCTCAGCGCCCAGCGTCACCACGACGGTCGTTGCGCCGAGGTCCCGGAGCTTCGACGCGGCCGCCGGCGCTCGGGCCTCGCCCGACAGAAACGCCGCCTCACCCTCGTTGGGTGTGAGCACATCGATCAGGGCCATCAGCGAATCGGGCAGGCGCCTCGCGGGAGCCGGGTTGAGAATCACCGTGACGCCCGCGGCGGAGCCGATCGCCGCCGCCCGCTCGACCGCCGGCAGCGGGGTCTCGAGCTGCGTGAGAAGGACGTCGGCCGATTCGATGACGGCCCGAGCCGCGTCCACATCCTTCACCGACAGGCGGGCGTTGGCTCCCGGCGCCACCGCGATGGCGTTCTCGCCCGCCTCGTCGACCATGATGAGCGCGACGCCCGTGGCGTGACCCGGGTCTTGCCCGACATGGCTGACGTCGATCCCCTCGGAGGCCAGCCCGGCGACCGCCGCCTCGCCCAGCTCGTCCGCTCCCACACGCGCCACGAACGTGACGTCGGCTCCGGCCCGCGCCGCAGCCACGGCCTGGTTGGCTCCCTTGCCGCCGTCCGCACGCAGGAACGTGCCCCCGGTCACTGTCTCTCCGGGCGAGGGAATGCGGGGAGCCCGGACGACCATGTCCGTGTTCACGCTTCCAATGACGACGATTCGGGCGGGCATCGCTACCTCGACTGAGCCGCGTCGGCTCTCAACGGGTCATCTGCAGGGCTCTTCAGCGACCTGTCAGGACCGAGTACAGCAGTTGCTTCCACTTCGGAACATCGATTTCCCAGCACACCTCGACGTTGCGGCCGCGCTCGATGAGAGTCTCCCATAGCGGCGCGTTTCGCGCGTCGTCCGCGACGTCGAGCTGGTCCACCACGGTCATGCCGCGCGTCAGATCACTGTCCGTCTCCACGTCCACGTAGTGACGGGACCTGCGCGTGCAGATCTCCGGGTCGATCGCGACGGCCATCGCGACGGGGTCGGGAAGGGGAAGCCCCGGCTCGTCAGACTGCAGCCGGGCCGCTTCCAGTGCGCTCGTGTTGCAGTCGATCGCGAATCGGGCCACCGGCGTCCCGAAGTCGCGGACCCTGTCCATCTCCTCCTCGGAGAGCGTGGCCGCCCCGCGGCACAGCTCCCAGCCGACCATCTCGATCGGCAGCCCGGAGCGGAATACGACGCGAGCCGCGTCCGGATCCACCCAGACGTTGTATTCCGCGGCCGGAGTCACGTTGCCGATCGTGCATGCGGCTCCGCCCATCACGATGCAGCGTCCCACGTCCGATACTATGTCGGGCGCCCGGGACAGGGCCCTCGCCACGTTCGTCAGCGGCCCCAACGTGACCAGCACGATGCCCGGATGGGCGCGGATCGTCTCGATGAGGACGTCCACGGCATCGCCCTCGGCCGGCTTCCGCTGCGGGGCAGGGTAACCCTGGTCTCCGAGGCCGTCGCGTCCGTGGAAGAACTGCGCGACCACGAGCTTTCGCCGCAGCGGGGCCGCTGAACCGCCGTAGACGGGGACGTCGGCGCCGCACAGCTCGACCGTGTAGAGGGCGTTTCTCAGTCCCTGCTCGAGCTCGACGTTTCCGGCAACCACGGTGATCGCTTCCACTCTGACGTCGGGGTGGCGCAGGGCCATGAGCAGGGCGACGGTGTCGTCGGACGCGGTGTCCGTGTCGATGATGAAGCTGCGGGACATGAAGCTCCGATCCGTGACGCAGGGTAGTTGCGGTGAACGCCGATCGGCGTCAAGAATATCACATGTACGCGCAACGGCACACTGGATCCCTCGAGGCGTTCATACGCGCCATGCCCAAGGTGGAGCTTCACGTTCACCTGGAGGGGTCCATCCGCCCGGAGATCCTTCTCGACCTCGCGGCGCGCAACGGCGTGCGCCTGCCTGCCCGGTCCGTCGAGGAGCTGCGGGAGTGGTATGCCTTCAAGAGCTTCGACCACTTCGTCGAGGTGTACCTGGCGGCGGCCGGTTGCATCAAGACACCCGACGACGTCGAGCGGATCACGGCGGACTTTCTCGCGGGGCAGGCGGAGCAGAACGTCCTCCACACCGAGGTCACGTACACGGCCTCCACGCAGCGGATGCAGTCAGGGATTCCCCTGGATGACCAGCTCGCCGCGATCAACCGGGCGCGCGAGGCGGCCCGCCGCGAGCACGGGGTCACGATGAGCCTCACGATCGACTATCCCCGTCACCTGGATCCCGCCGAGTTCACAGGGGTGGCTGAATGGGCTGCCGACAACATGTCCCGTGGCGTCACCGCACTCGGTCTCGGCGGGCCCGAGGTGGGGTATCCCCCCGAGCTCTTCCGGCGGGCGTTCGAGGTGGCCCGGGAGGCAGGGTTGCCGAGCGTCCCGCACGCCGGAGAGACCGAGGGACCCGAGAGCATCCGGGGGGCGCTTCGCGATCTGAACGCCGTGCGCATCGGTCACGGGGTGCGTTGTCTCGAGGACGCCGACCTGGTAGCCGAGCTTCGCGAGAGACAGACACCGCTCGAGGTGTGTCCCACCAGCAACGTCTGCTTGGGCGTCGCGGCCTCGTTCATGGAGCATCCTCTCCCGCGACTGCTGGACGCCGGTCTGTACGTGACTCTCAATTCCGACGATCCGCCGATGTTCGGGACTACCCTGACGGACGAGTACCTGGAATCGGCGGCTACGTTCGGGCTGGACACACGAGCCGTCGAAGCGCTCGTCATGCGGGCCGCGCGGGCGACGCTGCTGGGGGCGGACGAGAAAGCCGATCTCGTCACGCGGCTGGAAGATCGGTTCGCCGAGCTGTCCAGGCTGCCCTAGCCGGGAGCGCGCCAACACTCCAGCCGACGTTCGCGCTGATCCCGGGAGATGGCGCCGATCCGCGGTTCCTTCACACAGCCGGCGCGGGCTCCGGTCCTCCGGGTACCGTCGTAACCACGGACGAGCGAGCGGCAGCCGGATCGTCCCCCCCGAACGGAATCCGGAAGAAGACCGTGTAAAGCACGGGAACGATCACCAGCGTCAGCACGGTCGCCACCAGGAGACCCACCATGATCGTAACCGCCATGGATACGAAGAAAGCGTCCTGCAGGAGTGGGACCATGCCCAGGATCGTCGTCGCTGCGGCCATCATGACCGGCCTCATACGGGCCACCCCGGAGTCCACGACCGCCAGGAAGCGATCCTTGCCCGTCCCGATCTGCCGGTTGATCTCTTCGATCAGCACGATGGAGTTCTTGATCAACATCCCCACCAGGCTCAGCAGCCCCAGCAGGGCCATGAACCCGAATGGCTGTTTGAACAGCAGCAGACCGGCGGTGACGCCGATCAGGGCGAGGGGCACCGTGAGAAAGATGATGAGGGGAGTTCGGATCGCATTGAAGAGGAAGATGACGATCAGGACCATTGCGCCGAAGAAGATGGGAATCGAGGTGGCGAGCGCAGCCTGGGCACGCGCGGAATCCTCGGCCTCTCCTCCCCAGGCGATGAAGTAGCCCGGCTTCCCAGCCAGGGGGATCTGGTCGAGCTCGGTGACCTTGATCGTCTTGTCGCTGTACCCGGAGTACATCTGCTCTACGGAATCGTACGTCCGGCCCTGGTATGCTCCGAGGTCCACGCCCAGCTCCGTCTCCACCCTCGGCTTGACCCGGGCCAGGAGCTCGCTCGGCAGCTCTCCCAGCGGATCGCAGTGTACACGGACCGTCATGATCCGATTATATCGGAAGCGGATTCCGTCTTCGTATTCCGTCGCAAAACCCGTGAGGACCTGGCGCATGGGAACGTTCTGCCGCGCCGCCGGACTCCAGATCTGCAGGTCACGGATGTTGTCGACGTCACTCCGCTCGAATTCGGGCGCGCGGGCCACTATTGGGAGAAGCTCGTCACGCTCGCGGTATACACCCGTCTGCTTGCCGGAGAACGCCGCCTGAAGTTGCCCGGCGACCATAGGGCGCGTGATGCCCAGCTGCCGGGCCTGCGCCTCGGCGAGCTCAGGTCGCACTACCTTCACCTTCTCCCGCCATTCGTCCCGGATCGCCTTCGCGCCCTCCTCCTGCATGATCTGCTTCACCTGGGCAGTAAGGCGACGGAGCTCCGCGTCGTCGGTGCCGCTGATCCGGAGCTGGATCTTGCCGCCCTCGCCGGGGCCGAGGAGGAACTTCCTGACGTTGACGATCGCTTCGGGCATGATCTCTTCGAGTTCCAGCTGGACTTCGTCGACCATCCCGTCTATGAGCTTGTAGTCGCTGACGTCGACGAACAGCGCCCCGTACGCGGAGCTGACACCATTCGGAGTGTAGGTGAGCAGGAACCGCAGGTCGCCCCCGCCGATCGCGTTCGAGACGTGTGTCACGTCGGGAAGAGTCAGCAGGTAATCTTCGGCTTTCGCCATTGTCTCTTCGGTGTCCCGAATATGCGTGTCCTGGGGCTGCCACACCTCGACGAAGAACTGCGGGCGTGTGGAGTTGGGGAAGAACATCTGGCTGACGGATCCGAATCCCCACATCGACACCAGGAAGACGCCGAATACTGCCCCCACCGTGACCCAACGATGGCGGATAGCGGCTCTCAAGAGCCCGGCGTAGCCCTGGTAGACCTTGCCAGCGTAAGGATCGTCGGACTTGCCCTTCTTCGTCTTCTTCTCCCCTTTGAGGAACAGTTTGCAGAACAACGGCGTCGTCGTCACCGCGGTGAACCAGCTCAGCATGAGCGAGATCAGAATCACGTAGAAGAGCGAGCGACAGAACTCACCTGTCGAGTCGTCCGACGTGCCGATGGACGCGAAAGCCAGGATGGCCACGACCGTGGCTCCAAGAAGGGGCATCGCGTTCTGACCCACGACTTCAGCGGCCGCCTTCACGCGATCCATACCGGATTCTATGCGCACCTGCATGCCGTCGGTCACGACGATCGCATTGTCTACCAGCATGCCCAGGGCGATGATCAACGCGCCGAGGGAGATGCGCTCCAGGATCACCCCCATCGTGCCCATGAAGATGAACGTGCCGGAGATCGTGATGAGCAGGACGGCGCCGATGATCAGACCGCTTCGCAGGCCCATGAAGATCATAAGGACGACGACGACGATGGCCACGGCCTGGAGGAGACTGATCACGAAGCCGTTGATCGACGCGATGACCGCATCGGATTGCATCGAGATCGGCTGCAGCTCCATGCCGACCGGCGTCTGAGCCTGGAGATCCCGGAGCTTCTCCTTCAATCCCTCTCCCATCGTGACCACGTTGCCGCCCGACACAGTCGAGATACCAATGCCGATTGCCTGGGCCCCGTCGAAGCGCAGAATCTCGGCCGGTGGGTCATCGTATCCGCGGCTGATGGTCGCCACGTCCCTCAGGTACACGAGCTGGCCCTCGCCTCCCCGGCTGGAGAGGAGAAGGTCTCCGAACTGCGTCTCGGACGTGAATTCGCCGGTCGGATTGATGGCCAGGTAATCCGTTCCCAGCCGCACACGACCGCCGTCGATCGGAAGGTTCTTGGCCGACAGGGCGTCGTAGATGTCCTGCTGCGAGATCCCGAGAGCGCTCATCTTCGCCCGGGACATCTCGACGTACACGGTCTCCGAGTGATAGCCCCACAGAGTGACGCGTTTCACGTCCTGCACCAGCAGGAGGTCCCGGCGGAGCAGCTTGGCGTGCTCGTACAGCTCCGCCATCGTGTATCCGTCCCCGATGAGGGCCAGGTAGATACCGAAGACGTCTCCGAAGTCGTCGTTCACGATGGACGGGCCGGCCCCGGGAGGAAGCCGCGACTGGTAGTCGTTGACCTTTCGCCGAAGCTCGTCCCACACCTGCGGGAGCGTGTTGACGTCGTACTGGTCCTTGATCGTCGCCTTGATGGAGGACATTCCCCGCGTCGACGTGGACTGCACCCGCTTGAGCTGCCCGAGCTGCTGGACCGCTCGCTCGATCACGTCCGAGACTTCCTCTTCGACTTCCGCCGCGGACGCCCCGGGGTAAGGCGTTACGATGATCGCGTCCTTGATCGTGAACTCGGGATCCTCGAGTCGCGGCAGAGTCGTGAACGACAACGCTCCCACGCCGAGGAGAATCACTGTGATCGTCCACGTGACGACGCTCTTCTTGATGGCGATCTCGGCAATGTTCATCGCTGCGAACCCATCAGGCGGACCGCCTGGCCCTCACGCAGGGACTGGACACCGGCCGTGACGATGCGCTCGCCCGGGGCGAGACGTCGAGGATGATGATGCCGTCACTCCCCGTGACGGGGCCGGCGGACACGGGCCGGCGGTGGACCGTGAGGCTGGACTCGTCGACGACCCAGACGTTGGCACCGCCCTCCGGGTCCGAGAAGACGGCGTGAGCGGGGATCGTCACCGGCTCCTCCCCCCGGCGCCTCGCCGAGAGATCGGCCGTGACCCCGACGGTCGCGGTCATCCCCGCAGAATGTTGATGTCCTCCGGCTGCGGGAGGGTCACGGTCACCGCGAACGTCTGGGTCTGCGGGTCCGCCCTGGCCGCGAATTCCTTGATTATCGCCGTGTATGCCCGGTCGGGCGCGGGCTCGAATACGACCACGATTTTGGGCTCGCTTCCCGCGCGTACGGAGGCCATGATCGACTCGGGAACGTTTACCACGACTTCGACCTGGTCTACGGCGTGCAGGCTGAGAATCACCTGCTTGGCCCGAATATCCTCGAAGTTCTCGACGTATCTGCGGCCGATCAGGCCGGTGAAGGGCGCCCTGAGCCGCGTGTCCTGAAGGTCGGCTTCAGCCTGCTCGAACCTGGCCTCGGCCACGTCGCGCCGTGCCAGCCGCACCTCGAGGTCGGCTAGCGGGATGGCCTCGCGCTCGTACAGCCTCTGGTAGCGTACGGCGTCGGACTTCGATTGCTCGAACGTGGCGCGCGCTTCGGCAAGGGCGATCTGGTAGTCGCGCGGATCGATGCGCGCCATGAGCTGACCCTGGCTCACCGCCTGTCCTTCGTTCACGGGAAGCTCCATGAGCGGGCCAGGGACACGGAAGGACAATTCGGCCCGGTCGGCCGCCTGCACCGTTCCGGGGAACGTGAGCCGTCCGGCCAGGCCCTCGCCGATGACGATTGTGGATACCGGTCGGGCCAGGGGCTCTGCTTCTGGCACCTCACCTCCTCCGCAGCCCGCGGCCCCCACGCCGATCAGGCCGATGGCCACCACCGTGAACAGGCTCCGGGTCAGTCTATCACTCGATCGCATTTTCGATCCTTCGTACGAGGGCATCCTGTTCCTCACCGGTGTGGTCATCCTCGAACCACGAGATGGACCGTTGGAAATTCACGAGATCGATCAGGAAAGCGCTTACCGAGGCGGCGGCCGTCTGCTCGGCCGAGAAGCTCTCGGTCTGCGCCGACAGCAAGTCGGTTACGTTGACGAGGCCCTGCGCGTACTTGTCCTGCACGAGCTCGAAGTTGAGTCCCGCGCTCCGGGCCGCGTCCCGACTGAACCGAATCGAAGGGAAGGATGCCTCGAGTCGGCTGAAGGCCGTGCGGGTTGCCCGCTCCACGAGATCACGGGTCAGCCTTTCCTGCTCGAGGACCCGATCGAACTCCGCCGTGCTGCGGCCGACCTCGAAAGACCGGGCCGCGCCCTGGAACAGCGGGTAGGTTGCGCCCACCTGGAGCCTCGGCACGCTCCTGTCCGCGTCCTCGAGGGCCGGATCGCGATCGATGTGGTACGACCATGAGAAGCCGGCGAACAACGATGGCAGGAACCAAGCGCGCTTGCGCTGGCCGAGCTCGATCTCCCTTGCCTCCCTGCTCTTGCCTACCGACAGCAACTCAGGCGCACCCTCGACTGCGAAGGCAACACCGAACTGGCGGAACCGTTCAAGCTCCACGACGTCCGTCACGAGGCTTGGAAGTCGGCCATCGAGAAAGGGAAACACATCGGATTCGACCGGGATCTCCTCGGTTTCCCAGCGCGTGTCCTGGGCCACACCGAGAATCTGGTTGAGCGCTACCCTTTCGGTCTCGACGCCGGCCAGGCGTTGATACAGGTCTGTGCGACGCTTGGCGACTTCCGCTTCCCAGCGGAACACCTCGTCTCGGCCCGAGTAGCCGACCTGCTCTCGGAACCTGGCCAGTTCGAGGTTCTCTTCCGTGAGCCGCAGGTTGTTGAGCTCGATCTGGTACAGGGAGCGGGCCAGCTGCAGGCGCAGGAAAGCCACTCCAGCCTGCTGCATGACATC
>PVMK01129694.1_pt1 | contig 20231 bp, 21 predicted proteins | sample 1853481 | NCBI WGS metagenome assembly PVMK01 (sample SAMN08533507, study PRJNA380276) | Marine sediment metagenome, whole genome shotgun sequencing project. | reverse complement strand
CAGTAGAGGAGTTGGGGATCAAGGACGACACCATTTTTATTTTTACCTCCGACAATGGGGGCTATGGGGGGCGTGGGCAGAGAAGGGTTCAATGGCCCCTGGCGAGGTAGCCTCTTTACCAGCTACGAAGGTTCCTTTCGCGTTCCCTTTTTGATCCGCTGGCCCGGTAAAATACCGCCGAGACAAAAATCCAATGAAATTGTCCATGCGATGGATGTGTACGCCACATTGGCTGCTATGCTCGGTCTTGAAATCCCGAACGATCGCATCATGGACAGTGCTGACCATTCCGATTTCCTGATGGGTAAATCAGAGACATCCGCCCGAGAGTCGATCGTCCTTTACATTGGCAACGAAGTCGTCGGGGTGAAATGGCGGAACTGGAAAATGCTCTTCAAGGAAATTGAGAGAATCGGTGAGCCTGTCGTAACAAACATCGACCCCGCGATCTACAATCTACTGAAAGACCCGCAAGAGCAGGAGCGTCTTCGCCATTACATCGAGGATACGTGGATCGAGGCACCCTTGTACAGAGTGCTAGCTGAGCACCAGGCGTCGATCGAAAACGATACGGGCGCACCGGATCCCTAAGTACCAAAAAATACGTAACCGTCGATGGCCGCTTCTGGCCGAAAGCGGACCTTAGTTTTACCTGATTTTGGGGTGTCTGAACGTCCGCTTTAGAGAAAAGCAGCCGTTCGGACTGGGGCTCCGAAAAATCGGGCGCCGAGCGACTGGATTGCACTCAAAAGCAGCCGTTCAGCTGATAGGATTGCGAGGGGCAAGAAATGACTCAAAGCGGACTCATCGATTCTTACGAGACCTCTAAATTGTGAATCCCTGGGAGCACTTTCATGAATGCTGACGCAGTCAATCGGTGGCTGACGCTTGGGGCAAACTTCGGCGTCCTAATTGGAATAATCTTGCTGGTAGCGGAGTTCAACCAAAACTCCGTTTTGATGCGTGCACAGATTTTCAACGATCGATCTGGCCAAGGAATTGATCTATTTACGGCAGTGGCAGTTTCTCCTCAGTTGAGCGAAATAGTGGGTGTAAATTTTGCGTTTGGAACGCCACAAGATGCCATAGCGTTTGCGAATCTTAGCCATTTACAGAAAACCCAATATCGCTGGTTTGTAAGGGCCGATCGATATCGAGTAGAGAATATTCTTTACCAACAGACGCTGGGAATCCTGGAGTACGATCCAGGGCCTGTAGTAGTGGGTCGCCAGATTCTTAGACAGTATGAAATAATGTTTAAGGCCGGCTTGTTTGGAGAAAATCCACCGGGGCTGGGGAGATTACGGCGGCTCATTTCCCAGGTAGAGGAAATGAACCCAGAGAAACAGTAACGTATGTCCGCCATTGGCCGAAAGCGGTCGCTAAGCTAGAATTACGAAAAATGGCCGCTCGCAACCCAAAGCGGACGTTAGAATTGTCAACCAAAAGGAGAGTCATTCATGAGCATAATTCTCGGACCAGCAAAACAGTTTTTTGAAGCGTGTGAAACCGGAAAAGGATGGGATGCTTGCCAAGCATACTGTAATTCCGACGCGACATTTTCCTCACAAACAGATGCCTTGTCTGAGATATCCACTCTAGAAGGTTACTGCGAGTGGATGAAGAACCTTTTAACGCCAATTCCAGATGGACACTATGAGTTGAAGTTTTTCGCCGCCGATGAAGCAGATGGATCTGTGGCAGCGTTTGCTATCTTTCATGGCACGCAAACAGGGCCAGGCGGGCCAGTGCCACCGACGGAAAAGAAGATTGCTGCAGATTACGTTTACCATATGGTTTTTGACGGCGACCGTATAAAGCACATGACCAAAATATGGAATGACTCTGTCAGCATGCAGCAATTAGGTTGGGCTTGAAGTAATTCACACGAGCGGTCGCTCCTTGGTCTTGCCTCGGTTTCACAGTCACCTGACTTTGGCGCGATAATGCGCCGGGGTGGGCATTGCTTTATCGAGCGCATCTGTTAGCCGCCGGGCTATGAGCCGGCTAGACTGTCAACAGCAGCCGGCTCGTCACGCCGCGGCGGGCAACCACTTGCGGTGACACAGGGATCTAAAACACGAATACCTACGAACGAATCGCGTGTCGGCTGCCCTACTCCTGCACGGCAAAGCAGTAAAACAAGCCATCTCCACCCGAGCTGATCAGCGCAGCTTGGCTGCAACCCCTGGAGTTGTGGGCTGAGCCCCAGGCGGCATAGTCATGATGACCGACCCTGGCCTTGCCATCGTCGCTGCTACTCGTCCAGTTGCTGCAGGTCATGTCCGCGCCAGCGGGATAGGCTGTCCCGTTGGCTTGTGTACCCGTGAGGATGTCATGCCGGTTCGGCGTATAACCGCTGCCCGGTATCCTTCGGCCACGCTGGTCGAGCGCGGTAAAGACGCTCAACCGATTCAGCACGCTGTGCAGGTTATCCACGTCCGTGGCAATCCGGGTGCCCTCGGCGTTGAACCAGGGACCCGGTCCTATTCTGTCCCGAGCGTTGACGCCATTGCCGCCCTGGGTACTGAGATAGGCGCGCCAGGTGAGGTCGCCCTGATCGACGCTGTCCGCCAGGTTCTGGCAGATGGCATCGGCCCCATTCAGTCCCCCTAAGTCACCGCCATTGCCGGATCCCGCACTGGTTAGGAAAAAAGACATCGGCCCCGTCGGCATTTGAGTCTGAGCCAGGCCCGCGGCAAGTACCCCGCAAAACGCCATGCCTATTACTACAATCTTTCTATTCTTATGCATTATTGTTTTCCTGAAGTGAGCTTGTTTAATGGGTGCCACCAATACTATAACAGGACCTTCAGGATTGGGGCCCTCCAGGGTCGATCAAGAAAACCTCTGGCGACTGCTCGATGGCCTGGTCCGGTTATACGAGCGACCCCACATGGCCTATTCTGTTGATAATTGGGGCGCAGGGACGTCCGCTTCTCGCCGTAGCGGACATCCTGAACCTGTGTTGGATTGAGTCTGCTACAGCTGCATATTGGAGGGCGCCGATGGCCTTGGAAGTCTACTATCTTGAAGAAACCGATTCGATATGTTCGAACCGGGTAATCGTGACCCTCGCCGAAAAGGGGATTGATGACTGGGTCCGGCATAAAATGGTGCTGATGAACAGGGATCAGTTTACGCCCGAATACCTGGCGCTGAATCCGAATGCTCAGGTGCCGACGCTTGTCCATGACGGCAGCGTTATCCGCGAATCATCAATCATTTGCAGCTACCTGGACGATGTCGAGCCGGATCCCCCGCTCAAGCCCGCCGACCCGGTGGAACGAGCCCACATGCAGGAATGGGTGAAGCTATTCGACGAACGGGGATACGAAGCGACCGCCGTCATCAATTTTCTGACAAAGTTCCGTCTTACCGAATCCATCGAAAAGCTGGAAGAACGCTGGAAGTTCGTGACCAACATTGACCGCTTGTATCGTCAGCAATCGGTGATCCGCGAAGCCACGGAATCCCCTTACGTCATGCGCGCGATTGGTGCCTGGGAAACGATCTTTAGATTGATGGAGAAAGCGCTCGCGGATGGACATCCATGGATCATGGGTGAACAGCTCACGCTCGCGGAAACGGTTTCTGCGCCGTTGGTCAAGGTTTTGGAAATGCTGCGCTTCCTCGATTTCTGGCTAACTCCCTACCCGAATACCCGCGCCTGGTGGGACCGAATCGCGGCGCGACCCAGCATGCAGCAGTTGGACACATTCCCGAACAACGCGTTGGACGAAGATTCGCCGCACGCGGTGGCCGGCCGCAAGACCGAGCCGGCGTTCCGCGAAAAGCTCGACGAATATCGGGCAAAATTCGCCCACGCATATTGACGCGGTTGACGAGGGTTGGCGGTAGATCGATGACATGCGCAAATAGCCGAGATTGTTGACGAGGCCCCGACCAGAGAAACCGAGAATTTTCCGGAACTCGGATGTGCAAAATCCTGACTTCTAATTCAGCGTTGGGTCCGAAGGATCGTCGGAATCTCCAATGATATCTTCCACTTCGGCTGGAGGCAGCGCTTTTGCGTCTGGCAGTGCGCGTGGCCCTTCGATGACGGCGAGTGCGTCCGCTTTGTTGACCGGATGAAAAGACCCGAGTACGCAGGATCTACCCGGGTAGCTACTGCCTCTAATGACCTGGATTGTGTCGAGGTTGCACAAACTCCCAGCTGTAGTGCGATATGAGAAGCGTTGGTACCGGGACAATCCTTTACACTGATTTGGCAGGATATTGAGGTAGGCGGTTTTTCCGGTAACCAAAAAAAGGATGTTCAGATCATTTACAACAATAGTCTTCGTTATTCTGCGTGTAGTTAGACAATTCCGGGGACCTTCCTCCTCACCTCATCTGCCATTGATGGAACTGCAGCCGGCAGGTTCAGCAGGCAGGCCAGCAATATCGGCATGTATATTTGCTTAGTCATGGTATGTTCGCCAACGCTAATCTTACACTGTCTGGCACGCCGTATCAGCGCCAATCATACACCAGAATGATTTCAGTTGGCACAATGAGTTGCTGGGCCAATAGCTTATGGACGTCCGCTCGTCGCCGTTAGCGGACTGTGAAATCAGACAAATTCAATAGGTTAAGACTACTGCTGTTTCCCAAGAGCGGGCATTACCGTAGTCTCGGGCGATTGAGGTTCAACAGGAAGGCTGGATCGCAGTGTTCTTAGCCCGACTGAACGCGACAAATACAATCATATAATGATGATGGTGCTATGAAGATGAAGTTGACGGACATGGCGTCCATTGCCGAAATTATCGCCGCTATTGGCGTTATCTTTTCATTGATCTTCGTTGGACTGCAGATAAACGAGGGCAACCAAGAGACCAGAGCTGCGACCATTCAGGCGTCCTCGGATGCGGAGGCGTTTATGATTGCCACGATAGTGAATCACTCGGAAACGTGGAACAAGGTAGTCACTGGCGCACCTCTCGAAAATGGAGCAGAAACGCGCAAGGGCATTAACCTCTATAATTTTTTGATGGTGGACACTGAGAATCGGTATCATCAATTCCACTCTGGATTTCTTGATGCCCCGTCATGGGAAGGGCGTCTGTCTACTCTTCAGCCCATCGTGAAGCTGCCCATTTTCAAGATATGGAGAGAATCGTTCGGCGCCAGAGGTCACTCGGCCGAGTTCCTTGAGCTAGTCGATCGTCTTGCGGAGGAAGCTCCCGTTGAATGACTGCTTTCGGGAACAGCCGACATTCCTGCACAGGAAATTCCAATCGCACTAACACACGCTGCCGAGCGCAACCCTGATCGCCTCTCCGCTGACACCGCTGGATTCCTCGGATGCGAGAAATGCGATCATCTCGGCTACTTCCCGAGGTGTGGCGACGCGGCCCGGCGGATATAATGCCGCCCGTTCCTGCCACACCTGATCGCTGCTGATGCCGCGATCCTTTGCTTCCTGGCGAGCCGAGCGTTCGGCCATCTCCGTTCGCACCCAGCCGGGCAATACCGCGTTCGATGTAATGCCGTAAGGTCCGCCGTCAACCGCGACCGAGCGCATTAGCCCCAGCAGCCCGTGTTTGGAGCTGTTGTATGCACTTCCGGCGTTTTCGGCAACCAGACCTGCGGTAGAGCTTGTATAAACCAGGCGGCCATATTGGCGTTTGATCATTCCCTGCAGCACCAGCCTCGAGAGTTGAAATGGCCCGTCAAGATTGACGCGCATCGTTTCACTCCAAAGCTCCGGATCCTGTTCCCAGACGACCCGCTCGTGGGCTGAACCTATACCGTGATTACATACCAGGATCTCTATCGGACCCAGCCGTTGCCCGGTCTCGACGATCACCTGCGCACAGCCATCCGGAGTTCCCAGGTCTGCCACTGCATACTCGAGCCCGACTGCTTCAAGCTCCTGCTTGCTGCGAGAGACACACATCACTTGCGCACCACGTGACGCCAATAGTTCTGCAGTTGCCCGCCCTATTCCTCGGCCCGCACCCGTGATCAAGGCTACGCGCCCATCAACTCCAGCCATGCTACAAATACTCCCTGTGGAAATTCAGGATCAGTATAAAGAATCGTGGATACTTGCTGGGCAGAATCATCAATTGTCCTCAAATCAATTGCGCGGATTTATCGCCCGCTGGGGCGGGCTCCTACAGAAAACTGTCTTTGCGAGCGCAGCGACGCAATCTCTTGGCGTTACTACGATCTCCAAAAGGTTGCCGCGTCGGGCTTCGCCCTCCTCGCAATGACATTGGTGCTATTGAGGTTTGGAGTCGCCCGCCCCAGCGGGCGATTACCAGACTTGATATGGTCATTTAAGGAAATTTGAGCTGGATAAAATCTAATGTCCGAATCCTTAATTACTGACATGCGCGCAAGACTTCTTGAGCTTCGCGAACAACTTGAGTCCGTTGCTGCCGCCAGCGACGAATCGTCGCAGACAGTTGAACTGGATCAGGCGCGGGTCGGCCGATTATCGCGCATGGATGCGCTACAAGCACAAGCAATGTCGCAAGCATCCGGACGACGCCGTGAGATGATGTTGCGGAAAATTTCCGCAGCGCTTGAACGCATCGACAACGATAATTACGGTCGTTGTCAATCGTGTGAGGAAATGATTAGCCGCGGACGGCTTGCGTCTGACCCGACAGCCGTGCTTTGTATCGAGTGTGCGACGAATGCGGAACAACAATAATATCTTTGTTCGCCCGCTTAGGAAGGGCTCCTGCCAATGATATGGATCCTGGTGTTCGTCCAGGATGAGGAAATAAACAAGAAAACCCTGATCGGACCGGTGCTTGGTCGTGAATTGCAGAGGACAACCGGATACACTACTTGCCAACCTGCGGCGGGGAACAGAAACAGGATGAGAAAGACCTTGCGTGCGTTCCAGTACCTTCTCGTACTTGCCGTCGGCATCGGCAGTACGTTGATTGTTTCTGCCCAGGAACAACAAGAATCCAAAAAGAGTCACGAAATCCGCTACACAATGACGCTCAGCACGACGCCTCCGGCCCAGCAAAAATGCGCGGCACAGTTGCTATTCACGTTTATTCAGAAGAACACGGTTGCGGCGGTCGAGTCGACGCTTAGCAACGCGGATTGCGGCGCATCGAGCGGCGACTACACAATGCAGGTCAGGTACCGGGACGAGAACAATGAAATGCAGTCGCTGGAGTATCCGGAGACCTGGCGACGTGATGATGATCAGGATGTAGAGTCACGGAAGGAATACTTTATCGGTGACAATGTCGATCTCGTCACCGTCAGATCCAGGAAACTACGATGTGTTTGCGACAATGCAGGCGCGGAAGAGGACGCTCCTGAGGAGTAGAAATCAAATTGTCCGGAACGGATCGTACCGCTCCGCTCACGAAAATGAAAGCAGGGAGATTTAGCTCATGAGTAATCTAACAAGAAGGCAGATATTGCTGGGCGGCGGTGCGATTGTCGGCGCCGGGCTCGCTCCAGTCATTCCGGCGACGACGGGCTCATCGGCATTCAATTTAATAAGCGCTGCTTTAGGCGCCGACATTGCGAAACCGGACCAACCAATTCGCATGAGTTCCAACGAAAATCCGTATGGACCGTCGAGGGTTGCGCTGCAGGCGATCGCCGAAAACATCCACCTGACTAATCGCTACTTAGCCGATCCAGCGAACCTGATCAAGGTCGTCGCGAACATCAACAATATTTCACCAGATTACGTCATGACGGGCACAGGCTCGAGTGAGATTTTGAATGTCGCCGGCATGTTAGTGGGCCTGCGGCAAGGGTCAGTCGTTTGTGCAGACCCGACCTATCAATCGCTGCTGGACTATTCGGAAAACGCCGGCGTCGAAATCATCCGGGTCCCAGTTGCCGAGGGACTGAACGCTGATCTCGACGGTATGCGGAAGGCTGTTCGCAGCGATACCAATATGATGTACATCGTCAATCCAAACAATCCGATCCCGTCGGTCATCGAAAAGAATGCGATGAAAGCGTTCGTGCTTGAGCAAGCGGAGGATCGATTGGTATTCGTGGATGAGGCATACCACGAGTTCGTCGATAACCCGGATTATGAGTCGATGATCGGACTGGTTGCCGAAGGGCGTAACAACATCATCGTGTCCAGAACCGCATCGAAGATTCATGGTCTCGCAGGAATGCGGGTCGGCTTCGGGTTCGCACATCCAGACCTGATCAATGAAATGAAATTGCGCAAGACGGGTGCCGAAACAGTATTGGGACTGGCCGCAGCTCACGCCAGCTACCAGGACATGGAGTTCCAGGACTTTTCAAGGCGCAAGAACAAGGAATCTTTGGCGATCGTGGAAGGGATGTGCGAGGACTTGGGAGTCCGTTACGCCAAGTCCAATACCAACTTCACATTCATCGAAACCGGTGTCGAAAACGCAGTGGTTCAGGAAATGATGCTGAAGGAAGGCATCATGACGGGACGATTATTCCCGCCATTCAATACCTGGTCACGTGTCAGTATGTCGACACCCGAGGACATGCAGTACTTCGTGCAGGTTTTCAGGAAGCTGTTCGCCTAAATAAAAGGTCCACACAGTCGGATCAGTACGCGGTGAGCGCATCGCCGGACGTCGGCTGGATCTCGGCCGAGTTTGGACCTTCGAACTTGATCGGTACGGACTCAATCCGCAAACCGACGTTTCGTAGCACGGCGAAATGGAGATGCGGACCACTGGAGAACCCGGTATTTCCTGAATCCGCAATGTATTGACCGCGCTCAACTTCGTCGCCGGCCTGTACGCGAATTGAATTCAGATTCAGGTGTGCATAAACGGCGTGCGTACCATCGTCATGCAGGATGCGGACGATGTTTGCCGTCGTTGCGTCGCGCTCCCGATCAACCCCGCCGCGGAAATTGGTGCTGGCTACCTCAATTACGATACCGCCGCGCGCGGCATGTATATCAGTGCCGATCGGCATTGCGATATCCACGGCATAGCGGCTGTCGGCCGTGTTATGCGTCGCGCTGAGCGGAAATGCCTGGGTTATGGGATAGTCACTGGCGACGGCAAAGGGTGCTCGATATGGCCGTTGGGGAATGTGACGGCTCCGGGGATCACCAAGTAATGCGATAAAACGGAATTCCGCAGCCGGCTCCTGCTCATCCGCCAGTACGGGCAGCGCCAACAGTTTGAACTCGCTCCGAGGATCGACAATCCAGCGCATTACCTGGCCTGATGCCGGTTTTTGAAGATTCGTGAGTTCGTCGAGCGCGAGAACCACTTCGACCGGCGCGTGATAATCGTTGCGCGCGACGAACTGCAATTCTCGATCTACAAGGCGAGTGTTAACGCTTACCGTGGGCGGCTTGGCACCGGTCGGGCAGACGCCGAATTTCGACCGCCTGCTCTTCTGACGGCGGCCGGTCGGTATAGATCCAGTCGCCATTTTCGTCCTGGTACTTGTATAGCGCCTGCCCAAAAGCCGCGCCTGCAAGAACCAGGATTGTGATTGCGAAGCTAAGGTGAGCGCCGTTGATGCCCGTACGGAAGCCGAATTTCCTAACCGATTTCCGTGCGCCGCCAGCCGTCGGAGTTTTGCGGATTTCATAAGCGGGCCAATACTGGGTTATCCAGCTTCAACGTGATGACTTGCACTGCGCCATTCCAGGTAACCGTCTTTAAGCGAACGGAGGTTTGATCCTCCTTGCCGGATACAGCCTCAACAAATGACTGCAAGTCCGGTGTATCCGTATCGTCAACGGCTATGATTCGGCGACCGGCCCAAAGGCCGTAGCGAGTTGCCGGCGAACCGTAATTGAAAAACGCAACGTAGACGCCGGTGGCCTCGATACCGCGTTGTGCGGCCATCGCACGGTGTGGGTCCTGAAGCAATGCACCTGCCCACGATACTGCCCATTCGATGCCGACGCCGTCCAGTGCAACAGTCTCAATTTCCAGATCCAGCGCCTCTCCGTCCCGCCACACGGTGACATCGACCCTGGGCTGCTGCACGGCACGCTCGAGTTCGCGAAACGTCGTAACGATTTCGTCGTTGACCGCCAGGATCATGTCACCATTCTTCAACACTTCCGCGGCCGGGGCGCCGGCAACAAGACGTGAAACGTTTAGTGCACGCCGCTTGCTCGGGTTGTGTTTTTCGAGCTTCTCGAGCCAGCTTTCGTCGAGTCCCAGCTTGCGGGCTGCAAACAGCGGCATATAGCCGAGTTCCAGCTCCAGCGAATAAACCGCTCGTCCGGAGCGGACAACATCGACAAATTCATCAACCAGTTCGCTGGAGATGCCCCGATTGAACTGCCCCGAGTCACCGCCGGTCTGGTAGGCGAAGCTGGCCCACTTGGCCACGACTGCGCCCTTTTTATTCACCAGCACACCGTCAATATCCGCCGGTGCATTGACCAGCGCAATCGTCTCGAGGTTGGTGTCGCGGAAACGCATCGTTCGTGACAACGGCAGGGAAATTGACTCGACGGAAGACACCGTGCTGGCCTGATGCACGAGCTGGTGATCCCCCATCAATCCGATGACCCAGACATCGTCCCCGGCGACCAACTCGTCGGTCGAAAAAGTCGCAGACTTGACCGGCGTGTCGCCAATCAGCGCCGGATCATAGCTAACCATTGCGAGATTGTGCAGCGGGTGAACGTACTCGACCTTTCCTCTGACCTGGAGAGACCCGGCAAAAGTAATCGTTACATCTCCCATCGCAACCGGAACCGTATTTCTGTCGACGACCACGTAGCCGCGCTCGGCATCTACGATGAGCCCGGTGCCATAGTAATGCCGCTCAGCAACGCCCGACACCGTATACGGCAAGTCAAACGTAACCATGACGAGCGACGGTGCGACTGCGTTTACGCGCGGATCACCATTCCGTGTGAACTGGGTGCTGCCCGATGCGGGCGGCGATGGTTCCGGACCTGCCTCGAGTTGCTCACACGGCCAGATGCCGCTTTCATCATCGCGTACGCAATGTCGCGCTGGAAACCAGGTGCGATCCATTTCGACAGATCGCACGATACTGTTGCGTGGGTCATCAATGGTGTTGAATCGGAATGACGTCCGGTCACCATCGGCCAATTCAGCGAGCTGGCGACGTAAATCGGCAATGTTGTTGACGGGCTCCCCGCCTACCTCAGTGATCACAGCACCTCGCGGAATTGCGGCTCGTGACAGTACGTATCCGGGATTCGCGACGTAAACGGAGCTGATTGCGTGATTGTAGTGACGGGCCTGCTGATAGGACAAATCGTTGACAATGGCATCACCGAACTCGAGAAACTCGTCGGGCGATATTTCGTGCAAGTCATCGACCAGCAGCTCATGCATGATTTGCCGGCCACCACGCTCGATCTCGATCGTAACGGTCTCGCCAACCATGCCATCAAGCGTCGCCGCGAGCGGGATAAATTCGGTGACGAGTTCGCCGTTGACGCGAACCAGGATGTCTCCCGGCTCAATTTTTCCGGCCGCCGGCGATTCCGGAATGACCTGCCGTACGGTCAGCATGCCGGTTTGACCCGGGCTCACCGACCGAACCAGTTGCTCCGTTTCCGTGGTCAGGCCGAGACGACGTAACTCATCGTATGTACTTCGTTCAAATACGGTTTGCAGCGTGCCGCGTGTGACGACATTGCTGTCCTGAATCAGTCGTAATGCCCTGTCAATTCGATCCAGTGGCAGGAAGAAGCTGCTGGCAGCGTTGTCATTGCCGCCGGCGTTGAGCGCAACCACTTCGCCGTTGATATTGATAACGGGAGAACCCGATGATCCGCCGGAAGTGCCGGAGGCGGCCTGATAATAGAAAGTGTTGAAGTCGTTGTACTTGCCGCGGCCGTAGTCCGGCGCCGCACGATCCAGCCGCGCGATGGTGCCGGCAAGGAACGACAGTTTTTCACCAGCGTCGTTGCCAACCACGCGAATTTCCCGGCCGACCCCTGCAGCGCCCGGCACCAGCGGCAGCTCTGCCGGTTCGATGTACACGAGATCGTTGGGGTCATAACGGAAGAAACCAAAATCATGAACGGGATCGCGGTAAATCGGTGTCAGCCTGACTTCCTCGTTGTTCAGGAAAATTGCCTCGGCGACGACCGGCCCTGGCGTGACGACGTGCCGATTGGTCAGAATCAGGCCACGCTCTGCGTCGACGACGAATCCCGTTGCCTGGCTCGATGAGTTCCAACCGGTGTCGAAGGCCCGGGTGCTATCAACACGGATCGAAACGACGCCGGTCGATATTCTTTCCAGCGTTCCAACCCACTCTGGTTCTTCTGCTTGCACCAAAGAGGCAAACGCGAACACAAATAGCAAGGCCGAAGCTGGTATTTTCTTGATCAATTCGTTCTTCCGTTTAGATTCAGGGCTGCGTCGGGTTTCGCCGCACCCAGAACTCCGACTGATTACTGACGCCGCGGTTCCCTCGGCGTTTTGATGCGACAGCCAGGAACGCATGATTATGCCGCAAAACGTGATCGGATTAGGGTGCCGCAAGCCTCAAATTCACAATCAGGCGGGTCTTTTCCATGCAAGATCGAGTTGGCGGGCGGCTTTGACGTCATCCAGCCGGCGCACCGGGGTGCTGTAGGGGGCGCCCCTGACGCGCTCCGGGTTCTCTTTTGCCTCTTGCGCAATCGCGATCATCGCGTCAACAAAACTGTCCAGCGCCTGCCGGTCCTCGGATTCGGTCGGCTCGATCAGCAGGCATTCAGGGACGAGCAGGGGGAAGTACGTCGTTGGCGCGTGAAAGCCCTTATCGAGCAGCGCTTTGGCAAAATCCATCGTATTGACATGCAAGGTCTTGGCTTCGTTCTTCAACGTCAGGATGAATTCGTGGCTGGCGCGCCGATTTGGGAACGCCGCTTCGAAGCCGGCCTCTTTCAGGCGCACCATCAGGTAATTCGCGTTCAGAGTTGCGTATTCCGCGATGCGCTTCATACCGTCTTTTCCGACCATGCGCATGTACACATATGCCCGCAACAAAACGCCGGCGTTACCCATGAAGGCGGACAGACGCCCGATACTTTGCGCTAAATCGTCTTCGGTTAGCCAGTCGTAGTACGCAGAACCATCCTTCTCGCCTTTATCCACGATCGGCACCGGCAGGAAAGGCAGCAGGCGTTTTCCGACACCGACCGCACCTGATCCCGGTCCACCGCCGCCGTGCGGGGTCGAGAAAGTCTTGTGCAGATTCAAATGAATGACATCAAAGCCCATGTCACCGGGGCGCACTTTGCCAAGTATCGCATTGAGATTTGCGCCGTCGTAGTAAAGTAGTCCGCCGGCATCGTGAACCGTTTTCTGAATCTCCATGATCTTGCGCTCGAAAACGCCAAGTGTAGATGGGTTCGTCAGCATGATGCCGGCAGTATTGGGGCCGACCGCCTCCTTCAATGCAGCAAGGTCGACGTCGCCTTCTGCGTTGGTTGGAATTTCCCTGACGATACAGCCGCACATTGTTGCCGTTGCCGGATTTGTGCCGTGCGCTGCATCCGGCACGATAATCTCGTTGCGATTCTCATCGCCGCGGGCGATGTGATAGGCACGAATCATGGCGACACCGGCAAGTTCTCCCTGCGCACCAGCCATCGGCGTCAGCGACACGGCCTCCATGCCGGTTACCGATTTCAGCATCTCCTGCAATTCGTACATGCAGGCAAGAAACCCCTGGCCATGGCTAACCGGTCCGAGGGGATGGCGCCCCGCAAAACCCGGCAACAACGCCAGCGCATTACACGCACGCGGGTTGTATTTCATAGTGCAGGATCCGAGCGGATAGAATTGGGTATCGATCGAGAAGTTTTGCTGTGACAACCTCGTGAAATGACGAACTACCTGCAACTCGGAAACCTCCGGCAACGTCGGCACATCGTCACGCAGGTAGGCAGCCGGAATATCGGCCTCTGCCACATCGAGCGGCGCCTGCGCGAACGCGCGCCGACCCGCTTTCGACACGTCAAAAATCAGTGCTTCACTCATCGACATTTCTCATTGCTAATCTGCCTAGATTTCAAGGTCAAGCGGATCGACTGTTATGCCAAGCGCCTGGAATGCGGCGATGTAGTCAGGCTCATCGCCAAGATCCGGGATTTGTTCGCGGTGAACGAACGTATTGTTTTCATCGAGCACGATCACTGCCCTTGAGAACATGCCGGCAAGCGGCCCTTCAATAATCTGCACACCATAGTTTTCGCCGAAACCTGCGTGCCGGATGGCAGACAGTCCGATTACGTTCTCCAAGGAATGCTCGGCATGGAAGCGCGCATGTGCAAACGGCAGGTCATACGACACCATCAGCATGGCAACGTCATCATGATCCTGTGCGAGTTTGTTGAAAGACGATGACTGACTTTGCACAAACCGGCGTGTCGATGCTTGGGAAAATGTTGAAGCACTTTTCGCATGCCCGTGAAATTTGCGAGCGACACGTCCTGAAGATCGGTATTGACCAGCGACACATCCGGTGCACGACTGCCGACGGATGGCAATTCGCCATAGGTCTGGTAGGTTGTTCCTTCGTAAGTAATGCTGTGCATCTGTCTGCTTCCCTGGTTACGCAGATTTCGCCTGTGAGTCATGCAACACGTTTTCGAGCGCCGCTGCATATAATGCGAGGTCCGCATCTGTCTTGGTCTCTGTTGCGCAAACCAGCAACGTGTTGCCCAGCTCCGGATAATCTTTCGATAAGTCGAGACCACCCAGAATATTGTTGGTCGCAAGGTCTTCGAGCACCGGTCCGACGGGCCGGTCCAGCCGCAGCACGACCTCATGAAAATGTGGCGCCGAAAACGCCTGCTCGACCCCGCCGATGGCGCTGAGCATGCCAGCAAGTTTCGCCGTCTGATTAACCGACGACAGCGCGACGCGTTGCAGGCCGCGATGCCCGAGCAACGACATGTGAATGGTCGCCGCCGTGACCATAAGTCCTTGATTTGTACAGATATTTGACGTTGCCTTCGAACGCCTGATGTGCTGCTCGCGAGCCTGTAGTGTTAATGTAAATCCCGGCTTGCCGTCGAGGTCGGTGGTGCGTCCGACGATACGCCCCGGCATTTGCCTGACGATCTTTTCCTTGCAGGCCATGAATCCGAAGTACGGTCCGCCGGAGGACATTGGAACACCCAGTGGCTGACCTTCGCCGCAAGCGATATCCGCACCCTGCGCGCCCCAATCGCCCGGCGCCTTGAGCACAGCAAGTGAGATCGGGTTGACGACCGCGATAACAAATGCGCCTTGTGCGTGTGCCCAATCGGTCAGCTCATCAACCTGCTCCAGCGTTCCGAAAAAAGAGGGCTGTTGAATGACGACCGCAACCGGTGGCTCGCCATCGTTATTAATTTCGCGCAAGTTTGTAACGCCGCTTGCAGCGTCCACTGGCAATGTATCGAACGTCAGGCCCTGGCTTCCCGCGATTGCTTGCGCAACTTTGCGATAGGTCGCATTGACACCCGAAGCCAGCAAAACACGTCTTGATTTAGATTTGCGATTTGCACGCACCGCCATCAGGGCCGCTTCCGCCAGGCCGGACGCTCCGTCGTAGAGCGATGCGTTGCTGACATCCAGGCCTGTCAGGCTCGTGATCATCGTCTGGTATTCGTAAATGGTTTGCAGCGTGCCCTGACTCGCTTCGGCCTGGTACGGTGTATACGCGCTGTAAAATTCGCCGCGGGTCGCGATATCCCAGACAGCCGTCGGGATATGATGCTCATACGCACCGGCGCCGATAAAACAAAGCACGCCCCGATCCTCTGCCGCACGCGCGCGCATCAGTCGCGATATCTCCATTTCACTCAGTGCAGCAGGTACGCCGTCGAGATCCTTGATCAGCAGCTCGGGTGGAATTTCGTCGAATAGTTCGTCAATGCTGCCAGCGCCAATTGCGCCCAGCATTTCCTGAACCTCAGCATCGGTGTGCGGAATAAATGGCATCGTAAAATCTTTTTAAGAAATTGTTATTCGTCTAATTCGTCAATAAACGCCTGGTAGGCGACCGGATCCATGGTTTCGCCGCCATCGCCGGAAGGCTGCAAGCGAACGATCCAGCCGTCACCATACGGGTCAACATTAATCTTCTCGGGATCTTCGGAGAGTTCATCATTAACCTGGAGTACCGTGCCGCCAATCGGCGCATAAACATCGGAGGCAGCCTTCACCGATTCAACCACCGCCATCTCGCCGCCACTCTCGACTTCCTGATCGACTTCGGGCAATTCGACATAGACCAGGTCGCCGAGGGCCGACTGGGCATGATCGGTAATGCCAATCGTGACGCTGCCATCTTCTTCCTGTCGCAGCCATTCATGTTCTTTCGTGTATTTGAGATCGCCTGGCAATTCACTCATGATTCTTCTCCCCTTGCACAAACTCTGATATTTTTTCGATCAAAGATCGATACGTATTTTCCCGTTGCGAACAAACGGCATACCCACGACACGCACGTCCAGTAAACGATTTCGAACCTCGACTTGAGCATGTTCATAATCGCCGGCGGGAATGCGTGCCATTGCGATCGACCTTTGCAGTGTCGGCGAGAACCCGCCGCTCGTGATTTCGCCGTCGTCTTTGCCTTCGACGACGACGCGCTGATGATTTCTCAATACACCTTTGCTCTCCAGGAGAAGTCCGGCAAATCTCCGCCGACCGGAATCTGCCCGCATGTCAGCGAGTGGCGCTCTGCCGATGAAGTCGCGATCTTGCGGGTCCCACGCAATCGTCCAGCCAAGGCCCGCCTCGAGCGGTGAAATGGTTTCATCCATATCCGTGCCGTAAAGATTCATGCCGGCTTCGAGACGCAGCGTGTCGCGTGCGCCGAGACCGCAGGGCTGAATGCCCGCAGCAATGCATTGCTGCCAAAACGACGCTGCCTGCGCGGCCGGCAACACGATCTCCCAGCCGTCTTCGCCGGTGTAGCCAGTCCTTGCGATGAACAACTCACCGGCCTCCAGCGCATAGAAGGGTTTCAGCGCCAGGGCAGGCTCGCGCCATTGATCATCGAACAAGGACGCGGCAAGCGCTCGCGCCTGCGGGCCCTGCACGGCGATCATCGCGAGCTCCGGGCGCTCGACAACCTCGACTGCATAGGAAGCGGCTTGCTCGTCGATCCATGCAAGGTCCTTGTCGCGGGTTGCGGCATTGACGATCAACCGGTAGCGATTCGGCGCGAGATAATAAGTAATGAGGTCATCGATGACGCCGCCATCGGAATTCAGCATGCAGCTGTAGAGCGCCTTCCCCGGGCTCTTTGAGCCTGGCGACGTCGTTGGCAAGCAGGCGGCGCAAGAACTCATTCGCACCGGTGCCGCTCAGATCCACAACGGTCATGTGCGACACATCAAAAGCGCCGGCATGCCTGCGCACAGCATGATGTTCCTCGAGTTGCGAACCGTAATGCAACGGCATGTCCCAACCGCCAAAATCGACGATACGGGCGCCTGCCTCGACGTGACATGCGTAAAGTGGTGTCTGACTCCCCATACTATTTGTTCCTGCCGAAATCTCCCTCGGAAACAAAAAAGGGCGGTCGAAACTGCTTTTTCGAAGCAATTTCGACCGCCCCTCTGTCCGGTTACCTGAAAGATCGATGGCGATTGCGCCACATACCCCTTCGGTGGGCCTTTACAGCCGCTCTCCAGAGCTAATCAGAGTTTGCAGTCCGTGTGCCTGAGCGTTTCCGAGCGTGTTGCGCCTTCGGCGCCCCTCAATTGAGAGGTCTCTTCTGCGAACTCTTTGGATTAGTGCGCGCAATGATAGCCAAGTCGCAATGCGGTTGCCAGCAGCGAATAACGCGGCAACAATGCAGGCAAATGATTAGGAGCATCTCCATGCGTACCATCCAGATTCTAGCGGCGGCCTTGCTGCTACCGGTAGGCTTATGCGCCCACGCAGACCCGGGCGAGGACTTCACGACCCTGTTGACCGAGGCCTGGGAGTGGCAGCTGACCGAGTATCCGGTATTCGCGTCCCGCCTGGGAGACCGGCGCCGGAATGACCAGTGGCAGGACTTGAGCCTTGCAGCATTTACGAGGCGCCATGAGGATCAGCAAGCGTTCCTGCGCCGCTTGCGGGTTATCGATTCGGCAGCATTGACCGCCGACGACCAGCTCAATTATGACCTTTTCCGCCGCGAGCTCGAAAACAGCATCGATGCCCATCAATACAAGAACTACCTGATGCCAATGAGCCAGCGTGGCGGTGTGCAATCACTCGAATCGACGGCAGAGACGGTTCGTCTCGCGACTGTCGAAGACTATGAGGACTGGCTGGTGCGCATGGCCAGTGTCGAGACGATGATTGAGCAGACCATGAAATTGCAGGAAGAAGGTCGGAAGAGCGGCTATATGCCGCCGAAAATCCTGATGGAAAGAATCCCCGATCAGATCGGCTCGCAGCTGGTTGAGGATCCCGAGTTGAGCCCATTCTTTATCGCATTTGCAGAAATGCCCGACGCAATCAATGAAACAGATCAGGTACGGCTTCGGCAAACGGCGAAAGACCTGATTGACGAATCGATCGTGCCGGCCTACCGCCGCTTCAGTCGCTATTTCTATGACACTTATCTTCCAGCCAGTCGCGACAGTATTGGTGCTTCGTCTTTGCCAAATGGCGAGGCATTTTACGAATATCGCACGCGATCGTTTACCACTACCTCGATGACGCCGGATGAGATTCACCGACTTGGCCTGAATGAAGTCAAACGCATCAGGGGTGAAATGCAATTGATCATCGATGAACTCGAGTTCGATGGTGACTTTGCAGACTTCCTGCACTTCCTTCGTACAGACCCGCAGTTTTATTACGACACGCCGGAGGAGTTATTTGACGGTTACCTCGCCGTTTCCAAACGCATTGACCCGGAGCTCGTCAAACTGTTCGGCAAACTGCCGCGGATACCCTACGGACTGCGGCCAATCCCCGACAACATTGCGCCCGATACAACCACCGCGTATTACAACCAGCCGGCCGCGGACGGCAGTCGCCCCGGCTATTACTACGTCAACCTCTATCGACCGGAAGTACGGCCGAAGTATGAAATGGAAGTACTTTCCGTACACGAGGCCGTCCCGGGGCATCACCTGCAAATCTCGCTGCAAATGGAACTCGAGGAAACACCGGAGTTTCGCAAATATATCGGCTTCACGGCATTCACCGAGGCTGGGGCCTGTATAGCGAGGCCTCGGCTACGAATTGGGACTCTATAAAGACCCTTACTCCCATTTCGGCGCACTGACCTATGACATGTGGCGTGCGGTACGCCTCGTTGTCGATACCGGCATGCACTACAAGGGCTGGACGCGGCAGCAGGCGATAGATTTCTTTATGAGTAACGCGGCGAAGACTGAAACCGATATCGTCAATGAAATCGATCGTTACATTTCCTGGCCCGGTCAGGCGCTCGCCTACAAGATCGGGCAACTCAAAATGCAGGAGCTGCGGCGCAAATGTGAAGGAGCGCTGGTGACGACTTCGATATCAAGGCATTTCATGACGAAATGCTGGGCGCCGGCGCATTGCCGATGGAAATTCTTGAGACGCGCATGAATCGCTGGCTGGCTGAGCAGCTACGGCAGAAAAATCAATAATTCTCATCGCTCGCTGGGGCGAGCTCCTACAGAAAACCGTCTTTGCGAGCGCAGTAAAGTCAAGAAGAGCGACGTCATTGCGAGGAGGGCGAAGCCCGACGCGGCAACCCCCTGATGGCTTGGCGAGGTCATTAGAAGGTTGCTTCGTCGCTGCGCTCCTCGCAATGACGTCGCTTCTATTAACGACGGCACGCTGCCCTCCTCGCAATGACATTGGTGATATTGAGAGCTTGAATCACCCGCTGAGGCGGGCTCCATTCACGGCAAATCGTCGCCGAGGTGGCACTCAATACAATGCCGCGGCGGCCACCCTCCTCGCCCAGTGCGGCTTTTTCTGCGTGGCAGCTACGGCAAAGGTCGTGAAACTGGCGCTGAAATAGCGGCCATACATCCTGGTTGGTGGTGTGACAATTCATGCACGGACCACCGCCGGTATCGTCGTTGTAATTGTGATGGCAATCGATGCAGTTCTCGGTGGGATGGTCCGCATGCGCGAATGTCATCGGCAATATCGGGCGGGACTCTCGTAGTAGTAACCGCGAACCGGTTTTTCATTGGTCATCGGAGAACCAAAGATAATAATTAACCCGGTAGCGGCAATTATTACAACGAACAAGATCTTCATGCCGGCAGGTTCCTCAGCCATGCAAAGGCGACCGCAAATGCAGCGCTCATCGCGAGGTAAATAACGGGCGTCGCT
>PVMK01150020.1_pt1 | contig 20240 bp, 20 predicted proteins | sample 1853481 | NCBI WGS metagenome assembly PVMK01 (sample SAMN08533507, study PRJNA380276) | Marine sediment metagenome, whole genome shotgun sequencing project. | reverse complement strand
GGGGCCTCCTCGAGGGTCGCCTGCTTCATCGCAGCCAGCGCCTGGCGCCACCCGTTGGGCAGGTCGCCGCGCATGCGGCGCTCGAACTCATCGCGGATTTCCGCCGCCATCCCGTCCAGGCGGCCCCGCCAGGCGTCGGCCGCCGTGGCGCCGCGGGCGCCGGCCGCGCGCCAGGCATTCAGTACGTTGTCCGGAATCTCGAACGGCGGATAGGGCCAGCCGAGCTGTTCGCGCGCGCCGGCGATCTCGTCGTCGCCCAGCGCCGCGCCGTGGGCCTTGGCCGTGCCCGCCTTGCTCGGTGCGCCGAAGCCGATCACGGTCCGGCAGGCGATCAGTGCCGGCCGGCCGCCGTTCCGCGCCGCCGCGATCGCTGCGGCGACGGCCTCGGGGTCGTGACCGTCGACCGACTGGGTCGCCCAGCCGCAGGCCTGGAAGCGCGCGATCTGGTCGTCGCCGCAGGACAGCGAGACGGCGCCGTCGATCGTGATCTGGTTGTCGTCGAACAGCACGATCAGTTTGCCGAGGCGCAGGTGGCCGGCCAGCGAAATGGCCTCGTGGCTGATGCCCTCCATCAGGCAGCCATCGCCGACGATCGCGTAGGTGTGGTGGTCGACCGCGCCGTCGCCGAAATTGGCGTTCAGTAGGCGCTCGGCCAACGCCATGCCGACCGCGTTCCCCAGGCCCTGGCCGAGCGGTCCGGTCGTGGTCTCGATCCCGGTGGCGTGGCCGAATTCCGGGTGGCCGGCGGTGCGGCTGCCGAGCTGGCGGAAGTTCTTGAGCTGCTCCAGGGTCATGTCCTCGTAGCCGGTCAGGTGGAGCAGCGCGTAGAGCAGCATGGAGCCGTGCCCGGCCGAGAGCACGAAGCGGTCGCGGTCAGGCCAATCAGGCCGTTTGGGGTCGAACTTCAGAAAACGGGTGAACAACACCGTGGCGACGTCGGCCATGCCCATGGGCATGCCGGGGTGGCCGGAATTGGCTTTCCGCACGGCGTCCATGGCCAGTGCGCGGATCGCGTTCGCCATGGCACGATGGGCGGCGTCCTGGTTGCTGGCGTCCTCGGCCGAGGCCAAGGTGCCTGATGGGGAGACGGATAGCGGCGCAGCGTCCATCTTGAATTCCATTTGGCTATCGGAAAGGTCTATCGGAGGCCGCCGTCGAAGGCAGCCGGTCCCTAAGTTCGCGCGCAACATGCCGCTGCCGGGCCGGGCCGTCAACCGAATCTCCGCGGTTCCGGCGCGCGGGATATTTGGCCGCCTGGCCCCTGGCGGTTGACCGACAAACACGGCCCCGCGTATTGTTCTTGACGTTCAAAAGGGTAGGCGAAAGCCGTGGCACGTGGCTTCAATAGGAACCACGGCAATAGGGGAGGTGGAAATGGCGGGGTTGAAGCAGGCCACGAAGCGGCTCCAGGCCGCTCTCGACAGTTTGGAACAGGCGGTGGAGTCGCGCGCCGAGGATGGCGGTGGCGAGACGGAGTTGCGCGTGGCGCTCGATTCGGCGCGGCAGGAAAACGCGGCGCTCCAGGACGCGGCCGGCGCGGTGGCGGCGCGCCTGGACAAGACCATCAAACGCTTAAAAACAACCCTGGAGGCTTAGACCATGCCTCAGATTTCGCTCCAAATAAACGAACGCAACTATCAGGTGACCTGCGACGAAGGCCAGGAGGAGCACTTGCGCAAGCTGGCCAGTCATCTCGACGAACGAATCCAGGATCTGGTCGGGTCGGTCGGGCAGGTCGGCGAGGGCCGGCTTCTGGTTATGGCCAGCCTGATGGTCGCCGACGAGCTGTTCGAGGCCTACAAGGATATCCACGCGCTCAAAGCCGGTGGCGGCGCCGGGGCGGGGGACGGGGACGGTGCCGGCGCAGGCGCTGGCGCGGGGACCGGTGCGGGGGATGGCGCGGCGGCGGCGGCCCTGGAAGCCTGCGCCCGGCGCATCGAAACTATTGCCGCGCGGCTCGCGGCAGCCTAGATAGAGCTTCTAGAGGGGTTATTAAGGCGCCGCGCCTTAGAATCGTCGCGGGCGGTGCTGCTGAGTGCGTCAGGTCTTTCATCCCGGGGCCATGCTTTCTCTAGGGAGCTGTCCCTGCCGGGGCCGTGGTCTCGGTATATGGCGCCCACCTGCTATGCAGGCCACAGAGGACGATCGCAGACCAACGGCTCTAGTGGCACCGCTCGCCTTTCCTCGCCACGGATACAGCACAAGCATTGAAATGGCCCGGGCCGCCGCCCGTGGCCGCGGTGAGGTTCTTGCTAATGACAGAGCCCGGGACTTCCTCGCTCGAGGAGCGCAAACGCCAGGCCAGGACCGGGGCCAAGCTGGTGCGCGCGGAGGCCGCCGCGGAGGACCCGGTGGCCGCGGGATACGCACTCTGCGACAGGGTCCTGGCGGCGATCGATTTTCCCGAGGGTTGCGTGGTCTCGGCCTACTGGCCGATGAGCAGCGAGATCGATCCGCGGCCGTTGATGATCCACTTGCACGACGACGGGCACCCCATCGCGCTGCCGGTGGTCGCGGGGACCGGCAGCCCCCTGGTGTTTCGCGCCTGGCGTCCGGAGGATCCCTTGGAGCCGGCCGGCTTCGGCACCCGGGTGCCGCTCGGGAACCAGCCGGAGCTGACGCCGGAGTTCCTGATCGTGCCGCTGCTGGCGTTCGACCGTGCCGGCTATCGGCTCGGCTACGGCGGCGGCTTCTTCGATCGCAGCTTGGCGCGGCTCAGGGAAGCGGGCAGGGCGCGCGCGGGCGGGGTCGCCTATGCGGCCCAGGAGGTGGCCGATGTGCCCCGTGACGGCAACGACCAACCGGTCGACTGGATCGTGACCGAGGCGGAATCGATCCGCGTGGGGGCAGACACACTACGAATGGGCGTTTCATGAAGCTGTTGTTTTGTGGCGATATCGTCGGCCGCGCCGGCCGCGAGGCGGTGACCGGCAGGCTGCCCCGGCTGCGCAAGGAGCTGGCGCTCGACTTCGTGATCGCCAACGGCGAGAACGCCGCCGGCGGTTACGGGATCACCGGGAAGATTTGCGAGGAGCTGTTCGCCGCCGGCGTCGACGCGATCAGCGGCGGCAACCATAGCTGGGACCAGCGCGAGGCGCTCGGCTTCATCGACCGCGAGCCGCGCCTGCTGCGCCCGCAGAACTATCCGGACGGGACGCCGGGCCGGGGCGCGGCGGTGTTCGATGTTCCGGGCGGCCGCAAGGTGCTGGTGGTCAACGTCATGGGGCGGTTGTTCATGGACCCGCTCGGCGACCCCTTCGCCTGCGTCGAGCGCGCGCTCGTCAAGCACCGGCTCGGCGCCACGGTCCAGGCCATCGTCGTGGACATCCACGCCGAGGCGACCAGCGAGAAGATGGCCATGGGCCATTTCGTCGACGGCCGCGCCAGCCTCTGTGTCGGCACCCATACCCACGTGCCGACCGCGGATACCATGATCCTGCCCGGCGGCACCGCCTACCAGAGCGACGCCGGCATGTGCGGCGACTACGATTCGGTGATCGGCATGGACAAGGTGGCGCCGCTGGCCCGGTTCACGCGCAAGCTGCCGACCGAGCGGCTCAAAGTCGCGAGCGGCGAGGGCACGCTGTCCGGTGTCTACGTGGAAATCGACGACAAGACCGGGCTGGCCACGAAGATCGCGCCGCTGCGCGCCGGCGGGCGGTTGACGCCAACCCGGCCGGATGCGGCGCCGAAATAATCGGGCGGCTCAGTTTTCCCGGGTTTCGGATAAGAAGCGCGCGACCTCGTCGTCCAAGGTCTTGGTCTGCGCGGTCACGATCCCGGCGAGTTGCAGCGCCTGCGCGGTAGCCTCGGCCGGGGCTCCCTTGGCGACCACCAGCAGCGCGTTCAGAGCGCCAGGCCCGCCGGCGGCGGAGAACTCCTGGACCATCCGCGACGCTTCCTCCAGACAGCGGGCCGCTTCGGCCTCTTCGTCTTCGGCATTTCGCGGGGCCGTGAGCTCGGGTAAATCACTAGGCGTCGACATCGCGGGTTCCGTCCTCTGATTGCAGTGGCGCCGGCTCCGATAATGGCGCGCGGACGGTAAAAACCGAGTTAACCTTGGCACGCGAGGCACGCCGATTCGCTCGGGCCCTATCGTCTTGAATCGATGCGATTTAAGACGATAGGGCCCTAACTTTATGAGATTGAGGGCGGTTCACGTGTCGTCCCTTCGATTTAAAAAAACACGCGCGCTCGGGGCCGGCCGGGACCGGCGGCTCGGATAGGGGCTTTCAGGAGGTCGGCGATTGCTGGTAGAAGGCGCCGCAAAATCGCCATATTGGCCGACTATTCCCTTGGATTCGGAGCGGGTGCCGGTCCAGTTGCGGCCCGGGCCGCTCATGGCGTGCCTGGCCACAAAATATGGTAGACTTCACATCGATAGCCTCAACATCTAGGATCGGCTCGTTATGGCAGGCCATTCCCAATTCAAGAACATCATGTATCGCAAGGGCGCGCAGGACAAAAAGCGCGCCAAGATTTTCGGGCGCCTGATCCGCGAGATCACCGTTGCCGCCCGCTCTGGCCTGCCCGAACCTGACAAAAATCCGCGCCTGCGCGCGGCGATCTCGGCGGCGCGGGCGGCCAACATGCCCAAGGACAACATCGACCGCGCGATCAAGCGGGTCGCCGACGGTGACGACGAAACCAACTACGATGAAGTCCGTTACGAGGGTTATGGCCCGGGCGGGGTCGCGCTGATCGTCGAGGCGCTGACCGACAACCGCAACCGCACCGCCTCGGAGGTGCGCGCGGCATTCGGCAGGCATGGTGGCGTCCTGGCCGAGACCAACGCGGTATCGTTCATGTTCGACCGGGTCGGCCTGATCGCGCTGGATGCCGGCGTGGGCTCGGCGGACGAGGTCTTCGAGGCCGCGGTCGAGGCCGGTGCCGACAACGTCGAAAGCGCCGGCGACGGCCACGAGATCATCTGCGACCCGGACGAATTCAACACCGTGCGCGACGCCTTGGCGGCGCGCTTCGGCGATCCACGCGAGGCGCATCTTGCCTGGAAGCCGCAGAACACGATCATGGTCGAGGAAAAGCATGCCGAGACGCTGCTCAAGCTGCTCGACGTTCTCGACGATAACGACGACGTGCAGCAAGTGGCGGCCAACTTCGAGATCGCCGATGAGGTCATGGCCCGGCTGATGGCTTGAGGCTGGCGTGGCGCGGCGACTGCGACGAACGGGAATAGAGAGCGGAATTTGAGAAGCGGGAACCAACGGGGGACCATGCGCGTCATCGGACTGGATCCGGGCCTGCGGCGCACCGGCTGGGGCGTCATCGAGGCCGGGGGCAACCGGCTCCGCCACCTGGCCAACGGCGTCGTGACCTCGGACCCGACGCGGTCGCTGGCCGAGCGCCTGGTCCAATTGCACGAGGCGTTGGCGGCGGTGCTGGCCGCGCACGGGCCCGACGAAGCCGCGGTGGAGACCAGCCTGGCCAACAAGAACCCGGCCTCGACCATCAAGCTCGGCATGGCGCGCGGGATCGCGCTGCTGACCCCGGCGCTGATCGGACTGCCGGTTACGGAGTACCTGCCGATGATCGTCAAGAAGGCCGTGGTCGGCACCGGGCACGCCAAGAAGGAGCAGGTCGCCATGATGGTCGGCCGCCTGTTGCCCGCCTGCACCATCAACGGCGCCGATGCCGCCGATGCCTTGGCGGTCGCGATCTGCCACGCCCATACCGCCGCCAGCGGCCGGCGCTGGGCAGAGGCGGCGGAGCGGGCGGACGCGCAGGGGGCGGCCGCGCCGCGCGCCGCGCGGTCCGGATTGGCGGGGCGGACATGATTGGCAAGCTGAGCGGGCTGGTGGATTCCTCGGGCGCGGACTGGGCCATCATCGACGTTTCCGGCGTCGGCTACGAGGTCCATTGCTCGGGCCGCGCTTTCGCCGCGCTGCCCGGCCAGGGCGAGCCGGTCTCGCTGTGGATCGAAACCCACGTGCGCGAGGACCATATCCACCTTTACGGATTTTCCGAGGCCGCGGAGCGGGACTGGTTCCGCCTGCTGTCCACGGTCCAGGGCGTGGGCGCGCGCGTGGCGCTGGCCATTCTCTCGGTCTTGGCGCCGGACGATCTGATCCAGGCGATCGCGGCCCAGGACCAGCGCGCGGTGGCCCGCGCCAACGGCGTCGGGCCCAAGCTGGCCGGGCGTATCGTGACCGAGCTCAAGGACAAGGCCGGCCAGTTCGCGCTCGGCCCGGCCGCGGCGCTGGCTGGCGGAGCGGCGAGTAACGGCGGCGGGGCGCTGACGCGGGGCGCGCCGCTCTCCGAAGACGCCATATCGGCGCTGGTCAATCTCGGCTATCAGCGTAGCGAGGCCTTTGGCGCGGTCGCCCAGGCGACCCGGTCGCTCGGCGCCGAGGCGCCGCTCGAGGCGGTCATCAAGGCCGGCCTGAAGGAACTCTCCGCATGACCGAGGCGCGCGTCGTGACCCCCGACTTCGCGGAACCGGATGCCGCCGAGGCCTCGCTTCGGCCGCTCACCCTCGCCGAGTTCATCGGCCAGCGCCAATTGCGCGAGAACTTGCGCGTTTTCGTCCAGGCGGCGCGTTCGCGCGGCGAGGCGCTCGACCACGTGCTGCTGCATGGCCCCCCGGGCCTGGGCAAGACCACGCTCGCACAAATCGTGGCGCGCGAGATGGGGGTCGGGTTCCGCGCTACCTCGGGTCCGGTGATCGCGCGCGCCGGCGACCTGGCGGCGATCCTGACCAACCTGCAGCCGCGCGACGTGCTGTTCATCGACGAAATTCACCGGTTGTCGGCGGCGGTCGAGGAGATCCTCTACCCGGCGATGGAGGACTTCCAGCTCGACCTGATCATCGGCGAGGGACCGGCCGCGCGCTCGGTGCGCATCGACCTGCCGCCATTTACCCTGATCGGCGCGACCACCCGCTCGGGCTTGATCACCACGCCGCTGCGCGAGCGTTTCGGCATTCCGTTCCGGCTGGTGTTCTACGAACCCGACGAATTGCTCGAGATCGTGGTCCGCGGCGCCCGCCTGCTCGACGTCGTCATGACCGAGGACGGCGCGCGCGAGATCGCGCGGCGCTCGCGCGGCACGCCGCGGGTCGCCGGACGGCTGCTGCGCCGGGTCCGGGACTTCGCCGCGGTCGCCGAGACCGCCTCGATCGACGCCGCGGCCGCGGATGCGGCCCTGAGGCGCCTGGAGGTGGACGAGCGCGGCCTGGACGCCATGGACCGGCGCTACCTGACGATCATCGCCGAGCACCATGGCGGTGGCCCGGTCGGGGTCGAGACCCTGGCGGCCGCGCTCTCGGAGCAGCGCGACTCGATCGAGGAGGTGATCGAGCCCTACCTGATCCAGCAAGGCCTGCTCCAGCGCACGCCGCGCGGGCGCGCGTTGACCGTGCCCGGCTACCGCTATTTGGGGCGCGAGGCGCCGCGCGGCCTGGCCCAGTTCGATTTGCTGCACGGGGCCGGGGCCGCGCCGGGCGACGAGGTGGACGGCGAGGCGGAGGTGGGCCCGTGAGCGCGCTGTCCGGCCGCGTCGAGGGCGGCATCCATCACCTGCCGATCCGGGTCTACTACGAAGACACCGATACCGCCGGCATCGTGTATTACGCCAACTACCTGAAGTTCGCCGAACGGGCGCGCACCGAGATGCTGCGTTTGGCGGGCATCAACCAATCGGAAATGGCGGCGCGTTATGGCATGGCCTTCGCGGTTCGCAACTGCGCCGTCGATTTCCGCGCGCCGGCGCGTCTCGACGACCTAATCGAAGTGCGCTCCCGGTTCACCGAACTGGTCGGTGCCACGGTCTCCGGCGTGCAAGCGATTTGGCGCGACGCGGAGGAGCTGGTGCGCCTCGACGTGCGGGTCGCCTGCCTGCGCGAAAACGGCCGTCCGACGCGAATCCCCGCGCCTCTGCGTCAAGCGCTGAGTCTCATTATGCAACCTCGGGAGCAAGGTTAGTTCATGGAAAACCAAGTGGTCGACACACTCGCGCTCGGGGGTTCGGTCAACTACGACATGACCATCTGGGGCCTGTTTCTCGAGGCCGATATCGTGGTCAAGCTGGTCCTGCTGCTGTTGGTGGCCGCCTCGTTCTGGACCTGGGCGGTGATCTTCGAGAAGATCATCCGGATGCGCCGCCTGAGGGGCTACGCCGAGCGGTTCGAGGAGGCGTTCTGGTCGGGCGGCTCGCTCGACGACCTCTATGAGGACATCGACCGCGAGCCGCAAGACCCGATGTCCTCGATTTTCGTCTCGGCGATGCGGGAGTGGCACCGTTCCGCCGACCGCGTCGTCGGCAGCGCGGAGACCAAGGCGAGCCTCCAGCAACGCATCGAACGGGTCATGCAGATCACGCTCGGGCGCGAAATGGAGCGGCTCGAACGGCACATGATCTTCCTCGCCTCGGTTGGCTCGTCGGCGCCCTTCATCGGGCTGTTCGGGACCGTCTGGGGCATCATGAACTCCTTCACCTCGATCGCGGCCTCGGAGAATACCAGCCTGGTGGTGGTGGCGCCGGGCATCGCCGAGGCCCTGTTCGCCACCGCGCTCGGCCTGGTCGCGGCGATCCCGGCGGTAATCGGCTTCAACAAGTTGTCCGGCGACCTCGGCCGCTATGCCGGCCGGCTGGAGGCTTTCGCGGGTGAGTTCGGCGCCATCATGTCGCGCCAGCTCGATGAGAGGTAGGGGCCATGGCGGCTGAGTTCCTGTCCAGATACGGAGGCGGCGGGCGCCGGCGCTCCAGCTACCGGCCGGTCAGCGAGATCAACGTCACGCCCTTTGTCGACGTCATGCTGGTGCTTTTGATCGTGTTCATGGTCACGGCGCCGCTGCTCACGGTCGGCGTGCCGGTCAATCTGCCCAAGACCAAGGCCAAGTCGATTGCCGAATCCGAGGAACCCTTGGTCATTACGGTGAACGCCGAGGGCGCGGTGTTCATTCAGGACACCGAGGTCGCGATCGAAAATCTGGTGCCGCGGCTCAAGGCGATCACCGAGAACAAGGCGGATACCCGAATCTATCTGCGCGGCGACAAGGACATTAACTATGGCCGGGTCATGGAGGTCATGGGCACGGTCAACATCGCCGGTTTCACCCGGGTTGCGCTGATCACCGAACTACCCAAGGGCCAACACCGCAAGAAGAAAGCGAAAAAGACCAGTGAATAGGAGGCGGCGCGGCCGCGATCATGGGCAGCGGGATACTGTCTGAAATCGGGCCTGAGATTTGGCGGGCGATCCGGTTCCAGTCGGGATCGGCGCGCGGCGGCGTCGTGCTGTCGGCCGCGCTGCACGTCTGTGTGATCGCGCTGTTTGTATTCGGCCTGCCGTCCTTCGTCGATCCGCCCACGGATACCGTGATCGCGGTCGAGTTGGTCATGCTCGAGGAGGAGGAACCGGTGCCCGAGCCCGAGCCGGCGCCGGAGGAGGCCGCCGAAGAGGTCGAACCCGTGCCCGAGCCGCCCCAGCAGCAGGCCAAGGCGGTGCCCGAGCCGGTCGCCCCAGAGCCCGAGCCCGAGCCCGAGCCCGAGCCCGAGCCCGAACCCGAACCCGAACCCGAAGCCGAACCCGAGAAGGTCACGCCGGTGCCGGAGGCCAAGCCGGTGCTGGAAAAGGTGGCCGAGCCGCCGCCCAAACCCAAGCGGCGGCCGAAAGTCTCCGCGGCCATGCTCGCCAAGCTCGACAAGAAGCAGGAGGAGCCCAAGCCGGACCAGCTGACCTCGATCCTGCGCAACGTCGAACGCCTGCGCGATCAACCGCGACAGAGCCAGGACTCCAAAAAGGCCGATACCAAGGGGCCGGTCCAACGCAAGGTCAGCGTGTTCGAGCAAAACGCCATGGTGCGGGCGATCCAGGAGCAGTTGCGAAGCTGCTGGCGCATCGACCCCGGCGCCCGGGGCGCCGAGGATATCGTGGTCGAGATCCGGGTGTTGCTCCGTCCGGACGGCTCGGTGAACAAGGCGGAAGTTTTGGACGTCGTGCGAATGGTCCAGGACAGCTATTTCCGCAGCGCCGCGGAGAACGCCAAGCGCGCCATCTCGCGGTGCAGCCCGTTCCGTCTGCCGGTTGGGAAATACGAGGTCTGGAAGCAGATGACATTACGATTTGATCCGCGACGCATGTTCGGAACATGATGGGAGACATGATGAGACCTCTAAAAGCTTACCGGAACCGCTTCGCGCTTGCGTTCATTGCGGTTCTCCTGGCCGCCGCGCCGGCGCGCGCCGAATTGATTATCGACATCACCAGCGGCTTCGTCGAACCGCTGCCGATCGCGGTCACGGATTTTTTCGGCGAGGCCGCCGAGGAAGCCAGGGTCGGCGCCGATATTTCCGGCGTGATCGCCGCCAATCTGGAGCGCAGCGGCCTGTTCCGGCCGATCGAAAAAGGCGCTTTCATTCAGGATACCAATACCTTGCGCGCGGGTCCGCGGTTCGGCGATTGGCGCCTGATCAACGCCCAGGCGCTGATCAGCGGCAGCACCCAGGTGCAGGCCGATGGGCGCCTGCGTGTCGAGTTCCGGCTCTGGGACGTCTTCGCCGAGACCCAAATGACCGGGCTGGCCTACTTCACCACGCCGGCCAATTGGCGCCGCGTCGCCCACATCATCACCGACGCGATTTACCAGCGGCTGACCGGCGAAGATGGCTATTTCGACACGCGTATCGTCTACATCGCCGAGAGCGGCCCGCAGAACCGCCGGGTCAAGCGGCTCGCGATCATGGACCAGGACGGCGCCAATCACCGATTCCTAACCGACGGCGGCTCGCTGGTGCTGACACCGCGTTTCTCGCCGACGATCCAGGAGATTACCTACCTTTCTTATGTTTCCAAGAAACCGCGGGTCTATCTGTTCAATCTGAACACCGGCCAGCAGGAGGTCCTGGGAGATTTTCCCGGAATGACCTTCTCGCCGCGCTTCTCGCCCGACGGCAATAGCGTGATCATGAGCCTGGCGCGCCAGGGCAATACCGAGATCTACACCATGGATCTGCGGACCCGGAAAGTGGTGCGGCTGACCAATCATCCAGCCATCGACACGTCGCCGTCGTTCTCGCCCAATGGCGCGGAGATCGTATTCAATTCCGACCGCGGCGGCTCCCAGCAGCTCTACGTCATGTCCTCCGACGGCCGAAATGTCCGGCGCGTCACCTTCAACAAGGGCCGCTACGCGACGCCGGTGTGGTCGCCGCGCGGCGATCTGATCGCCTTCACCCGAATCTACCAGGGCGAGTTCTTCATCGGCGTCATGCGCCCCGATGGCAGCGGCGAGCGTATGCTGACCAAGGGGTTCCTGGTTGAAGGCCCGACTTGGGCGCCAAACGGCCGCGTGCTGTCGTTCTACCGCCAGGGTCGAGCCGATAGTCGGGGCAAGGTCAGCTCCAAGTTGCACACGATCGATCTTACCGGGTTCAACGAGCGCGAGATCGTGACTCCGATCGACGGTTCCGACCCTGCGTGGTCCCCCTTGATTCCCTAGGGTGGCGCCGGTATATTTTTTATCTCGGCTAACAGGTAGTTGGTTGTGCGGGTGTTATCCCTTTCTTAAGGGCGGCCTCGTTATCACCACCGGTAGGTCAACCTACCTCACCTATCATCCGGGGACTTATTGAGAGGCATCCCATGCGCTTACAGCTCATTACCATGATTGCTGCCGCGTTCCTGCTCGCGGCTTGTGAAACGTCCGAAGATGTTGAGATGGCGGCGGACACGACCACCTCAGCCACAACCTCGACGACGACCGCGCCGGTCGCGATCGCCGGGCCGACCCCGGGTTCGCAGGAACACCTGGTGGTCAACGTTGGCGACCGCGTGTTCTACGATTTTGACAAGAGTGATTTGCGGCCGGAGGCACGCGCCACGGTCGAGGCGCTGGCGGTCTGGATGAGCAATTATCCGGCGGCCACCCTCTCCCTCGAAGGCCACGCCGACGAGCGCGGTACGCGCGAGTACAACCTCGCACTTGGCGAGCGGCGTGCGAACTCGATTCGCGACTACCTGGTGGCGCTGGGTATCGGTCCCAACCGGTTGAGCAACATCAGCTATGGCAAGGAACGGCCGGCGGTCCTCGGGTCGACCGAGGAGGCCTGGGCGCAGAATCGCCGCGGCGTTTTCGTCGTCAACTAACCGGTTACTTTTGTTTGAAGCGGGTGCTAGGCCCGGTCCGCTGTCACGCGCAGCGGGCCGGGCAGCCCGTTTTTTTGCGCGACTTTCCCGGGGGATGCCGGCCCAGAGGATACCGGCGTGGAGCGCCGCCATCTCCCTTGGCTGGTCCGCGCGCCATATTTCTGACAAACATATTCGCCAAGACATGGCAATATGGTCACAGAAGTGCGTGCCTTATGCGTGGCGCCACGCCCTTAATAATTGCGGAGCTTGAACGATGACCGCGCCGTTTCGCCGAATCATCCGATCCCGTCCCCGGCATTCGCGAATCGCGATGCCCCTCGGCGTCGCCGCGGCCCTGGCGGTGATCGCGGGGCTGTTCGCCGGCCCGACCGCCCTTGCTCAGGACGCCAATGTCGAGAGTCTGCTCCTACGCGTCGAGCGCCTGCAACGCGACATGAACACGCTGCAACGTTACGTGTTCAAGGGCGAGCCGGCGCCGGCGGCCGGCGGAACCGCGGGTGAAACGAGCGCCATGACCGCGACCGCGGCAGCGCGCATCGATCTGCGCCTGTCCCAGTTCGAGGCCCAGTTGCGCACGCTCACCGGCCAGGTCGAGGAGGCCGTGTACCGGAGCCAACAGATCAACGAGCGCCTGGAGCGGCTGGCCGTGGAGACCGACTTGCGGCTGCGCCAGTTCGAACAGGGCGGGATGGCACCGACCGCCATGGCGCCCGGTGCCGGCGGCCAGGCCGCCGCGGCGTCTCAACCCCAGGTGCTCGGCACCATCCGGAAATCGGATTTGGCGGCACTTCAGAGCCAGCCGGTGGCGCCCGGCACAGCGGTCACCCAGCAGGATACCTCCCAGTCGACGGTCCAACCCGGCACCCAGGAGGCCGCGGCCGGCTATAAATTGGTCGGCGAGACCCCGCGGGAGCAGTACAACTACGCTTTTGGGTTGCTGAGCCAAGCCAACTACGGCGAGGCGGAGCTGGCGCTGCGCGGCTTCGTCGACCAGAACCCGCAGGATCCCTTGGCCGGCAACGCCAAATACTGGCTGGGCGAAACCTTCTATGTGCGCCAGAACTACCAGCAGGCGGCAGTCACCTTCGCCGAGGCCTATCAGGAGTATCCAGACAGCGGCAAGGCGCCGGACAACCTGCTCAAGCTGGGCATGTCGCTGTCCGCGCTCGGCAGCCAGAACGACGCCTGTGGCACCTTCGCGGAGCTGCTGAAGCGCTATCCCCAGGCCGCCTCCACCATCTTGCAGCGCGCCAAACAAGAGCGGCAGCGCCTGTCCTGTCCGTGACCGGCGGCCCGGGGGCGTCCCCAGGGGCGCCAATCGACGCGGCGGAATTCGCCGCCCTGATGGCGCCGCTTGGCCCCTTCGAGGCCAATCCCCGAATCGCGGCCGCTGTTTCAGGCGGTGCCGACAGCCTGGCGCTCGCCGTGTTGCTGCAGGATTGGGCGCGACCGCTTGGCGGCCATGTCACCGCTCTGACCGTCGACCATGGCCTGCGCCCCGAGGCCGCCGCGGAGGCGCGTTTCGTGGCGCGGACGCTGGAACCCCTCGGTCTGGCGCATCAGACCCTGCGCTGGCGCGGCGCCAAGCCCAGCGCCAACATCTCCGCCGCGGCGCGCCGGGCGCGCTACGATCTGCTGAGCCGCCACTGTGCGCGTCGGGGGCTGCTGCACCTGGCGCTGGGTCACCATCTCGACGATCAGGCGGAGACCCTCCTGCTGCGCCTGGGCCGGGGCAGCGGCCTGGACGGACTGGCCGCCATGGCGCCGATCGTGGAACTGCCGGGACTGCGCCTGCTGCGGCCGCTGCTCGGCCTGCCCAAGGTGCGCCTGGAGGCGACGCTGCGGGCGCGCGGGCTGGACTGGATCGAGGACCCGACCAACCGCGATCCGGCCCAGGCCCGGACCCGGTTGCGCCAATTGCTGCCCGGACTCGCACTTGAAGGCCTGACCGCCGCCCGGCTTGCCGCCACCGCCGGCCATCTGGGCCGCGCGCGGGCCGCCCTCGAGGGCGAGCTTGCCCGCATCCTGGTGCGTGCGGTGACCCTCGACCGGGCCGGCTTCGCCCGGGTCGATCCGGCGCCCCTGGTGGCGGCGCCCGGGGCGCTCGGATTGCGCGCCCTGGCCCGGGTCCTGATCACCGTGGGGGGCGCCGAATATGGCCCGCGCTTGGAATCCCTGGAGCGGCTGTACGGCCGGATTTCGTCGGGTTTGACCGCCGGCGCGACCCTCGGCGGTTGCCGTGTGCTGCCGCGCCGGGATTGTTTGCTGGTGGTGCGAGAGGCCCGCAATCTGCCGGTGGTTCGGCTCGATGCCGGGCAGCGGTTGCTGTGGGACGGCCGCTTCGATGTCGTCCTGGGCCGGGCCCGGGGGCGCCGTGAAATCGGCGAATTCGGCCTTGGAGCCTTAGCAGCGGCGGGTTGGGCCGAGGTCCGCGCGGCGGTGCCAGCCGCGGCCGCGGCCCGGATTCCGGCCCCGGCGCGGGCCGCCTTGCCGGCGCTTAGCGACCGGCGGGGCGTGCTGGCGGTGCCGCAATTAGGCTACCGGCGGCCCGATTCGCCGGTCACGGTGGTGAAATGCTGCCAATTTCGCCCTAAGAATGCTCTAATCAGTTCGACCTTTACCGTTGCTTAGGCCGAAGAGCGCATTATCTTAAGGGGCAGGACCAATCGAATCGTCGCAAAATTTCCTATCTAACCGGTCCGCGCCGCACCCTGCGGCTGCACTGAGAAAGGGTTCCGGGACTTGAATTTCAGCCGTAATGCCGCGCTATGGCTCGTAATCGTGCTGCTGCTGTTTGCCCTGTTCAATTTATTCCAGGGCACCGCCACTCATGGCCCCCAGCAGCCGCTGGCCTTCTCCGACTTCGTCGACCAGGTCGAAAGCGGCCAGGTGCTCGAGGTGACCATCGCCGGTCAGGAAATCGAGGGCCGATTCCGCGACGGCCGCGAGTTCAAGTCGTTTGTCCCGGAAGGAGCCAACCTGGTCGAGACCCTGCGCGCTAACGGCGTGCGCATCGAGGCGGCACCGCCCGAAGAGGTGAGCCCGCTGTTCTCGATTCTGATCTCCTGGTTCCCGATGCTGCTCCTGATCGGCGTATGGATTTTCTTCATGCGCCAGATGCAGTCCGGCGGCGGCAAGGCCATGGGCTTCGGCAAGAGCAAGGCGCGCTTGCTGACCGAGAAGAGCGGACGCGTCACTTTCGACGACGTGGCCGGCATCGACGAGGCCAAGGACGAGCTCGAAGAGGTGGTCGAGTTCCTGCGCGATCCGCAGAAGTTCCAGCGCCTGGGCGGCAAGATCCCCAAGGGCCTGCTCTTGGTCGGCCCACCGGGCACCGGCAAGACCCTGCTGGCCCGCGCCATCGCCGGCGAGGCCAACGTGCCGTTCTTCACCATCTCCGGCTCCGATTTCGTCGAGATGTTCGTCGGCGTCGGTGCGTCGCGCGTGCGCGACATGTTCGAGCAAGGCAAGAAAAACGCCCCCTGCATCATCTTCATCGACGAGATCGACGCGGTCGGCCGCCACCGCGGCGCCGGCCTCGGCGGCGGCAACGACGAGCGCGAGCAGACCCTCAACCAGTTATTGGTCGAGATGGACGGTTTCGAGGCCAACGAGGGCGTGATCCTGATCGCGGCCACCAACCGCCCGGACGTGCTCGACCCGGCGCTGCTGCGGCCCGGGCGCTTCGACCGCCAGGTCGTGGTGCCGAACCCGGACGTGCTGGGCCGCGAGAAGATCCTCAAGGTCCACATGCGCAAGGTTCCGCTGGCGCCCGACGTCGAGCCCAAAATTATCGCCCGCGGCACCCCCGGATTCTCCGGCGCCGATCTCGCCAACCTGATCAACGAGGCCGCGCTCATTGCCGCGCGCAGCGGCAAGCGCGTGGTCACCATGGCCGATTTCGAATACGCCAAGGACAAGGTCATGATGGGCGCCGAGCGGCGCTCCATGGTGATGACCGAGGAAGAGAAAGAGATGACCGCCTACCACGAGGCCGGTCATACCCTGGTCGGCATGTTCGTGGAGGGCAACGACCCGCTGCACAAGGTCACCATCATCCCGCGTGGCCGCGCGCTTGGCATCACCATGAACCTGCCCGAACGCGACCGCTACTCCATGAGCTTCAAGGAGATCAAAGCCCGGCTGGCCATGATGTTCGGCGGCCGTGAGGCCGAGGAAATTATCTATGGCCCCGAAAACGTGACCACCGGGGCCGCCAACGACATCCAGCAGGCGACCAGCCTGGCCCGCTCCATGGTCACCGAATGGGGCATGAGCGAGAAGCTTGGCCGCCTGCGCTACGTCGACAATCAGGAAGAGATATTCCTGGGCCACTCGGTCGCGCGCAGCCAGACCATCTCCGCGGAGACCGCCAGGATGATCGACGAAGAGGTCCGCCGCATCATCGAGGAGGCCGAGACCAAGGCGCGCGACGTGCTGACCGAGCACATCGACGATCTGCATGCCGTGACCAAGGCACTGCTCGAGTACGAGACCCTGAACGCGGCCGAGGTGCAGGCAATTCTGCGCGGCGAGCCGGTCGACCGTGACGAGGACTCGGACGCGGAAGGCTTGGGCGGGCGGCGCACCTCGGTGCCCTCCAGCGGCAAGGCCGCAAAGGGCAAGGACGCGCCTCCGGGCGGCCTGGAGCCGGAGCCGCAGCCGGGCGGCTGAATCTCCCCGCGGCCCACCTCGATTCAGTGACTTATTTCGGAGCCCCGCTTGTACGCGGGGCTCTACTTTTATAGACATGGGCGCCATGAGCCTTCGGCTGACTCTCTGCCCCCGCGCCATCGAGGATCGCGCCACCGCGCCGGCCGACAGCTTGCCGCTGGCCGGCGGGCCGCGCCATTTCGCCGCCTGCGAGGCGGTGCTGCGCGAGGCTGGTCAGGAACGCGCGCGCGAGGTCGTGGCGGTGGCCGACTTGGGCGCCTGGGCGGCGCGCTTCGGCGCCGAGACGGCGGCCGAGGCCGAGGCCTTGCGGGCGCGCCTGAGCGCGCCGCGTCCGCCCTTTGCGGCGCTCGATCTCGGTGCGCCCCGGGGGCAACCCCGGATCATGGGGGTGATCAATGTCACCCCCGATTCCTTCTCCGACGGCGGCGACCGCTTCGATACCGGCCGCGCGGTCGCGGACGGCTTGGCCATGGTCGAGGCCGGGGCCGCGATCCTCGACGTCGGCGGCGAATCGACCCGGCCGGGCGCGGCGCCCGTGGACCCGGAGGAGGAGCTGCGCCGGGTAGTGCCGGTGGTGCGCGGCCTGGCCAAAGCCGGCGCGCTGGTGTCCATCGACAGCCGCCGCGCGTCGGTCCTGGCGGCGGCGCTCGACGCTGGCGCCCGAGTGATCAACGACGTGACCGCGCTCGAAGGCGATCCCGACAGCCTGGCGCTGGCCGCTGAACGGGGCGTTCCAGCCGTGCTCACGCACATGCGGGGCGAGCCCGGCACCATGCAAGCGAAGCCGCGCTACGACGATGCCGCCCTCGACATTTACGATTATTTGGAGGGCCGGGTCGCGGCCTGCGAGGCGGCGGGCATCGCGCGCGCCGATATCGCCGTCGATCCGGGCATCGGTTTCGGCAAGACCGTGACTCACAACCTGGAAATTCTGAACCGGATGGCACTCTACCAGGGGCTGGGCTGCGCGGTCGTGCTCGGGGTCAGCCGCAAGCGCTTCATCGGCAAGCTGTCGCGGGGCGAGACGCCCAAGCAGCGCCAGCCGGGCTCTCTGGCGGCGGGGTTGGCGGGGATCGCGCGCGGCGTTCAGATCCTGCGCGTCCACGACGTGGCCGAGACGATTCAAGCCTTGGCCCTGTGGCGCGCCATCGAAGACCCGGATCGAGAGCGGGGCCAGGATCGAGAGCGGGGAATGTCGTGAACCCGGGGGGTCATTCTGTTATGGTTTTGTTATGATTCGTAGGGAATGCTTCGCGCCTTCCGTTTCCTCTCGCGCGTTCTGGAACACGTCTTATGCGTAAGCTCTTCGGCACCGACGGCATTCGCGGCACCGCCAATACGGAACCGATCACCGCGGCGACCGCGCTTGTGGTGGCCCAGGCCGCGGGCGCCGAATTCCTGCGCGGCGACCACCGGCACCTGGTGGTGATCGGCAAGGACACCCGGCTCTCGGGCTACCTGCTGGAGCCGGCGCTGACCGCCGGGTTCGTCTCGGTCGGCATGGACGTGGTGCTGCTCGGCCCGCTGCCGACGCCGGCGGTGGCCATGCTGACGCGCTCGCTGCGCGCCGATCTGGGCGTGGTCATTTCGGCGTCCCACAACCCTTACCAAGACAACGGCATCAAACTGTTCGGTCCCGACGGCTATAAGCTGTCCGATGACGTGGAACGGGCGATCGAGGCGCGCGTGGCGCGCGGCGACAGCGGTCAGTTGGCGGCCCCCGATAGCCTCGGTCAGGCCCAACGCTTGGACGACGCGCTGGGGCGCTACATCGAGTTCGTCAAGAACAGCTTCCCTCGCGGTTTGCGCCTCGACGGGCTCAAGATCGTGGTCGACTGCGCTAACGGCGCCGCCTACCGGGTCGCGCCCACGGTGTTCTACGAACTTGGCGCCGAGGTGGTGCCGCTGGCGGTCGAGCCCGACGGCTTCAACATCAACAAGGAGTGCGGCGCGACCGCGCCCGGTAAGCTGTGTCAGGCGGTGCTCGACCACGGCGCCGATCTCGGCGTCGCGCTCGACGGCGATGCCGACCGCATGGTCATGGCCGACGAGAACGGCCGCCTGGTCGACGGCGATCAGATCCTCGGCCTCATCGCCCGTTCCTGGCGGGAGTCGGAGGTCCTCAGGGGCGGCGGCATCGTCGGCACGGTGATGGCAAACCTGGGCCTGGAGCGGTATCTCGCCGGGCTTGGCCTGGACCTGCGGCGCACCCCGGTCGGCGACCGCTACGTGGTCGAGCGCATGCGCGAAGGCGGCTACAACCTCGGCGGCGAGCAGTCCGGCCACATCGTGCTCAGCGACTACAGCACCACCGGCGACGGCCTGATCGCGGCCTTGCAGGTGCTCGCCGTGCTGGTCCAGGACGGCGGCAAGGCGAGCCAGGTCACCCGGGTCTTCGAGCCGCTGCCTCAGGTGCTCAAGAACGTGCCGCTCGGCGGCGCTACCGCGCCCGAAACCGCACTCGAGGACGCGGCGGTGCGCGCGGCCGTGGCCGCGGGCGAACGCGCGCTTGGCCGTGGCGGGCGGCTCCTGATCCGCAAATCCGGCACCGAGCCGGTGGTCCGGGTCATGGGCGAGGGCGAGGACGCGAAGGCGGTCGGCGACGTGGTCGAGACCATTGCCCGCACCATCGCCAAGGCGGCCGGCTGAGCGCTGCTAAAAGGAAAACGGTAATGACCGCGCGGGTGCTCATCGTGGCCGGCTCGGATTCGGGCGGCGGCGCTGGGATACAGGCCGACATCAAGACCGTGACCGCGCTCGGCGGCTACGCCATGACCGCGGTGACCGCGCTGACCGCCCAGAACACCCAGGGCGTGTTCGGTGTGGTCGGGGTCGCGCCGGACTTTATCCAGCAGCAGATGCGGGTCGTGCTCGAGGACATCGGCGCCGACGCCATCAAGACCGGCATGCTGCACAATACGGCGGTGATCGCGGCGGTCTGCGCGGTGCTCGAGGAACTCGATCCGGCGCCGCCGGTGGTGGTCGACCCGGTCATGGTCGCCCAAAGCGGCGATTCCCTGATCGAGGCCGACGCGGCGGCGACATTGGCGCGCCGGTTGGCGCCGCTGGCCACGGTGTTGACCCCCAACGCACCGGAGGCGGAGACCCTGGTCGGCCGCGAAATCGCGGACGTGGCCGCCATGGTCGAGGCGGCCTATGACCTGCTCGATCTGGGGCCGCGGGCCGTGCTGCTCAAGGGTGGGCATTTGGGCGGCGAGACCGTGACCGACGTGCTCGCGACCCGGGACGGCCACGAGATCTTCGCCAGCCCGCGCATCGAGACCACCAGCGACCACGGCACCGGCTGCACCCTGGCCTCGGCGCTCGCCACCGGCCTGGCCCAGGGCCTGGCGCCGCGCGCCGCGGTGGTTCGCGCCCGCGCCTACCTGCGGGAGGCGCTGCGCACCGCGCCGGGCCTTGGCCAGGGCCACGGCCCGGTCAACCACGGCCACACCGT
>PVMK01127987.1_pt1 | contig 20243 bp, 20 predicted proteins | sample 1853481 | NCBI WGS metagenome assembly PVMK01 (sample SAMN08533507, study PRJNA380276) | Marine sediment metagenome, whole genome shotgun sequencing project. | reverse complement strand
CCAGTACCGGCGGCTGGCAGGCTGGGGGTCTATTCTGTACATCACAAGGCCGCCGATGACATTCACAATGGATGAAAGAACCACGATCTGTTTGGCACCAATGATAAGCGATAAAATCGGGACAGCGACTGTGCTGACACCGATACCGGCAATGCCTTTTAAAAGGAAAGCCAGGAAAGCCACAATCGGCAGGGCCAGGAATTCAGCAAGGGACATAAAAAGTGCCTAAAATGAACTAAAATGAGCTAATCCGCCAGAGGCGGATAAAAGTGCCTAAAGTTAATGTGTCGCTCCATCGTTCTTATAAAAGCGATCCTTCTACCCGCAGGCTCTCGACGGGCAGAATTGATCAACGCTATTTACCCCCGGTGTTCCGGATTATCGCTTTCAGGCGGTTTTATGAAGCTCGGCGGCGCACACCACACCGATACCGGCTCTGGTTAGGGCATCGGCTGTCAGGTTTGTCGAGCGATGCTTTTCGATATAATTTTTTTCAAGGGCCGGCATTAATCCCTGTTTTTCCACGTCACTTTTGGTCATAAAGTATTCCAGAATGTCGGACGGATGCTCCAGTTCGGCTTCAATGTCCACTTCACCGCCTTCATGTTTGGCCGAAATGTTGGACACTTCCCGGGCGATTTCGACCAGCTCATCTCTGCGGTTATAGGGCTGGCGGACGATGGATTTCCAGGTTTCGGTAATATGATGTTCAAACCGGACCACCTTTTCCAGGCCCAGAGCCTTGCGGATGGCGGCGGCTTTGCGGATGGTTTCGTTGTTTACCGAGTTGGATAAATTAAATCCGATCAATGAAGTGGTTCCGTCCGGGCGGGAAAACAGGTGCGCCGTGGTAAGGGTCCACAATACGGCAAACGGATTGTCATTGCCCATAAAAACAGAGATTTTAAATTCATTATTTATCCCCAGCTTATGAAGCAAATATCCCCACCAGTACGGTTCCGGAATTAATGTTGAGCACCTGCTGCACACCATAAGTGGTGTAAAATTTGAGATATTCTTTGACCCATTTGATAGGGTATTCGTTGGGCTGCCCCACCCCGCCGAAATAACCGGTGATGGTTTCCGGACCGCCCAGGTGTATATTGGAGCCGTCGGTTCCTTTGGTATCCAGCGTTTCCACGTAGGTGGCGCCGATGATCTGCATGGCTGCGGCGACAGCCATAATATCACCGTTGTCGGTTTCCTGTTCAGCCATGTTGCGGACCCGAATATAGCGGCCGGGCATCAATTCTCCGGTTTCAATGCTGCGCCGGGCTTCACTGATGAGCCAGGGGAAATACTGCAATGCACTGATTTCCAGGGTCACGGCGTTTTGTTGATCGATCTTTGTCGATTCGGCTTTATCTCCCAGCACGCGGCGGTAATAGTCTGGTAAGGAAATAAAGGCGGCACTGTCTTTTTGATCCATCAGCCAGTTGAGATCGTCCACATAGGTTGATTTGGCCTCTTTGAGCCCGATCATTAAATTTTCAAGTTTTGCGGCTTCCTGTGCTTTGCGGTTAATCTCTTGCGGCCCGCCGAATTCTTCGATGACTTCCAGCAGTTCATTGATGAGTTCGTTGCCCGGATCGGTTAAAAAGGCATTGATTTTTTCCAGGCGGTCATCCGCTATTTTTAACAAATTTCTTAGGTTAGTCATGACCATTCCTCCAATTGTTGAGAGCAAGGTTCAAATCCGCAGCTGATGCGCTAACGCCTGTGTAGCCCCTGCTGATGAATCACGGCAGGGGATGCCGCTCCCACGAGTGAACAGATGAGATGATATTTAAGTGAGCCCAGAAAAGGTCACTTAAATTCTGTGTCAAACTTTTCTTTCTCACCGGAAATCATATGATAGCAGTGATCATCTTCAGGGAACTGGCCGGCCCTGACTTCAGCGACATATTCTTTCATCGCATGGGGTAACCACTTCAGCGACATTGCAGTATTTTTTAACAAACTTCGGAGTAAAGGCCTGGAACTGGCCGATCATATCAGAAACGATCAGCAGCTGGCCGTCGCAGTCCGGTCCGGCACCGATGGAAAGTACCGGGATGCTTAATTCTTTGGTGATATAAGCGGCCACTTCAGGCGGGATGGCTTCCAATAAAATCATTTGGGCACCGGCCTCCAGAACCGCCAGAGCATCTTCTATCACGACCCGTGCAGTTTCCAGTGTGCGGCCCTGGGCTTTGTGGCCGCCCAACTGGCCCGAACTCTGGGGCGTTAAACCGATATGGCCCATCACCAGAATACCGGCCTCAACAATGGCCTTGATCTGGGGTGCCACCCGGACGCCGCCCTCCAGTTTAACCGCATCACAGCCGGCTTCTTTCAAAAAGCGTCCGGCATTTTCTACTGCTTTTTCCTGTGAGATTTGATAGGACATAAAGGGCATATCACCAACGATAAATGTGTTCGGTGCGCCGCGCCGAACCGCTTCAGAATGATAGATGCACTGCTCCATCACCACCGGTACGGTTCCCGAATATCCGTAGACACACATTCCCAATGAATCACCGACCAGCAGCATATCCAATCCCGCTGTTTCGGCAAATTGAGCGGTGGGGTAGTCATAGGCGGTCAGAAACGTGATCGGGTCGCCTTCTTTTTTCATCTGCATAAAGTCATGAATCATTTTTTTCTTTGCCATATGCGTTCTCCTTTTAGCTGTTTTATATAGTCGAACCATCTGCTTATCAAGAGAATTGAGCGCTTGATTCCAGCCGAAAAAAGAATTCCAATTTTTCCTGTAGCCAAACTAGAAATCATGACTATTGTATATGAAAGCTTATCGCTTAGCGAGAAGAATTTCATCCGCAAACACAACCGCAATCTGGCGCCGATATTGTTTGATTCGACGAAGGTAACTTTGAAGTTTATGCAGCGCTTAGCACTTATATTGACTTTCCTTTTACTGATTCCCGGCCTTGCCCTTGCACAGGCGGATGCGCCCGATGCCGAAACCCTGCGCGGCTGGGTGCAGGCCATGAAGAAATCCCCCCGGGGGCCATTCAAACATATTCGCTGGTTTTGCGATGACGGCACCGTCCAGCTTCCGCAGGAATATGCCTGCCGCGAACACGACGGCGGAGTGCAGCATGGTGAATGGACGGACCGGGTTCGGACCCTGCGAGACAATGGGTACTATCTGGCCAACGTTTTTGCCGCCGTTCGTGCGCAAGAGTTCTTACAGGACCCAGGGCATGAAACCATCCTCAAGCAGATGTTGCTGGAACAATTTCTGATTGAAGCAGACGATGGCTGGATATTCCGTCGAGCGCGGTATTACCGCGGTGCCCTGCAGACCGAAGATGAAACCCGTTCAGGGCGAGAGCTTTTACTGGCGCTGGTTTCCGATCCGACCCGGCACAAAACCCGGTTCATTTTGCTGCGAGAAGCCGTGCGGTTTATCCCCCATGGTCGTCGGGGCGCACCGATTACCGAAATGCGCCAGCTTTCCCGGAGCCTGGCTGAAACTGACAAGAACTTTGAAAGCCTGCGTATAAAACTGCACGTTAAACCGGAAGCTGCCGATGCCCAACGCGTGCGAAACTATGCGGCCAATAAGGGAAAGCCGGAGCTTGCCAAAGAATATGACCATCTCGCAGAAATCATTGAAAACGTTTTCCAGTCCCGGGATATCACATCTGAGATCCTTGCTCTCGCCAGTCGCATAAAAGATCCGCAGCTGGCAGCCGGTCTGCGCCGGTATGCCGGCAAACTATCCGATCAGAATGATGCCCAAGTACGCTTTTTAGCTGCCAGTCACCTGCTGGCCACCCTGCGGGATGGCCTTGTCGGTGCCGGCGAGGCTACGCGGATGCTTGCTGCTTTTGAGATCAGTCTCCTGCTGGAAAGCGAATTATTTCGCATCGGCAATATCATGGTAGAGCAAATGGCTCAGACCAGCCGCCACGAACGGCTGTCCTGGCTAATTACTTATGCGGATGGTCTTTACGGAGTCGGTCTTATTTCCAAACGCCAACACCTTTCCTTGCAGCAAAATCTTTCCCGCTTAATGGAAACCCCGCCGCAATTAATCCAGTACAAGGCGGAATTAGAATACACTGCCCGGGTTCCCGAATGGGCCGATGGCGCACTGCGGTTTCATTTCGGTGAAACCGTGGCTCATTTTGCGGATATCGAGCCGTTAAGTCGTCGCTATATTCACGATCGTTTGCGCGGCAGTTTGTTGTTATCTTTTACAGCAGTGCTTGAAAGCCTGATGAAGGATGCCAATCGACAGCTTGGGATCCGCAACTTTCTTTTCGGTCAACCGGCCGATTCCGGATTGCGAGGGTTAAATGCCGGTCTGGCGCGTGGGACTCTCCAGGTTTTCCGCCCTGGAAAAACCCCTCAAAAATTTGACCGCGACGGCATTTATGTGCTTCCGGCGACGACCGAAGACCTTCCGCCGGTAGCCGGTATCATCACCACCGGAGAAGGCAATATTTTATCCCATGTCCAGTTGCTGGCCCGCAATCTGGGTATTCCCAACGTGGCCATTGATTCAAAATGGCTGGTGCATATCCAATCCATGGAGGGCCAGGGAGTCGTGCTGGCGGTCAGCCCGCGGGGTATCGTTCAGCTAACCGCCGACGGCCCGCAGTGGAACCGGATTTTTAAGAAAGACACGGCTTCCCGCAACATTTTAATTCGGCCGGATATGAAAAAACTGGATCTAAACACCCGCAGTTTCATTGCCCTCGATAAGCTGCGGGCAACCGATTCAGGAAGGGTCTGCGGACCCAAGGCCGCCAATCTGGGTGAACTCAAACGCTACTTTCCCGAGGCGGTCACCGACGGCCTGGTGATTCCGTTCGGCATGTTTCGGGAATTGCTGGACCAGCCCATAGAGCCGGGTGGGCCCAGCGTGTTTCGCTGGATACAGGATCAGTATAAAATTATGCGTCGGCTCCAAGGGGATGCCAATCGACAGGATCAGGTCACCCGGCAATTTTTAAAGCAGATTCAGCAATGGATTGTAAACGCAGATCCGGGCCGTGAATTTCGGGATGGGTTGCGAGCGGCCATGGAACAAACCTTCGGGCCCGATGGAACTTACGGTGTTTTTGTTCGCAGCGATACCAACGTGGAAGACCTGCCGGGCTTTACCGGGGCGGGACTGAATCTGACGGTCCCCCATGTGGTGGGATTTGATCAAGTGATGGCTGCCGTTGCCCGCGTCTGGGCATCGCCGTTTAGCGAACGCGCCTTTCGATGGCGCCAGGCGTATATGGAAAGCCCGGAGCATGTTTATGCCTCGGTGCTGTTGATGAAAAGCGTGCCCTGCCGATAAATCCGGTGTGATGGTTACCGCTGATATTGACAGCGGGCAGCCGGGATGGTTGACGATTGCCATCAGCGAAGGTGTCGGCGGGGCGGTTGCCGGTCAAACGGCAGAAGAGTTGCGGATCAACACCCACAGCGGTGACGTTCGCCTAATGGCGCATGCCACCGAACCATATAAACGCGTATTGCTGCCTGAGGGCGGGGTGGCTAAAGTTGCCGCCAGCGGGGCTGAAACCGTTTTGGACACGTCCGAAATTAACCTTTTAATGCAATTTGCCAAAACCGTACCCGAACGATTTCCCGAACTGAAAGAATCCCAGGGACGCTCGATTCCGGCAGATATTGAGTTCGGATTCTATCAAAAGCAACTGATGCTGTTTCAAATCAGACCGTTTCTGGAAAGCACCCAGGCGCGGCAAAATATGTTCTTAAACGACCTGGACAGCCGTTTAAGCCAGAACCACTCCCGGATTGTCAACCTGCATGAAATCCCCCCTGCAGAGGCACAATGAAATATTTTTGCATACATGGTAGTGGTGATGTCGAAGGTGTTGCGAAAAAATTCAGCGGTAGTGCATCAGACGCTGGCCACCCGGCTGCATCGGATGCTTGAGGCCGGTCACGGGGTGGGAAAATTTAGTTCGAATGCACCTCAAGCGGACAAATGATGTCGTCAAGGGCTGCAATTAGCTTTTGAAGCCATTTTTCGCCCTGGGTGCTTTTAGCCAGGGCCACGGCGATATAGCGGCGGCCATGATGCTCGACAATGGCGCTGTCGGAATGGTATGGACCCCAGGTGCCGGATTTCCGATAGATGCGAAAATCCCCCTGTCGGTCTTTCAGACCTTTAACGAATTTATGCTCATGGGCCGGGTCGGCCAGGATGGATTTCATCAGTTTGCTGAGTTCGGGCGAAACCAGCTGCCCGGTTTCCAGAAGGAAATAAAAGCGGGCGACCTGTAAAGCGGTGGCGCCGTGGGACAGATTGTGGAGCGGATCCCTTTTCCAGGCCGGCGCCTTGCCGTATTCTTTGCCGACCCAGATCCCTCCGTTTTTTTCAGGATCATACAGTCGATAACGGGGTGTTTGCAGCAGTTCGGCCAGATAATCCATTCCGACACGGTTTAGGATATCAGATGCGGCCGCGTTGGATGAGTTGCGGATCATCAGTTTGAGTTTTTCAAGGGTTTTGTCATCGAGGGTCATTTCCCCGTTGGCGATTTTTTCAAAGGCACCCAGGAGAATGGCAATTTTGGGCAAACTGGCGGCATACATCATCTCGTTGGGATTGACGTAGGCCATGCGGGGTTCGGAAATATCGGTGATATCGACCACCACGACGCTGAGATCTTTTCGCGCGGTCGCTTTGTTCAGATGAAGCGAGCCCAAACGGGTTTCGAGCGCTTTTTGCAGGCGCGGATCGCAGCTTTCACCCAGGGCGGGATCCGCGGGACTGGGCCCCCGCCGGCAGCGTGCATAGCAGGATAATCGCCAATAGATTGAACAGCACTCTTAAACTTAATCATAACTATATATTATTACTGTTTTTTTTTAAAAAATGCAAGCTAAAATTTCAAATAATGACCGGCTCTTGATTTTGGATTTTAGATTGCAGATTGCGGATTGAAAAGCATCGCGTTGAATTGGTTTTTTTCGAACCAATAGAACTAATCAAACCAATTAAACCAATCAAACAGTATGCACTCAGAGTGCCCAAACACCTGACACCTGAAAACCATCTTGAACCTAATACCCATACTTCTCGAAATATCCATCCGGATTGGACAACAGCTGATCTAACCGATACTGATAGCGCCCGATGATGGCCTGTCTGCTGCGGGAATTGGTGAAGGCGCGCGGTGGCAGAGCCTCTATATATTGGATTTTATCTGCCAGTTTTTCCTTTTCCGCTTGGATGCGCTCCTGGCGGGAAAGCGGTTTTTGGGTTTTGGCCGGCTTTGGGGTGGACGCCGGTTCTTCTTTGTCAAGCTCCTCAAGAATGGCGTCGATGTTTTCTTCGTTTATTTTTTCTGTCTTCTGATCGGTTGTCGGGCCGGGCCGTATTTCAGGGGCGGTTTTTATGCGAACCGATCGATCGGTCGGCGGGGTGTGGCTGTAATGTTTGACACCGTTTTCATCGGTCCAGGAGTAAATTTCGGCCTGCACGCCGGATGCGGTTAGACCGGCAAAAATGAATACCATAACCATGGCGATGGATTTCATACCATCTCCTTCATTTTTCATTTGAGGGTATTGTGTCTGACATTTTCATCATCGTCTTGTTTAATTCTTATTTGGCTAAAATAAATGATGGCAAATTGCTCGGCAGCCATCATAAACTAACCTTAGCAGATTTTCGATGAACGATAAATAGTGAAGGGCAATATTGGGTAGATGCTTGCCGTGCAAAGAAAAAAGACGCCGGAAATTTCCCGGCGCCCTTCATTAAGTTATGATATGATTTCAATGCTAAGCCGCTTCAGCTGTAGCTTTAACTCTGTCTTCCTGGGAAATTTCGGCCAGTTTTTCGATCTCTTTGACGTCAAGACCCAGGCCTTCGGCGACACGCCGGCCGTAATCGGCATCTGCCTTAAAAAACAGAGCGGTCTGGCGCAACTGTAACCGCTTTTGAGCGCCGCCCAGATGAGCCACGATATTTCCGATGAGATGGTCGCGATCCTCATCGGTCATCACATCGCGATACAGGTTGCCGGCCTGAACAAAATCGTCATTGGGATGGGTATACGGATGCCGTGCGGCCACACCCGATACATCAAAAAACGGCTCTTGGGCTTCCGGATCCGGACCGGGACCCCCAAAACTGTTGGGCCAGTAATTCGGGCCGCCGGCGCCGTTGGCATCAAAGCGCATGAAACCATCTCGCTGGTAGCTATTCTCCGGTGCAGCCTTGGACGCATTGACGGGCAGCAGGTGATAATTGACCCCCAGACGATGAATATGGGTATCGTGATAGGAGAACAAACGGGCTTGCAGCATTTTGTCAGGTGATGCGGCAATACCCGGGACTAAATTGCCCGGACAGAAGGCAGCCTGTTCGACTTCGGCAAAATAATTCGTCGGGTTGCGGTCAAGGACCAGTTTGCCGATTTTAATGGGCGGCACTTCTTTATGGGGCCATACCTTGGTAATGTCAAAGATATCCCAGGCAAAGTCTGCGGCCTGTTCCGGTGTTAAAATCTGCATTTCCAGCGTCCACGACGGATAATCTTTGCGCTCAATGGCATCATAAAGGTCGCGAGTGGCATGATCCGGGTCTTCTGCGGCGATGCGCGTTGCTTCCTCCCGGGTGAGATTTTTGATACCCTGATCGATTTTGAAATGATACTGGACCCAAAAGTATTCACCCTTTTCATTATACCATTTAAACGTGTGGCTGCTGTAGCCGTTCATATGCCGATATGAGGCCGGCGTACCTCTGTCGGAGAACAGGATCGTGACCTGGTGGATCGATTCCGGGGTTAAGGATAGAAAATCCCAGAACATGTCCGGGTTCGGGCAGTTGGTGGCGGGATGTCGTTTCTGGGTGTGGATGAAATCCGGAAATTTTAGGGGATCCCGGATAAAAAATACCGGGGTGTTGTTGCCTACCATGTCATAGTTGCCCTCTTCGGTATAGAATTTTACCGCAAAGCCGCGGGGGTCTCGCGCTGTGTCGGCTGAACCTTTTTCGCCGCCGACAGTCGAAAATCTGGCAAAAACTTCAGTTCGTTTTCCGATTTCAGACAAAAATTTGGCTTTGGTATACTGGGTGACATCAGCTGTGACCTCGAAATAGCCGCCTGCGCCTGCGCCTTTGGCGTGTACGACGCGTTCGGGAATGCGTTCGCGATCAAAATGCGCTAACTTTTCCAGCAGATGAACATCCTGCATCAAGACCGGTCCGCGTTCACCGGCTGTTTTGCTGTTGAGATCATCACTTACCGGAATACCAAATGCGGTGGTTAATGTTTTTTTATCAGCCATTTTACATCCTCCTTTCCTGGTTGGTTTTTTTAATAATTATTATTTATAGAAAATACTTATCATTAGATAAGAAAAAAAATTCAGGCAGCCTTTTTGTCCTGGCAATCCGGACAAACGCCAAAAAAATCAAGCCGATGGCTGACAATCTGAAAGCCGGTTTCTTTGATCAATTCCTGGGTCATGTCTTTAAGACCTGATAGGTCAGGGTCAATTATTTTTTTGCAGCTTATGCAAATCACATGGGGATGGGGATAAGGCTTATTTCCATCATAGCGATTGCTGCCATCGCTGAAACCCAGCTCCAAAACTTCTCCAATCGATTTGATGAGAGAAACCGTTTTGTAAACCGTAGCCAAACTGGTTGTGGGAAAATCAACTCTAACGCGATCATATATTTTTTCGACGCTGGGATGACCTTGACTTGCTGCCAGAATTTTTAAAACAACCCACCGCTGAGGTGTAATCCGATACCCCTGTTCTTTTAATTCTTGAACCATTGTCTCCAGACGAACTTTGGGATCAGCCATTATCCATGGCCCTTTTATTGAGTTGAACCGGAAAGCGCATAATTATTATAGATAAGAAATATTAAAGGATAATTATTCTTACTAAAGAATAATGTCAAGTGAAATTTCACAGTCGATCCTACTCCATTGAAGCTGTTTCAATTTAATGTTATGGGATGTTGTAAGATTTCATTCAATAAACTGATTTTAAAAGAATTCCATGACTTTAGATACCCTCGACTGGACCATTATCATTATTTATCTGATAGGTATGGTGAGCTTGAGCTTTTTTTTGGGCCGCGGTCAAAAAACCGATCGGGACTATTATCTGGGCGGTAACAAAACCGCACCGCTTCCCATCGCCCTTTCCACCATGGCCACCCAGTGTTCCACCAACAGCCTGCTGGGTGCACCGGCCTTTGTGGCCTTTGCAGCCGGCGGCGGTATGATCTGGCTTCAGTATGAGTTGGCCGTACCTTTTGCGATGATTTTTTTAATGGCGCTGATCTTTCCGGTTTTACGGGGTCTTAATCTAATTTCCCTGTACGCCTATCTTGAAAAGCGTTTTGATCTGCGCACTCGCACCATCATCAGCATTCTTTTTCAGTTTCTACGGGCATTTTCCACCGGAGTGACCGTCTACGGCATTTCTCTGGTTCTGATGATCTGCCTGAACATTCCGTTCTGGGCGGCGGTGCTGATGCTGGGCGGCGTTACAATCTTATATGACGTACTGGGGGGCATGAAAGCGGTCATCTGGTCCGATGTCATTCAGATCGTGGTGCTGTTTGGGGCCATTCTGGCGGCGATTGTTGTCGCCGTTCATCTGGCCGGCGGCCTGTCCGTCGTATTTGACCAGCCGGCAAGATTGCGGGCAGTTGATTTTTCCGGTCATGGTCTGGGCGATGGTAAGACCTTTGCTTTCTGGCCCATGTTGATCGGCGGGCTTTTTTTATACCTCTCATATTACGGTTGTGACCAGACTCAGGCCCAGCGGGAACTTTCCACCCGCAGTGTGGACGATACCAATCGGGCCCTGTTTTTAGACGGTATGATGCGCTTCCCGCTGGTTTTATCCTACTGCTTTTTGGGTCTCTGTCTGGGTGCCTATGCCCTGTCACATCCGGATTTCCTATCCGGCTTGCCCGTCACCGAAAACGGTGACACCAACTATAACCTGGCGGTACCTGTTTTTGTATTGAACCATTTTCCCCACGGATTGATCGGTTTGGTAATGGTGGGGTTATTTGCCGCTGCCATGTCATCCCTGGACTCCACCCTGAACGCCCTCAGTGCCTTGAGCATGCAGGATATCGTCAAGCGTTATCTAAAAATAGAACTGTCGGGCCGGATGGAACTGGTCATATCCAAATTGCTGACCGTTTTCTGGGGGGCGGTGTGTCTGGTTTTTGCGTTTTTTGTGGGCGGCATTTCCGATACGATCATCGAATCGATCAACAAAATCGGATCTTTAATTAATGGGCCCCTGCTGGCGGTTTTTCTGATGGGGATGCTGACCCGGCGGGTGAACGGGCCGGGTGCCACCATTGGTTTGATCGTCGGTTTTGGGGTGAATCTTTTGTTGTGGGAATACACCCCCAAAATTTCCTGGCTGTGGTGGAATGTGATCGGCTTTTTTATCGCTTGCGCGATAGGGTATCTAATCAGCCTGGCATTTCCCAAGCCGGATCGCGCCAAATTGGAAGGCACCCTGGTTCAACGCCTTCGCGGATCACTTAGAGCGCATCAGACTAACTGGCGGCCGTATTATGTCACCCTGGCGCTTTATGGCACAGGGATATTGGTGCTGCTGGTAGTGATGACATATTCGTAAAAGAAAATGGAGTGATGGAGTATTGGAATATTGATAGATAAGCTGAATTAACTGAGGGGGGAGGCGCTCGGGCGGGCGTAAAGCCCGCCCCTACACAAAGCTGTTAAATCGGTCTTGTAGGGGCGGGGTTTATCCCCGCCCGCAAAACTCTTAAATCTCAAAATCTTCATCAAATTCGTATCCCTCAAAGATCTCGTCCTCGATCATATCGCAGGTCATAAAGGCGCCGTCAAAAACGGTCATCTCACAATCCAATTCGTCTATATATTCAAAGATATCTTCATCCATTTTTTTATCCTTTCTCAGGTCTTGACCGCTGAAGGATCCTTGCTAAAAAGATAAACAATGGGCACGACGGTCAATACGGGGATAATGGCGATTACGGCCAATACCGGCCGGATCGTAAAAATATCCGCCAGCTTTCCTGTCAGGGGGGTTAGCAATCCGCCCATGCCATAGGCGAGCCCCATCATCAGGCTGGAGGCCATGGATTTCCCCCGGGGGGCCAATCTTTGTGCCAGGGCAACCCCCAGCGGAATAGTGGCCAGAATAAAAAATCCGGAAAAGAAGGCAAATAAAAAAATCCAGTTTCCCGGCAGATGAAGCACAGCCACCATACAGGGAGTGGCCAGAAGATGAGCGCAAATAAACACAGGCTTGAAACCGATCCGATCGGAAAGGTGGCCGGCCAAAAGCCCGCTGAGTGCACCGGCTACGGTAAACAGTGAAACCAGGACACCGATAGAAACCAGCGAATAGCCCATGCGGGCAACCATTACGGGCAGATAGGTCATAAACGACTGACTGACAAAAGCGCGCAGAATCATGACCGTCAGGATCAAGACAATCGGAAGCCATACGGATCCAAAAACTTCCTTAATGGAATTGATGAAGCCATGACTTTTCAGCGTACTGGCTTGAGGAGCCGGGACGGTCTTGTAAAGAAAAAGGATGACCCCAACCCCCAGTATCATCGAAAACGGTGTCGCACCCAGGCCGTATCTGCTGACCAGCCAGCTGATAAATAGCGGCCCGACGGCAAACGCGAGCGTACCGCCCATTCCAAATATGGACATGGCCAGCCCAAAATTCCGGCCTGCGTAGGGTTCTACCATCCCGGCGGCGGTGGGATGAAACATGGAAGACCCGATGGAACCCAGACAGACACAAAGGACCAGCAGCCAGAAATAGGGCGTAATCCCGGTTAGCGGAATGAACACCATGACCAGCAGGGGACCGCCCAAGGCAAAAAACCGCGAGGGATGGCGGTCGGCGATATATCCCACCGGAGGGCTGAACCACAAAGGCCAGAAAGCGGCTCAGGCCTGTAATCAGGCCGGCCTGGGCCAGGGTTAACGAGAATTTGTCGATAAAAAGCGGCAGCAGGGGAATGATAAAGGCGTTATAAAAGTCACCAACGAAGTGGATAAGGGTTAAGGTCAGAATTACCTTTATGTTGGCGTCTTTTGTCTGAGGGATCAATTTGATGGTCTCAATCTCATAACCCGTTTAAAACATACAGATTGCCACATCACGGCATCGTAACGCGGTTTCGCATTATATTTCATGAACCTGATCAAAACATCATTCGTTCTTTGATTTAGTAAAATCGACGGCATCGTAAAAAGTTAAAAAATATATTTTTTTGTCATTCCGGCGAAAGCCGGAATCCAGTAATATCAAATAGTTACAACTACTATGGACTCCGGTTTTCGCCGGAGTGACGACTTTTCATGAGTTTATCAAAATTGGGCAATTGCAAACGGAAGCGAGGTGTATAATTAAATGCCGAAGCACTGTCAACAAAAAAATGGGTCATAGATAGCTGGCTGAAACCAATACCGATTTGGTATTCGTTTGGTGTTGACGGTCTCATTGCCGGTGGTTTTTGGATTTTCGGTTTTAAGGTTGCTATATTGTTTAAAATTATTATAGTACTTTTTAGCGTTTATATTCGAAAATGAAAAAAATATAATGATTACAGTCAGTAAACCCCTTTAATAGCCCGGAGGATCCGATGAAACGCATATTTATACCGTTATTGGCTGCTTTTGCTATTTTAATTGCCGGTCTTTTTGTGTTTTCTGGTGCCGCCGCAGATGAAAATACCTGTACGTTCAAAGCAGATACGAATAAAGTTCACATAACTGTATGGGATGAAGATTCTGAAGGAGAACGGCAGGGTAAAATTTTTGAAGGCCGGCTTAAATCAGGTGAACGCAAAAAGGTTCAAAGCACCACCGGTTTTATTGTTTTCAGCTATAAAATAGCCGATGATGACCGGTCTTATGGCGACAACCACAGAACCTGTAAAAGCGGCAATACCATTCGGGTACCCTGATATTATGCACGGGCCACTAGTGTTGTGTTCCAGAAATAATTTACACTATTTACCTGGAGGGAAATGGTCGTTGCTCAAATAATGTTTCTGAGACGACATCTTCTAGGCCCGATTTAATCAGGTCATCTGCCTTGAGAATCGAATCACGCGCTTGATATACTGCCGGGTTTCCGGATAGGGGACCCGGCCGTTATACTTAATGACAGCTCCCGGGCCGGCATTATAGGCTGCCAGGGCTTGCCTGACATTCCCCCCAAAACGATCCAGCATTTTTCGTAAATATTTCGTACCGCCGTCGATATTTTGTTCGATATCAAAGGAATTTTTGACTCCCAGCTCTTTAGCGGTCGCCGGCATCAGCTGCATCAAACCCTGGGCACCGGCCGAAGAAACGGCGTTTGTCTTAAAATTGGATTCCGCCCGGATAACAGCGGTGATGAGCTCCGGCGGCATATTGTATTTTGCGGCCGCTTTTTGAACGTTTTGTTCGATGATTTGCCGATCGTTTAAACCGGCCGGTTGAGGTCGGGTTTTGTTCAGCGGCTTTTTAACAAGACCCTTATCTTTAATTTCCTGCTTATCTGGAAAGTCCAAGTTGCCATTAGATAAACTTTTTGTGGGAGCGGCTTCCAGCCGCGAATTCAACTGTCGCGGGTGGATGTTTAACGCCGCTCGTTTAATCGAGAGATCAGGAAATCGATTAGAAACGGTATTTTTCAATTCTGTATCGGCCGGTTGGGGCTGCGGGCGGTAGCGTGATTTCGAGATGACCGCTCGGGCCCGGTAGTCGGCAATCGTTAAGCCTCTGATTTTATAAGAATTTGTAGAATTGCGGGTCTCAAATGCGGCAAGAATATTTTGAAACCGGCTGCTTTTGGCTGCCGGGATCCGTCTCGTTAAATTTTTGGGAGTGCTGCTGAGGATTCCCAGGGTTTTGTTGCCGGGATAATGCGTTATGGAAACCATATTTTTATATGCCGTATTACGGGTTATCGGCCCTTAGCGGGTCGTTTGATCCTGAAATAATTAGCAATATCTGTTCCAAATGAAGTTTTCGCAATATATTTATATAAATTCAGATAGTTAACGATTAAAATAACCGGACAAGGAATAGCGGCAAAAAGAAAAAATTGCCCATCCTTCCGGTGCATCCTGGAAAAATGGGCAATCATTACCGGATAATATCCTTTTTGATTACTGCCCCAGCAGAGCGGAAATAACGGTCAGAAACTGCAACGGATCCACATAAGCCCCATTTACCTTCACCGCCCAGTGAAGATGAGGTCCACTGACGCGTCCGGAGGCTCCGGATAACCCGATTTGATGTCCTCTTGCAATCTGCTGGCCGGCAGTTACCTGAATTTCGCTCAAATGGGCATAATTGGTGAAGATGCCCATACCATGGTCAACGATGACGATATTGCCGGAATAAAACAGGTTTTTGGCCAACCTGACAGTCCCGGAATTGGAACCATACACCGGTGTGCCGATCCCGGCACGAAAATCAGTGCCCCGGTGGTGGCTTCGATGCTGACCGTTAAATAACCGTCGGGTGCCGAAGGCACTGGTCGTATCGCTGGCAAGCGGCTTTTTAAAACTGCCATACCACAAGCGGGTGTCGCTGCCGCTTGAATAGATGCGGCGAATTTCTTTTTTTTCAAGTTTGACGCGCTCAAGGCTTTTTTTGCTCAGGGTTACATGCCGGGTGTCTACACGTAGGGCTTCACTTTTGTATTTTCCGTCAAGGATGCGCACGGGGAACGCTTGCGACCTGAAGACCGCGGGAATCCGTCCATTTCAGCTTAATGACCGTTTTTCCCGGTGCAGCGCTCAACGGGATTCCGATCAGCCCGCAATAGATTCCGGAGGGCTTAAGCGGGTGCTGGAAAAGGGCAATTTCGTTTTGCCCGAAACTGGCTTTCAGATCGGTTGCGGCCGGATCCAGATCGCTCAGGTTAATTTCAAGCACTGTCACCTGACCATTGGCCACCTGCGTTGATGAAAGGCTAGCCACCGCAGAAAGGTTGCCGGGTTCTTTATCTGCCGATGCCGCAGCATACCGGGATGATGCGATAACGATGGCACAAGCCATCAGCAGGATTGGAATGATATTGGATGATCGCAGTAAGCTTGATTTCATATTTTTTAATTAACCGCAGACATGCGCAGTCGCCGCAGACATTTTGGCCGAGCGACCTGCTCGGCCAAAAACAGCAATCGCTTCGCGATAATAAAAATTATTCACCTTTCAGATTCAACGTATTGAAAATTTAGCCTGATGAATAGCGAATAGATCATATAAAAATCATATCAGGAAAGCTGAATTAAGAATATATAAAATTAAGCGGAGAGGTTCGAGGGCTTTACGGATGGATAAATTTTAAGTTATTTCTACGGTTAAATTTAAGTAGCAGCTGTCTCAAAAATAGTAGATCACCTTTTAGGGATAAAGTATTAAATAAGTGACTAAAGTGAACTGAACGACCCTCGTCTGGAAGACGAGGGGTTCTGAAAGAGGTTGATTGAAATCAACTTGCTTTGTCATGCCGGACTTGATCCGGCATCCAGACACCTAAGATCTTGAAAACGCACTGGATTCCGGGTCAAGCCCGGAATGACGAAAACACCGTTAGGCGTTGTTCTGCCAATTACGACACAGTCTGCTGCGCGGGAATCACAAAAGTCGCAAAGCGACAATAAAAACTTTTCTTCGCCTAAAGGCGAGGGGTTTCAACCATCCCCGGGCGGGACACTAAAATTTGCAGTGACTAAAGCCCGCCCTCGCGCTATAAAATACTATTATGTGATTACTTCAGTTAACGATGCAGGATTTCGAGTAACCCATTAAATCTGTAATCAAGGTCTGGGCCAGGGTTAAGGTGTCGCTCGCGCAGCGCAGGCGCTCCCGCAGCGCCAGCGCTTGCGCGGCGTGTGCGCCGCGTTGCGCTCCATCTTTTAATAAAAATGACAGAATTCCTTAACTTTAGTCACTTTAGCTCACTTCTAACTTTAGCTCACTAGCGTTGATGCATTTTTGGGATGCGTTCTTAGCCTTTGATGATCCTGGGCAACATCATCTGATGCTGCGGGCAGATGGATTGAGGGTTTTGATACGTCGCACCGGCAAAGGCAGCCAGGTACTGGCGAATGCCGGTCAGTTTGGCGACCTCATCCACCAGACCGTGCTGGGCGCAGTAGATCGGTCTGGAGTTCTCATAATATTCCCTTTACCAGTTTGTTCATTTCTTCAATGATAGGCTCCAGCGGTCTGCCGGCAGCTTTTTCTTTGACCAGCCGGCGGGAAAAACTGGCTGCCGCAGCGGTTTCGCCGTGCATCACGTATATCTCGGTGGTGGGGATGCCCAGCGTGAACGCATTGTGCCGGTTGGCGGTGGGGACCACCCATGATATAATGAGCCGCTGCCGTTCCCTTTTCTTAACAGGACGAGCATCATGGGTACATCGGTTTGCTGGATGGAATAAATCAACGCCTGGCCCAGTCCCAGCAGCTCGGCTTTTTCGGCGATGTCGCCGACATCGATGCCGCTGGTGTCCTGGAACCATATGATGGGCACCCGGTCGCGGCCGCAATGGGTGACAAACTCATTCAATTTAATTAATCCCTGACGGTAGAGCTTGCCGCCGATTCCCGGATAATCGGCATATTCGGGATAATCCTCGCCGAAAAATCCCTGGCGGTTGCCGATCACGCCCATGAGGTACCCGTCAATCTTGACCAGCCCGGTGTAGACCTCGGGGCCGTAATCCGGGCGGTATTCCATATGCTCGCTGCCGTCGACCAGACGGGCCAGAATCTCGTCAAAGTTATACATGGCTTTCTGGTTGAAGGGCACCAGGTGATAGAGATCTTCCTGGGGGAACCGGGGTTCTTTAGGTGCCGCTACACGGAAAAATTTCGGATTATAGGCCGGCATGTCTTTCATATAATCTTTGATACCGTCTAAAACCTCTTCTTCTTTTTCAAAGACATATCGGAAAAACCCGGTTTGATCGTAATGGATTTTGGTCGATCCGGGCGGCTCAACCTTGAATTGCTTGGCGGCCGATATCAGCTGTTCGGCACCCTCCAGGTCAAAGTAGCCTTTGGGTGACATACCGCTTAAAATGCCGCCGCCGCCCACCGCGATGTTACAGTCTTTGTGGGCAAACAGGATGGTGGGGCTGATACCCTGATATCCACCGCCGGCAGGATTGGTGCCGTAAATGGCCGCCAGAATGGGTACACCGGCCTGATTGAGCTCGGCATGCCGGAAAAATGTGGTGCCGGAGCCGCGGCGATCAGCGTAAAATTTTTCCTGTTCGGGTAATTTTACACCGCTACAATTGACCAGCCATACCAGCGGTATATTCAACCGTTTGGCAAGGTCAGTGCAACGCAATACGTTTTCAGACTGTCCGGGCACCCAGGCCCCGGCAAACACCTTGTTGTCAAAGCCGATGACCACGGCCCACTTACCCGAAATTTTAGCCAGACCGTCAATCACATTATTGGTGCCTTCCACGTTGTCTTCGGGGTTGTACAATGTGTGCAGGGGGTTCCAGGTACCAGGTTCCACCAGGTACTCCAGGCGCTGCCACACGGTCAATTGCCCTCGGGCGTTGATCTTTTCAGTCGGCATTCCGGCGTTTTTGACCTTTTCTATGGCTTCCGCCACCTGGGCTTCGACTTCCTGTATCTGCTTCATACTGGCCGCTGTGCTTTTAATCTGTCCTTCTTTTAGTTCCTGTCCAAATTCTTTCATTTTTTCAAAATAGGGTCTCATATTCCTCCTCCAGCTTTTGAAGTATTTCCTAATTTTTGTCATCTGATCCATATACGAACAACGCATACGCGTCAAGGCCAGAAGTGCACTATTTGAACTTGACATTCACTGCGCCTTCGAGTATCAAACGGTTCTGGCTGATTCACATCTCCAGCTGTTTTGGGGAGGTTAACAATAAGATCAAAACTTTTGAAGGGAGGAAGGAATGGCAACTGAAATTCTTGCGCCGATGCCAGGTACAATTATTAATGTTCTTGTGAACGAGGGTGATGAAGTATTAGAGTATCAAGAGGTGGTCATTCTTGAAGCCATGAAAATGGAGAATGCCATCCCGACTCCTGAGGCCGGTAAAGTAAAAGAAATCAAAGTGAAAGTTGACGATAAGGTGTCCACCAATCAAGTGCTGATGGTCCTCGAATAAGACACTTTTCAGCAACCGCACCAGCGAGACCAGATCAAAGGCCCGACTGACACTAAAGTTTGGGCCTTTTGTTTTTGCACGACTTTCACAAAACCACGAAATCACGAAAATTAAAAAGCACGAAATGTTCTTTTTCTTTGTCTTTCGTGCTTTCGTGGCGAAAAATTTTTCTCTGGTCAAATTAACCAACCAAAGAGGTCGCATTGCTGGGTCCCATTTTTGTTAACTTATTGGCTAACCGCAGAAAGCCCCCGCTGTCGAAGCTGAGGGAGATCAAAGATCCCGAACATTTTTTCTGGCAGATTTTGCCCCATGCGGCGCGCACATTTTCGCTTGTCATCGTATTGCTCCCGCCTCGTATGCGGCGCGCGCTGGCGCTGGCCTATCTTTACTGCCGGATGCTGGACACCTATGAAGATCTTTTGCCCACTCTTAATGAAAAGGAACGGGCCCTGCAGCGCTTTATGGAGCGGTTTGGCGACCCGGACAGTTTGAAATCGGCACCCGCCCTTGATCCTGCCCTGACCGGCGATCCACGGGAAAGCACGCATCTGCTGCTGGTGAACCGGGCAGCTGATATCGATCGTAGCTTTGAGCGATTGGACCGCCATCAGCAGGATGCCGTTCGCCGGCTTGTCCGGCGCATGGGCACAGGCATGATCTGGTCCAGCCGAATTTTTGCTCAACAGGACGGAGCCCTGCAGACCCCGGGGCAACTTTCGCGCTACTGCTGGCATGTGCTCGGCACGCCGATTCTTTTTGCAGATGAAATGCAGCGGCTGGATCAGGGACTTTCACCGGAAATTGATGATGCCCGGCTGCGCTTATGCGCCGTGGTGGGCGAAGTGATTCAGCTGGCCAACATTACGCGTGACCTGGAGAAAGATTACGAGCGCGGAATTTTTTACCATCCTCAGCTGCCCGGCCTGGAAGGCGCCCGCCGCGAGCAGTGTATCCGGGAAGTGCGCTCCCAGTTGATCCTGCGAGCCATTCGCCGGTTACGTGAGTTCCCTCGATTTTTTAATGCCATTCCGGCACCTCAAATTTCACGAGCCCGGGGGGCCGCGATGCTTCTCAT